>OGHF01001790.1_pt1 | contig 12070 bp, 4 predicted proteins | sample 1571481 | NCBI WGS metagenome assembly OGHF01 (sample SAMEA2581952, study PRJEB24529) | metagenome | biome: Human gut stool | place: China | collected 2011
TGCACACGCAGCGGGAGCCGCGTCAAAAGTGGTGCGTGTGGGCTGGTATGAGGACGCCTACAATATCACGGGCAAGAACGGCGAGCGCAGCGGCTATGCCTACGAATACGAGCAGTCGGTCGCGGCATACACCGGCTGGACTTACGAATACGTCAAGGCCGGCTGGTCGGACCTGCTCCAGATGATGAAAAACGGCGAGATCGACCTGATGGCTGGTGTTTCCTACACCGAGGACCGTGCACAGGACATGCTGTTCAGTGAGCTGCCGATGGGCCGGGAAATCTATTATCTGTATGCCGACCTGGCCCACACGGACATTTCGGCCTCGAACCTGCGCACTCTGAACGGCAAACGCATCGCCCTGATGAAAACCAGCGTGGAGGCCGCCCAGTTCTATCAGTGGGAGGAGGATCACGGCCTGCATCTGCAATATGTGTGGTCCAACAGCTTCGAGCAGGACAAGCAGCAGGCGCAGGGCCGCGAGATTGACTGCGTCATTTCCACCGAGACGCCTGGCTGGGTGGAATACGGCATGTCTGCCATTGCCCAGACCGGCGGCTCCGACATCTACTTTGCCATCAGCAGGACCCGGCAGGACCTGAAGGAAGAGCTGGATCACGCCATGCGCAAGATGGAATTCGACAAGCCGTTTTACGCCGACGAGCTGTACCAGCGGTATCTTTCTGCCTCCTATACGCCTGTGCTGTCCCGTGAGGAACAGAACTGGGTCACGCAGCATGGAGACATCCGGATCGGTTTTCTGACCAGCGATGCCGGCATCAGTACCTATGTGCCGGAAAGCGGGCAGCTGGTGGGGGTGATCAACGATTACATCACCTTTGCATCCGACAGCATCAGCAACCAGAAGCTGGATTTTTCACTGGTCGGGTATGATTCCATGGAAGAGGAGGTCCAGGCCTTGAAAGACGGCCAGATCGACCTCATCTTCCATTTTGCCCAGAACTCCTATGTAGCGGAAGAGAACAACTTCGTTCTGTCCAACACGGTCCTGACCCTGAACATGGCGGCAGTCACGGCGCAGAATTCCTTCAACGAGAACCATGCGAACACCGTTGCTCTGCTGAAGGATGACCTGCTGCTGAAATGGTACGTTTCTTACTGCTATCCGGACTGGAACATCGTCGAGTACAATTCCCTGAAGGATGCCGAGGCAGCCGTGCGCAGCGGCGAAAACGACTGCCTGCTTGCCGAATCGGGCGAGGTCGCGAAGTACCGTGAGGACAAAAGGCTCCACAGCGTTTTCCTCACGCAGGACGGCAATGTCTCTTTTGCCGTGGCACGCGGAGATGTCACCCTGATGTCGATCCTGAACAAGACCCTGCGCACGATCCCGGCCTCCATGCTGACGGGTGCGCTGCCCATGTACGAGGCCTCGCTGGAAAAGGTGACCGTGACCGACTTTGTAAAGGATAATTTTCTTGTCGTCTCCGTGATGCTGATCACCTTCTTCGGGATGATCCTGGCGGTCATCCTTGTCTCGCTGCGCCGGTCGCGCATCGCTGAGGCAAACGCCAAGGAAGCCGCCCGGCAGGCCCGGAAGCTGAACCAGAAATTGCAGGAGAGCCAGCGAGAGCTGCGGGCGGCCCTGCAGCAGGCGGAGAGCGCCAGCTCGGCCAAGACCACCTTCCTGAGCAACGTGTCTCACGACATCCGTACCCCGATGAACGCCATCGTGGGCCTGGCCAGCCTGATGGAAAACGACCTGCAAAACCCGGGCAAGCTGCAGGGCTACATTGACAAGTTGAAGACCGCCAGCCGGCATCTGCTGAACCTCATCAACGAGATCCTGGACATGAGCAAGATCGAAAGCGGCAAGGCCACCCTGAACATCCAGCCCTTCCGCATGGCCGAGCAGATCGCGCAGGTGGACAGCGTGATCCGCCAGCAGGCCGTGCTGCGGGACCAGCAGTTCACCGTACAGGTCCACGACCTGCTCCACGAGAATGTGGAAGGTGACGCCACCCGCCTGCGGCAGGTACTGCTCAACATCCTGTCCAATGCGGTCAAGTACACCGGCCATGGCGGCAGCATCTCGCTGAATGTGGAGGAGATCCTCCGCAGCGGCCACTATGCCCGCTACAAGTTCACCGTTACCGACAACGGCATCGGCATGAGCGAAGTGTTCCAGAAACACATTTACGAGTCCTTCAGTCGGGCCGAGAATTCGGTGACCAACAAGGTGCAGGGCACCGGCCTTGGCATGGCCATCACCAAGAGCATCGTAGACCTGATGGGCAGTTCCATCAGCGTGGAGAGCGCCCCCGGCAGGGGTACCCGCTTTGAGGTCGTGCTGGAATTTCCTATTGCTACAGAGTCGGATCATGCGCAGAAGGTGCAGGCTCTGCCGGAGGAAGCAGAAGAAACTTCTCCCCTGTCCGGCATGAAGTTCCTCTGCGCCGAGGATAACGCCATCAACGCCGAGATCCTAGAAATGCTGCTGGAATCCAAGGGCGCAAGCTGCACCATCTGCTCCAACGGTCAGGAGATCGTGGATGCCTTTGCCAGCGTAAGACCCGGCGAGTACGACATGATCCTGATGGACGTACAGATGCCGGTGATGGACGGCTTGGAGGCCACCCGCCGCATCCGCAATGGCGAAAATCCGCTGGGCAGGATCATCCCCATCCTTGCCATGACTGCCAACGCCTTCCTTGAGGATATGCAAAAGAGCAAGGAAGCCGGCATGGACGAACATCTCTCCAAACCCGTGGACATTGCAGCACTGGAACAGACGGTGAAACGCTTCCGCGTTACCTCCCCCCATTAAAAAATAGCGAAAAAGCGCGTTTCCGCAGATGAATCACACAAATGATGTAAATGATGTAGAAGAGGGTCAGAACGTGAATACACTTTCCGAGATCGAGGAATATTACAAAGCGCGTGAGCAGCAGCTGTTGAAAAAACTTCATCAACAGGGAGCCGCTCTTGCCGCAGCGGAGCAGGCGCTGAAACAACTGACCGAAAATCAGAAAGTATCGGAGGACGAAACAGCCCGACAGCGCGCTGCACGGGAGCAGGCATTCGAAGAAAAGCTCTATCGGGATCCGCTGACAGGAATTTACAACCGCCGCTATTACGAAGAAGTTGCCCGCAAAACCATCGGCCCGGCGGGTGTCGCACTGATGGATGTGGATGATTTCAAGATCTGCAACGATACCTATGGGCATTACGCCGGAGATATGGCACTGAAAACGGTGGCAAACACCATCCAGTCCTGCATCCGGAAGTCGGACCTGCTCATCCGCTATGGCGGAGACGAATTTCTGCTGGTGTTACCCGGCATTCCGGGAGACTTTTTGCAGACCAAACTGGAACAGATCTGCACCGCCGCGCAGATGGCATCTGTACCCGGCTATTCGCATTTCCGTATCTCGCTGAGCATTGGCGGAACGATACAGTCCCTCGCCGACCCTATGGATAACATCGTTCGCCGGGCGGATCGGCTGATGTATCAGGCAAAGGGCCGCAAGAATGCCGTCATGGTGGAGGTTCCGGGGCATAACCTGGCGGCTTTGGAAAAACTTTTGCAGAACAAGCCACAGATCTTACTTGTGGATGACTCCGCAATGAACCGCATGATACTGACAGAGATCCTGGGAGACAGCTACCACATTCTGGAAGCAGAAAACGGACGGGAATGCATGGAAAAATTGCAGGCAGAAGCCGGAAACATTGCACTGGTGCTGCTGGACATCAATATGCCCGTTATGGACGGCTTTGAAGTGCTGAAATCCATGAATGCCAACCACACCATCGAGGATATCCCGGTCATTATGATCTCCAGCGAGGACTCCGATGCGACGATCCGGCGTTCCTATGAGCTGGGCGCAAGTGATTATGTCAATCGCCCCTTCGATGCTCGTATCGTGTACCGCCGTGTGACCAACACCATCAAGCTGTACGCCAAGCAGCGGCGGCTGGTGCAGATGGTCTCAGAGCAGATCCGCGCCCGTGAAAATAATACGGATACGCTGGTGGGTGTACTGAGTCATATCGTAGAATTCCGCAACGGCGAAAGCGGCGCCCATGTGCGGCACATCCGTATCATCACCGAACTGCTGCTCCGCCGTCTGTTGGAGATCAGCAGCAGATACTCGATCACTGCGGAACAGCAGGATATGATCCCGCTGGCTTCTGCCCTGCACGACATCGGAAAAATCGGCATTGACGAAAAGGTCCTCAACAAGCCCGGCAAACTGACCCCGGAGGAATTCGAGGTCATGAAGACCCACAGTATGCTGGGAGCCAAGATGCTGCATGATCTGGATAATTTTGCAGAGCAGCCGCTGCTGCAAACGGCCTACGAGATCGCCCGCTGGCACCACGAACGCTGGGATGGGCGCGGCTACCCGGATGGGCTGAAGGGCGATGAGATCCCCATCAGCGCACAACTGGTCTCGCTGGCTGATGTGTACGATGCACTGACCAGCGAACGCTGCTACAAAAAAGCCTTCTCCCACGAAAAAGCCGTGCAGATGATCCTGAACGGCGAGTGCGGAGCGTTCAACCCGCTGCTGCTGCAGTGCCTGACAGATATTCAGACCGACCTGAAAGAAGAATTACAGCAGCACAACTGAGCAATGGATGCAATAAAACAGGAGAACAAAAAGTCCAAATGAAACACAGAATCTCACGCCGTGCATTTCTGCGCAGCTGCACGCTGCTGGCGGCATCTGCTGCCGTCGGCAGTCTGACTTCCTGCGGCGGAACCAACGCGAAGGACAGCGGTCTTCCGCAGCTCATTGTGGGAAGTGATACCTATCCGCCCTATATTTATCTGAACAATGACGGCGTCCCCGCCGGGATCGACGTGGAGATCGCCACCGAAGCGTTCCGCCGCATGGGATATGCTGCCCGGTTTGAACCGATCGACTGGGAGCAAAAAACAGCTCTGGTGGAAAGCGGTACCATCGACTGCATCTGGGGCTGCTTTTCCATGGATGGGCGCGAGGAGGTATACCGCTGGGCGGGACCCTACATGGTGAGCCGTCAGGTGGCTGCGGTGGATGCCGACAGCAGCATCCGGACACTCGGCGACCTTGCCGGAAAGACCATCGCCGTGCAGAGCACCGGCAAGCCGGAGGAGATCTTTCTCAGTGGCTCCGACCCGCGCATCCCGCAGACCGTCGAGGTGTTCAGCACCGAAGACCGCAGCGTGCAGTATGCGATGCTGGCCTGCGGCTATGTGGATGCCATCGCTGCCCATGAGACGGCCATCCTGCAATACATGAAGGACAATTCCGTGGAGTTCCGCATCCTCGAAGAACCGCTGCTGGTCACCGGGCTGGGCATCGCCTTTGCCAAAAACGACAGCCGCGGGCTGGACACCCAGCTGAACGCTGTTCTTGCACAGATGCGCACAGACGGCACACTGGAGCAGATCCTTGGCAAGTATCTTGAACATCCTTCGCAGTATCTGGAGGTGGACACCATTGGCACGTAAAAACAAAACCATCTCAGATACCTGGAGATGGGGGCTCTATCTGGTCATCGGTGTACTTTTTATGGCCGGCGTCGTTTTTTTCTCGAGTTGGCAGGCACTGCGTGCAACGGAGGCTCGTTTCTGCCAGATCCTTGATTTTGTCAAATCCCAGTCCACCAGCTTTGAAAAGCACAACGATACGATTGTGGCCAAAGCGCTCCGCCGCGCGGCGGTATCGGTGCATCAGCTGGCACAGGACCCTGCGCTCGACCTTTCCGACCCGCAGTGCCTGAACAGGCAGGTAGAGCTGCTCTGGCTCACAGGTATTTCAGTTCTGGCCCCGGACGGTACGCTCCTGTGCGAATCCACAACCAACGGCATCGGCTATGCCCGGTTTGGAGAACCGCTCAAAAATGATGCCGTTCTGGACGTCTTCTCTTACCCGCAAAAGACCTATCTGAAGCGGGTCCTGCTGGAGGATGGGTCTGCCGTGGATGTTGCGGCACACCGGGCAGAAAGCAAAGAGGTCATCCTGCTTGCCTACCGCTATACCCCGGCAGAATTTATAGAGGGAACGGCTTTGTCCATCCAGAGCGTACTGGACGGTTACTCGGTTGAGACCAGCGGCACATTGTTCATCGTGCAGAACAATCAGGTCATTGCCTCCAACCTTCCGGAGCTCATCGGGCAGGATGCTGCGGACAGTCTGCCGGTGCGGGAGATCCGCAAAGCCGGGGCTGCCGAAACGCTGACCCATACCCACGATTGGAACGGCTCCGGCTGCTATTTTGGAATGTACTGCCACGGAAGGTCTTTCGATCTCTATGCGTATACGGATGAAAGATCCGTCTTCCGTGAATCGTTTCCGTTGATCTTGATGGCGCTGGCCGGTTACATCCTGCTTGTAATGGTCCTTCGGGTGCTGCGCAGACGCTCCGTGCAGGAGATGGAGCAGCAGAAGAAAGAGCAGGAGAAGAAGTATCAGGCTCAGCTGGAGGAACAGAACCGCAAACTGGAGATCGCACTCCAGCACGAGGGTGCGGCAAACCGTGCCAAGCGGGAGTTCCTGTTCAATATGAGCCACGATATTCGCACCCCCATGAACGCCATCATCGGCTTCACCTCGCTGGCTGCGACCCATATTGATAATAAGGAACAGGTGCTGGACTACCTGAAAAAGATTTCTACCTCCAGCCAGCATCTGCTTTCCCTCATCAATGATGTGCTGGATATGAGCCGCATCGAGAGCGGAAAAGTAAAAATTGAAGAAAAAGCGGTGCATCTGCCGGACCTCGTCCACGATGTGCGCTCCATCATCCAACCCGATGTTTCGGCAAAGCGGCTGTCGCTTTTCATCGATACCATGGACGTGGAGAACGAGGACATCATCACCGACCCGCTGCGGCTGAACCAGATCCTGCTGAACATTTTGTCCAACGCCATCAAGTTCACTCCCACAGGCGGTACGATCAGCATCCGCATTGCCCAGAAGAACGGTGCGCCCAAGGGCCGTGGCTGCTATGAGTTCCGCATCAAGGACAATGGCATTGGTATGAGCGAAGCGTTCCAGAAGCACATCTTTGAGGCGTTCAGCCGGGAGGAAAGCTCCACCGTCAGCGGCATTCAGGGTACCGGCCTGGGTATGTCCATCGCCAAGAACATTGTGGATATGATGGGCGGCACCATCGCGATCGAAAGTGAACCCGGCAAGGGCAGCGAATTCATCGTAGATCTCTGCTTCGCACTCAGCGGACAAAGGGTGGAGCCCAGGCAGCTCCCACAGTTGGAAGGGCTGCGCGCATTGGTAGCAGACGACGATACCGACACCTGCCTGAGCGTCAGCACCATGCTGTCCAAGATCGGGATGCGGCCGGAGTGGACGATCTCCGGCCGGGAAGCGGTGATCCGCACCCGGTACGCCATGGAGCAGGGCGACGAATTCAGCGTCTACATCATCGACTGGCTCATCCCCGATATGAACGGCATCGAGGTCGTGCGGCAGATCCGCAAGCTGATCGGGAAAAGCTGCCCTATCATTATTCTGACGGCCTACGATTGGACGGATATTGAAGAGGAAGCCCGCGCTGCCGGAGTGACCGCCTTCTGCGAAAAGCCGCTGTTCCTTTCCGAACTGCTCAGAGTGCTGGCAGAACCGTACGGCGCAGAGCCTGCCTGTAAGCCAGCGCAGCCAGATGCTTCCGAGCTCAAGAGAAAGAAACTTTTGCTGGTGGAGGACAATGCCTTGAACCGCGAGCTCGCGCAGGAGATCCTGAAGGAAGCGGGCTTTGCGGTAGACACTGCTGAGGATGGCGAGATCGCTGTCCAGAAGATGAAGCAGGCGGCCCCCGGGCAGTACGATTTGATCTTAATGGACATCCAGATGCCCAAGATGGACGGTTACGAGGCAACGCGGCAGATCCGCGCCCTGCCGGATGCTGCAAAGGCAGGCATCCCCATCTTTGCAATGACGGCAAATGCCTTTGAAGAAGACCGTCAGAATGCATTGAAGGCCGGTATGGACGGCCACATTGCAAAGCCGCTGGATATTCCGCATCTGCTGCAGGTCCTTGCAGATGTACTGAAATCATAACGGCTGCCAGCCGACAAAAGCAAAAGCACCCGCAGCAGGCTTCGCAGAGGCTCTTGTCCTCTGGAAGCGAATGTTGCGGGTGCTTTATTTATTTTCTGTCTGACAGGCGTTTGGCTCACAAAATTTTGCGCAGCTCCTGCACGAGATCGCCGATCACGATGGGCTTGGACAAAAAGCCGTTCATGCCGCTTTCCAATGCGTTGCGGCGGTCCTCGTCGAAGGCGTTGGCAGTCATGGCAAGGATGGGGAGCTTTGCCCGGGCAGGGTCATCCAGTGCGCGGATCTTCCGGGTGGCGGTGTAGCCGTCCATCACCGGCATCTGCACATCCATCAGCACCAGATCATAGCTGCCCGGCGCTGCGGTGCTCACCTTTTCCACTGCTGCGGCACCGTTTTCCGCCGTATCGACCCGGAAGCCGTACTCGCGCAGGATCTCCTGCGCGATCTCGCGGTTCAGCTCGTTGTCCTCTACCAGCAGGATATGTTTGCCTTTGAAGTCGGCGTTCTTTTCCGGCAGAAGCTCCTGCGACGCATCTGTCAGCTTCTGGCCGAGGGCGCTCATCAGGGTCTCGCGCAGGTCGGATATGAACATGGGCTTGGAGCAGAAGGCGGTCACACCGGCGGCCTTTGCCTCCACCTCAATGTCAGACCAGTCATAGGCCGTCAGGATGATGATGGGGGTATCGTCATTCAGGCTGCGTATCTGGCGGGTGACCTCGATGCCGTTCATATCCGGCAGCCGCCAGTCGATGATATAGGCGTGGTAGACATCGCTCATCTCAATGGACTGCCGCGCGCGCAGCACCGCTTCCTTGCCGGAAAGGGTCCACTCCGCCCGCATTCCCACCTTGACCAGCATCTTTGTCACGCTGTCGCAGGTGTTGAAATCGTCGTCCACCACCAGAGCCTTCAAACCCTCCAGCTCGGTGATCTTTTCCACCGGGCGGTGCTCTGCCTGCACCCGCAGCGGCACACGAATGATAAACTCGCTGCCCTTGCCCTGCGCTGTCTGCACCTCGATGGTGCCGCCCATCATATCCACGATGTTTTTGGTGATGGCCATGCCAAGGCCGGTGCCTTGGATACGGCTGACCGTGGAGGTGCGCTCCCGCTCAAACGGCTCAAAGATTTTTTTGGCAAATTCCGGGCTCATGCCGATGCCGTTGTCCTTGATGCGGAACTCGTACTGCCCGCAGCCGCGCACCTTACCGGCAAGCTGCCGCACCCGCACCGAGACCGTGCCGCCCGCCGGGGTAAACTTGATGGCGTTGGACAGCAGGTTCAGCAGGATCTGGTTCAGCCGGGTCTTATCGCAGTAGACATCCTCGTCGGTCACATCCATCGCGTCCATATAAAGCTCCAGCTGTTTTGCGTAGATCTGCCCGCTGACGATGGTTTTCAGATCGTGCAGCACCTCCGAAAGGTTGACTTCCACCTCTTCCAGATGGATCTTTCCGCTTTCGATGCGGCTCATATCCAGCACATCGTTGATGAGCGAGAGCAGATGGTTGCTGGAAGCAAGGGTCTTGGCCAGATAATCCTTCACCCGCTCCTTGTCGTCGATATTGCTGATCGCCAGTGTGGTAAAGCCGATGATGGCGTTCATGGGGGTGCGGATGTCGTGGGACATATTGGAAAGGAAGGTGCTCTTGGCGCGGTTGGCAGTCTCGGCAGCGGCAACGGCATCCGAAAGCGCCTGATTCACCTGTTTGTCGGCGGTGCGGTCGGACATGACAAGGATGTATTTGGTCCTGCCCTCCACCTCGCTGCCTATGGCGATGTTATGGAACCAGCGGCGCTCTTTGGTTTCCAGATGCTCAAACTCGAGATCCCATTCCCGCTGCTGCCCGCTGAGAAGCCCATCCAGAAAGTTTTTGCCCTGCTCCGGGGCGCCCAGCTTGTCCAGAGCATGGACATCCTGCCGGACTTCTCTCCACGGGATGCCCAGAAGCCGCTCAATATTCGGGCTGACGTAATCCGTCTGGGAGGTTTTTGCGTCCAGCATCAGGAAAACATCGTCCACGTTCAGCGAGAGCTTTTGAAACAACTCGTCCCGGTACCGGATCTCGGTATCCTTCCGGCGCAGGGTGACATGGCTTCTGCTCACAATGAGCAGAATGGCCAGCACCGCAAGACCTGCGGCGATGCCCGCCACAATCTGCGCCGTGCGGAACCACAGTTCGTCCAGATTAGCATTGACAATGCTGACCGGCACAAGCCCCACCATCGTCCAGCTCTGGACCGCTGTGCCCTCGTAGACCAGATAATAACTGGTGTCGCCCAGTTTGACCCTCAGGTTTCCGCTGCTGCCCTGTGCAAAGGCATTGGACAGATCCAGGATCTGCGCCTCGGAAAGATCGGAATGGTCGCGCAGCATCGCAATAAAATTGTAAATGGTCTCCTTGCGGTTTACAGAACTGTCGATGACCACCCGCCCGTCCGGGTAGATGACATAGTTGCTGGCATTGCCCTCAAAGGCAGAGCTGTCCAGCAATCTAAGCACCGCATCATTATAATAAGAGATGGCAACGGCATCGTAGGCAAAGCCCCGGTAGCTGCCCTGCGTTTCAGGACAGATGAACGCCAGCATCTGGGGCTTGCCGGGCAGCGCCGTGTTCACGACGACATCCTCATCGTGAGCGAGCTTTTCGTCCAGATTGGTCTGCAGGCCAAGGTAGCCCGTTTTCCCGGTCACGGTCATGTAGTTGCCGTCATAGGTAAGAAAGTAGAATTCGGCAAACCCAGCCTCCTGCTGTGCCGCCCTGATATACGCCTGTATTTCGGCCTCATCCGAGGTACTTTCCAGAAAGCCGTTGTACAGATGCAGGTAGCTCACATTTTTGCGCACCAGCTCTTTCAGCATATTATTGGATTTATGCAGCACCTCTTCCAGATGCGAGGTACTTTCCTGATAGATGGTCTGGGACACAAACGAGATGTACCGAACGCTGAAACCTGCTATCAGCAAGACCAGAAGAAGGATGGCAGCAACAGGGAGCCACTTTTGCCGGGGATGGCAGTTTCGTTTGGATTCGTGCTTTTCGTCTTCCATCCCGCTCACCTCAGTGTCATGTAGTTTTCAGGCTCTGCAAGCGCTGCGCCGCCGCCGGAGAGATGATCTCGCCATCTGTTTTTTACCCATGTATCTCCGTCCAAAGACGTGCCGCTTTCGCTCGCAAGCAGCGCTTCCATCTGATTTTCCGCTGCCAGACAGGTCACGGTAACGGTGTCGTCGTCCCGGAGCGGCTGTCCGTTCCGGGTGATGCCGGTCAGGGTATAGCTGCCGCTTGCCTCTTTGACCTCCACGGCAATGCCGCTGACCACCGGCAGAGAACCGCGGTTGAAGGGCACAAACCCGCCCTCGCAGCCCTCCACAAAGGCGCGGACGGTCTCCTTCAGCTCTGCGCCGGTCATGGTGCGCTGGCGGGACATCAGACCGTTGGGCATGATCATGGAAGCGGCCATTTTCTTGTTATAATCTGCCTGCAGCACACTGCCGGTAAAGCTGTTTGCGGTGGCAAGCAGCACATCGGTGCCATAAACGCCGCGCAGCGTGTTCGCCATAACGGAGAAGGAGGCGCTGCCGCCGTTTGCGTGGAAGACATTGGAATAGCTCTTCCCGGAGGTCAGCACGATCTCGTCATCGGCAGGCGTTTCTTCGGCAAGAAGCTGGGCATTGAACGCACGATAAGCCTGCTGTGCCGTGTACTCGCCCGCGATCATTTTGGAGACAACGTCCTTGGAGACGGCAAAGAAATCGTTGGAGGCGATGCGGATATACATGTGGTTTTCTTCCACCACATCGCGCACATCCTTCATGTACTCGGTCAGGCGCAGGGGGACGTTCTGGCTGTAGCTCAGCAGATCCTGCCCGTCGGCAACGATGCGGCTCTGCGCCTCCTCGGAGAGCATGACGTTCAGCACCTTCATGGCTTTTTCGCGGCGCGCGTTGTCCTGCTCGAGGTCACGGTTCAGAGCGATCTGGAAATACGGGGTGGTCATGATCCACTTTTCGCCGTTCTGGCTGAAGAAGGGCA
>OGHF01001791.1_pt1 | contig 12066 bp, 10 predicted proteins | sample 1571481 | NCBI WGS metagenome assembly OGHF01 (sample SAMEA2581952, study PRJEB24529) | metagenome | biome: Human gut stool | place: China | collected 2011
TTTCGGCGACTTGTATATAATAGCATTCCCCGTTACTTCTGTCAACACCTTTTTTGTAACATTTTTTATATTTTTGCATGATACACCAGGCAGCGTTGGCAACGTCTCCCGCTTGACTACAAGCCATTCCCCAGTTATTTTTTTGAAAAAATAACTGTTTATTGCATTGTCCGCCGTCCAAAAACGCTTCTATAATAGTTTACCTTTTACTGAATTTACAAATCCTGCCACACTAAAAATAAAAATCCGGCTTTGCCTTCTACAGCAAAACCGGATTCGAACAACTTAATCCAAACCATTATTCCCGATGTGCCTCCATCGAACGGCTGGCAATAATATCTACTCCCAATCCCAGAATATTTTCTACAATAATCTGGCCTTCAGTCACCGGAGCCTTTACGGCTATTTGGCGCAATGCCGCAGCACAATCCAAAATACGTTCTTTAGGCAGTGTAGTTTTAGATACGACGGGCAATAATGGTAAAAGTCCTCCTTTTACCTGTACGGTACTTGTCAGCATCCGCCTGGGGGCAACTACTTCATCATGGGCATATTTAGGACCACGGGGGCAGGTATTACCGGTAACACTTGTTACCGCACCGTCTTCTATAGTAACAGTCATCTCACAACCCAAAGGGCACATGATACAGTTCATTATACGAGTTTCTACAGCCATTTTTATGCCTCCTTGTTCAATGCCACAGTCAAAGTTTCCCCGATAAGCGCTGTCTTTTCTGCTGGAATATCGACAGCAATCATTTCACTTGGCTTGGCAACAGGCAGCATTTTTGTCAAAATGACATTTTCGCCGCTCTTTACTTCTAATTTTACTTTACGTTCCGGATTGGCAACACGCATAAATAAACGTGCTTTTTCACCATTTTCGGGCAGAGACAGTCTTTGCGGTACACATGTACGTACTCCGTTCGAGGCAATCACATTTACTGTACGCAAGTCGCCATCCAATTTTTCCTGCGCATCTAACGCTGCAAATTTACCTGCTATTTCCGCTTCTTCCGAAACAAAATCTACCAGGTCGTGTACATGTACAACATTGCCGGCAGCATAAAAACCAGGAAGACTGGTACGGCGGCGTTGGTCTACGATAGGGCCGCTGGTCAGAGGATGCATCTCTAAATCCAAACTGCGCGATAGTTCATTTTCCGGAATCAAGCCGACAGAAAGCAGTAAAGTATCACATTCAATATCAAATTCAGTCCCGGCAATCGGCTGCATTTTTTCGTTGACCTTTGCTACAGTTACACCGGTAACGCGATCACGTCCGTGGATCTTTGTGATAGTATGGGAAAGATACAAAGGAATATCATAATCATCAAGACACTGCACTATATTACGGGTCAAACCATTGGAAAACGGGCAGATTTCCAAAACGGCATGCACTTTACAGCCCTCCAGGCTCATTCTCCTCGCCATGATTAATCCAATATCACCGCTGCCTAAAATTACTATTTTATGTCCAGGCAGATAACCTTCCATATTGACCATCCGCTGCGCCGCTCCGGCAGTAAAAACACCTGCCGGCCGTTCACCCGGAATTCTGATCGCACCGCGTGTACGTTCGCGGCAGCCCATAGTCAGAATAACGGTTCTGCCTGCAATTTTCAGCAGTCCATGTTCAGGGCTGACTGCAATTACCGTTTTGTCCTGCAAAACTTCCAAAACCATCGTATCAACCAAGGTTTCTATTTCCGGTTTATCTTTGATCATTTCAATGCAACGATAAGCATATCCGGGTCCAGTCAGCTCTTCTTTAAAATGATGCAAGCCAAAACCATTATGAATGCACTGCTGCAGAATGCCGCCTAATTCCCGGTCACGCTCAATAACCAAAATACTTTCAGCACCATTCTGCCAAGCGCTATAAGCAGCAGAAAGTCCAGCCGGACCACCGCCGACAATAATTACGTCATATAAATTTTTCATTTTTATGCTTCCCCCTCATCTGCATAGTTTTTTTCATAAAACAAATGAGAATCAGCACGTTCTTTCAAAACTTCCGGTACGGGTATACCCAGTTCCCGTGCCAGGATCTGGGTAACGCGCGGACCGCAGAAACCGCCCTGACAGCGTCCCATACCGGCACGCGTACGGCGTTTAACACCGTCAACTGTTTTAGCTCCGCAGGGCGCTTTGATAGCAGCGATAATCTCCGCTTCCGTGACCGTTTCACAACGACAGATAACACGGCCATACAATCTATTTTTTTCAATAAGCTTTGCCTGCTCCTCATGTGACAATCTATGAAAAAGAGGATTTTGCGGTAAAGCAGCTTTAAAATCAGCTTTTACAGCGGCCGGACAATATGCCAACACAGCTTCAACAATCATTTCGGCTACTGCCGGAGCAGCTGTCAGTCCAGGCGATTGCATCCCTGCAGCATTAAACAAACCTGCTACAGGTGAAGCGCCGATGACAAAATCTCCGCTGCCGGAAACTGCACGCAGCCCTGCAAATTCAGTAATCGAAGCACCCATCGGCAAATTTGGAATCAGTTTTCTGGCAGAATTCATAATTTCGTCCATCCCTGTCAGAGTAACGGCAGTATCTTCCTTATTCTCCATATCCTGTGCATTAGGACCGATAAATGTATTGCCATGCGTAGTCGTACAGATCAGTATACCTTTAGACTTTTTATTAGGTGTTGGGAAAACAACGCCTTTAACCAAACTGGCTGCAGCAGTTTTATCAAAAAGAATATATTCGCCGCGGCGCGGATGAATAGTGAAGCTTTCATCGCCAGCCAAACGAGCGATACCATCTGCATAAACACCACCGGCATTTATGACACAAGCAGCCTTGATCAAACCTTTTGAAGTTTCTACAGCCGTAATTCTGCCAGCTTCCTTAATAAATCCAGTTACACGGCAGTCCGTAACTACTTCAGCGCCATTCTGCACTGCACATTGCGCAAAAGCCACAGCCATGGCAAAAGGCCAGCAAACGCCTGCCGACGGCGCCCATAAAGCGCCAACAACTGTTGTCAGATTTTTTTCTTTGGCTAAAACTTCTTCTCTATTTAAAATACGCAGGCCTTCAACGCCGTTTTTCTGACCGCGTTCCAATAATTCCTGTAAAGTCTGCATTTCTTCTTCACTGGTAGCAGCAACAAGAGAACCTGTCCATTCAATATCCAGACCTAATTCTTTTTGCAGCTCATGATATAATTTATTGCCGCGTACATTAGTAACAGCTTTTAAACTGCCTGTCGGCGCGTCAAAACCAGCATGTAAAATAGCACTATTAGCTTTCGTAGTACCTGCAGCAAGGTCCGGTTCTTTTTCAACAAGCACGCATTTTAAATCATACTTCGACAACTCACGCAGAATTGCAGTACCAACAATACCGCCGCCGATAACAACGACATCCGCTGTTTTGAAAAATTCCATCATTTCACATCCTAAACAAAAATTCTAAGTTATACTTAGTAATTTTATCACATTCTTTACAAAAAAAGAACTTACTTTATAGTTTTTACAAGAAAAATTTCATTTTTTGTCACCCACGGGACTTTTAAAATCCCTATTACTTGAAAAAATATCCTGTCAAATTTGACAGGATATTTTAAAAATTATTTTACAGCTTTATCCGGAAAAATTTTATTTAAAAAATCTATACATTTATCACTCACCGGCGTCAGTAAAACCCAACTCAAACCAACCAAAGAAATACTTAAAGAACCTACAACAATATCTGTAAACCAGTGCGCTCCGGCCATAATACGCGGCAGCATAAAAATTATTAAAATAATGCAGCTGACGGCAAAAGCTTTTTTGCCAAAATATCTCAGCATGAAACCGGCATAAATCATCAGCATCAGACCATGATCGCCTGGAAAACTGTCGCCAGAATAATCCTTAGTTTTAAAAACCAGCATTTTACTGACACGATGAATATTTTCAAAAAATCATGTCGGACTGCATCGCTGTACAGGAATCAAATGCCCCAGCTGATTTAATATTACCGCAAAAAACAGCATCGTGACACCGATAAACCACATTTTTCGTTTACCTAAATGATCCTGTTTAGAATAATAATAACCATATAATGCCAACATAGCCATTAAAGAAATTATATCGAAATGACGTACATTAGTCAGACCGACAAAATACGTAAAAGAGCTTTCAGGTTGAAGCTGTTCATTAAAGTAATAGAAAATGCTTTTATCCAATGTAAACCAAAAACCATGTTCAGCAGGTAAATACCAGCTAAAAAATATTGTTAAACCTACAGCATTTAAAAATATAATTTTTCCTAAGTTTTTTCCCACTTCCGACTCCTTTTACTGCGCCTCTTTCTGCAAGTCCTTCAACAATTCCTGTTGTTTGCCTGCATCTAATAACTTAATCATTTTATTTTCCACTATTCTTACAGCTGCTGCATCAATAGCGGCTGTTGTCAATTTATTTGTTTTTACAGCTTCCAGTACACCCTGATAAACCTGCTGCTGATGTTCATAATTATGACAAACCAGCAAAACATCAACTCCGGCCTGAACTGCTGCAACCCCCATTTCACGAAAACCATACATACTTGTTAAAGCTCCCATTTCCATATCATCTGTAATGACGATACCCTGAAAACCAAGCTCATTACGCAGAAAATTATTGATTACCTGAGGTGAAACACTGGCCGGCAATGTATCCAGTCCTGTATAAATCAAATGCCCTACCATAACCATAAAATCCTGGTTGTCAAAATTTTGGATAATATTTTTAAATGGTATTGTGTCTTCTTGCAATAAAATCTCTTTAGAAGCTGTAATCCGATATTGTTCTGTATGCGGATCGACCTCACTTTTTCCCATACCGGGGAAATGTTTCAAGCTGTAAATAATTCCTGCCTGATCATAACCACGGCAGGCCGCTTCGGTAAACTTGCTCACGGACGCAGCATCGTGCCCATAAGATCTTCCATAAGGAATACCAATATCTAAAACAGGAGCAAAATTTACATTGAAACCAATCGTTTCCAATTCCATAGCTGTCTGGTAAGCCCAGCGACGTGCATCTTCAGGAGTGCCCTGTTCAGCTATTCTGGCTGCTGCAGGAGCAACGGTCAACCCCTGCTTCATTCTGACAACCATCCCGCCTTCCTGGTCAACACATAAATAAAGCGGTAATTTATTATATTCTTTATTCAGTCGCTGCAGGTTAGCATTCAGTCCTGTAACCTGATATTTATTATTCATATTGCGGTCAAATAAAATCACGCCGCCAACATGATAATCTCGCAGCATGCTCAACGCACCCTCGTCTATTTTCGTACCATCAATACCGATCAGCAGCATTTGTCCGATTTTTTCTTCTAAACTCATATCGGCAACCATTTTTACAGCCGCATCATGCAATGTAGGATTTTTTACTTCCGATTTAGGTTCAGCACTCTGCCCACAGCCAGTAAACAAAAAAACCGTCATAAAAACTATAAAAGACAGTCCTCTGCCGGCAGAAAATATTCTTTTCATAGTTACCTCATTTCTAAAATTTAGCTATATGTATATTTTAACATATTTTCTTTAATTTTTACAAATAGTTTTCAATCGTCTCTCTTGAAAAATTGACAGCTTCATTCGATTAAATTAGAATAAAATTAAAAAGAAAAGCAGGTGATAACTAATGAAACGTATTCTTTATCTGACCTTAACTATCATGCTTTGTCTGACATTTTTTGCTGCTGTAACCTGGGCTGAGGAAAAAGCTTCTGCCGCCTCAGATAAAATTCTGAGCCAACAGCAAGTCGATGAGCTTTTGCAGGCTGATGATAATCCGGCTGCTTATGTTAAGATAGACGAAGATGCTTACAAGGTCTATCCTGATTTTAAAGATAAAAAAGCAGTCCGTAAAGAACTGTTAAAAAATCTTCCTACTAACAAAGTGCTTTATTTACTGACAGCCAGTGAGCAGACTTTCACTCTGGCTTTTGATGTAGTAAAGGATCTGGAAAAATCAGGCCGTCTTTATGATAACAGCCGTTATATGGGTGGTAAAGATGATTCTGATGCCGGCGCTGAAAACATAAAGGCAAATATTCATAAGTTCTGGTTTATGAAAATCCCCCGCGGCAGCACTGTTTATGATGACGGTGTAAATGTTGGTATCGGCCGGCGACATCGCGGCGGTATCGGTATCGGCTGGGAAAATTTATACAAAAAAGAAAAAGCCCTGCTCAGCAGGGCTTTTTTATTTTATTCTTCTGTAGCCTGGGATGTTTCTATGATCTCATCAGAAACATCGACTGTTTCCGTCTGCACATCATCTGTTATTACTTCTTCTGTAACGTCATCTTCAGCCTGCTGAACGGCAGCCAAAGAAACTACTTTATCATCATCATTCAATGTCATCAGTTTAACGCCCTGAGCATTACGTCCAAATTGGGAAATGCCTTCGACGTCAATACGGATAATGATGCCGGCAGCAGTTATCATCATAATCTCCTGCCCTGGAGTAATAACCTTCATTCCAATCACAATGCCGGTCTTTTCATTTACTTTGATATTTATTACGCCCTTACCACCACGAGTCTGTTTGCGATACTCGCTGACAGAGGTGCGTTTACCAAGTCCCTGCTCAGTCGCAGTCAATACTTCACTGTTTTCACTGGTCACGCTGTCCATAGCAACAACTTCATCACCATAATTCAGCTGAATACCGCGTACACCGTGAGCAGTACGTCCCATAGGACGCACATCCTGTTCATCAAAACGGATCGCAATACCGTTTCTGGTAGCCAGAATGATTTCTGAATTGCCATCAGTCAATTCTACACCAATAAGCTGTTCATTTTCATCCAGAGTAATAGCAATCAATCCAACCTTACGTGCACTGTTAAAATCTTCCAGATTGGTCTTTTTGACTGTCCCTTTATCTGTAGCCATAAACATATACTGCTCTGTCTTAAACTCTTTCACAGGGATAACTGCTGTAATCTTTTCTCCCTGCTCAATAGGCAGCAGATTGATAATCGCCGTTCCCTTAGCCGTACGTCCAGCTTCGGGAATTTCATAGCCTTTTTGCCGATAAACACGACCTTTATTGGTAAAGAAAAGAATATTATGATGAGTTGTCGACAGGAACAAATGCTCTGCACAATCGTCATTTTTCTTGCCGCTGCCACCGGTTTTGCCGACACCACCGCGTTTTTGATTACGGAAATTATCAAGAGTCTGACGTTTGATATAACCCTGATGGCTGATCGTTATGACAATATCTTCTTCAGCGATCAGATCTTCCATATCCATGGAAGAAGTATCATGTGAAAGAATCGTACGACGTGCGTCGCCGAATTTCTTTTTCATTTCCAACAGATCTTCTTTAATAATATTGAGGACTTTTTGCTCATCTGCCAAAACGCTCTCCAACCAATCAATCGTTTCCATAACGTCGATATATTCATCGTCGATTTTTTTACGTTCCAAACCTGTTAAACGCTGCAGACGCATATCCAAAATAGCCTGAGCCTGACGCAGGCTTAAAGTAAATTTTTCTACTAACGCAGTTTTAGCAATATCTGCATTAGCACTGCTGCGGATAGTATTGATAACTGCATCCAGATTATCCAGGGCAATTTTCAAACCTTCCAAGATATGAGCGCGGTCTTTGGCTTTACCTAATTCATATCTTGTACGACGTGTAATAACTTCTTTTTGATGGTTAAGATAGTGGACAAGGATTTCTTTCAGATTTAAAACCCGAGGATGCCCGTCAACCAAAGCCAGCATGATAATACCGAAAGAATCCTGTAATTTGGTATGTTTATATAATTGATTTAAAATAACATCAGGAACAACGTCATTTCTTAATTCGACAACGATACGCATACCACGGCGGTCAGATTCATCACGCAAATCAGTAATGCCTTCGATCACACCGTCTTTAACTAATTGAGCAATACTTTCGATCAGACGGGCTTTATTGACCTGATAAGGAATTTCCGTAACAACGATGCGGTGCTTGCCCTTCTGCATGGGTTCTATTTCTGCCTGTGCGCGGATTTTTACTATACCACGGCCGGTAGTATAAGCGCTGCGGATGCCTTCGGTACCAAGGATCGTAGCTCCGGTAGGAAAATCAGGACCCTTGATTGCTGTCATCAATTCTGGTATTTCTATATCAGAATTGTCGATCAGCATAATCAATCCGTCAACTACTTCACTCAAATTATGCGGCGGGATATTGGTGGCCATGCCTACAGCAATGCCAGCACTGCCATTAATGAGAAGAGCAGGTACCTTCGCCGGTAAAACGCTTGGTTCTTTCAGCGATTCATCATAGTTAGGCACAAAATCAACAGTTTCTTTTTCAATATCTTCCAGCATAACTTCAGCAACCTTGGCCATACGCACTTCCGTATAACGCATAGCAGCAGCCGAGTCACCGTCGACACTGCCGAAGTTGCCATGACCGTCTACCATCAGATAGCGTGTCGAAAAATTCTGTGCCAAACGTACTATGGCATCATAAACGGAAATATCACCGTGAGGATGATATTTACCGAGAACTTCACCAACGATACGGGCAGATTTTTTATAAGGCTTGTTGGATGCCATACCGGCTTCCTGCATTGCATATAAAATTCTACGGTGTACCGGTTTTAAACCGTCACGTACATCAGGCAAAGCACGCTGCACGATAACGCTCATTGCGTAATCGATATAGGATTTTTGCATTTCTTCTTCAATGTAGACCGGTAAAACTTTACCAGTACCTGTCTCTAAATCCACAATATCACCTCAACATCTCATAATTACTTAAACAATAATTCATAAACCTGCTTGCCTATTAAAAGCGTGGTTACAATCAAATAAAGCGGTTTAACATAAGAAGCACCATGTCTGATAGCCATACGGGAACCAAAATAAGCACCTATCACCATGGCAAAGCCCATCAAAAGACCATAAGTCCACAAAACTGAACCACTTAAAGTAAAAGACAACAGCGCTCCGATACCACTGGCAAAATTCAGGGCCTTAGCATTACCGGCTGCCGTTACAAAATCATAACCCAAAAATAAAAATCCAAAAATCAGGAACGAACCTGTTCCCGGACCAAAAAAACCATCATAAAAGCCAATACCAAAGGCCATTACTACAGACCCAAGCAAAGCTGCCAATCCCAATTGTTTAACTGCCGATACATCGCCCCAGTCTTTACGACGGTAGGTGTAAACAGCAACTGCGACTAAAAGGACAACGATCACATTTTTCATCAGCTGTTCCGGCAGAAGATAAACTACATAAGCACCCAAAGCCGATCCGAGAAAAGAAAGCGGCATCAGACTTATGGCAACCTTTTGATTGATCTTTCCCGCACGCCAAAAAGAAAAAACACTCATCAAACCGCCCATAGAAGCAGCCAGCTTATTAGTTCCCAAAGCAAAATTTACAGGCAACCCTAGGGCCAGTAATGCCGGCGTAGAAATTAAACCGCCTCCGCCAACAGTTGAATCGATAAATGCGGCTATAAATCCTGCTAACAATAAAAAAGCAATCGTACTTGGATCTAAAATTTCCAAAATTTTCCCCTCACCCATCACCAAGCTTAAAGTTTATATTTAAGATAAAAACCTACGCGACCCTGATTACAGGTAAAAACCACTTTTTCCTGTTCAACCATATTACTGATAGCATAAGGATGAGCTGAAAGCAGTGGCGCATACTCCAAATTCCATTGAACGCCCTGCAAAGTAACTTCATTGCAATCTGTTAATGGCAGCAACGACAAAGCTTCTATATTTTCAGGACTGAAAGGTTTGAAAATCAAACTTTCATCCTCTTGGAGCAGTAATAAAATTTCCTGTTCATCAGCCATAACAACCTGCACATCACGTTGAATTTTATAATTCAGCAAAGAAAAAACATTACTGTACAGATGATCAAATCTGCCGCCCCAAATACCGCTGGCAACAATATTTACAGCTTCCGGCATAGCTGCCAGTAAAAGCTGTAAGTCTGTATCATCTTTCAGAGGATCATGCAGAAGTATTTTAACTCCCGAAAGCTGTGCTTTCTCCCAGCAGTCTTTTGCCGCACTATCAGCATCGCCGCATAACCAAACAGGTTTTAAATTATTTTCACAGCAGCATTCGATCCCTTTATCAGCACAGTAAATATCTTTAGATGCAGCTATTTGCACCAGCCATTCGGACGCAGGCTTTCTACCTCCGGCCAATAATAAAGCTGTAGAAGAACCCTGCCTGGAAGTTTTTATTTCCAGCTCTCCCTGAGGCAAAAGTAGCTTCCAATTCTCCATTACCTTAAATCCTTCTTTTTAGCAGGTGCAGGTTTAATTATGATTTGTCCCTGTTCCTTATAAATTTTCCAGACAACGTCACCATTACCATTTTTAAACCAATCCATGCTTATTTCCAGCAAATACTGATTTAATTTTTCTTGAGCTTCAGCAGGTAATAATAATTCTTTTACTGCTGAGGCTTTATTTTTCATTTTAGAAGAAACTATTTTTTCATCAGCATCAAAAGCATTTTCAAAGCTTTCTTTTTCTACATAGCCTTTAAACATTTCTTCATCAGAAAGATTTTTTTTGATTTTCATAATGACCTCCGTAATTACAGGTCCAGATTTCTTACTTTACCGGCATTAGCCTCAATAAATTGACGCCGTGGTTCTACTTTATCACCCATCAATATGGAAAAAATTGCGTCTGCTTCAGCAGCATCCTCCAAATGTACCTGCAAAATCGTTCTTCCGTCAGGATTCATAGTTGTTTCCCATAACTGCTCCGGATTCATTTCACCTAAACCTTTATAACGCTGGATATAGGGATTGCTGTCACGACCAACTTCATCCAAAACAGTCTGCAGTTCATCATCGCTGTAAGCATATAAATGCTTCTGACCTTTACGGACCAGATATAAAGGTGGCTGAGCGATAAATACATGTCCTTCTTTGATCAAAGGCTGCATATAACGATAAAAGAAAGTCAACAGCAGAGTTCTGATATGAGCTCCGTCGACATCGGCATCTGTCATGATAATAATTTTACCGTAACGCGCTTTTTCCAGATCAAAATCTTCACCAATACCACAGCCAAAGGCAGTAATCATATTTCTGATTTCATCACTGCTCAAAATTTTATCTAATCTTGCTTTTTCAACATTTAAAATCTTGCCGCGCAAAGGCAGAATAGCCTGAAAACGACGATCACGTCCCTGTTTGGCACTGCCGCCTGCAGAATCACCTTCGACAAGATAAATCTCTGTTTCTGAAGCATCCTTACTCTGACAATCGGCTAATTTACCAGGCAGGCTGCTGATTTCCAAAGCGCTTTTACGCCTTGTTAATTCACGTGCTTTACGTGCTGCCATACGTGCCCTGGCGGAAAGAATTGATTTTTCTACAATCCTCTTGGCAATAACAGGATTTTCTTCAAAAAATTCTCCTAAACCTTCGCTGACTAGATTATCAACGATCGGACGAATTTCACTGTTTCCAAGCTTAGTTTTAGTCTGACCTTCAAACTGCGGTTCTGCCACTTTCACCGAAATCACAGCCGTCAATCCTTCGCGGAAATCATCGCTATTGATATCGAATTTCAGTTTTGAAAGCATTCCGTGACTCTCGGCATAAGCTTTCAGGGTCGTCGTCAAGCCCCGTTTGAAACCGGTCAGGTGAGTACCTCCTTCTATCGTATTGATATTATTGACATAAGAAAATACATTCTCTGAAAAACCCGTATTATAATGCAAAGCGACCTCCACAGGGATTCCATTCTTTTCTGTCGCTATATCGATCGTATCTTCGATCAGTTTTTCCCGGGTATTATCGAGGTATTCGACAAATTCACTCAAACCGTGTTGAGAAAAGAACACTTCATGCCGGGGAGCATTGGTCTCCGGATCGATCTCCCGTTTATCGGTCAACGACAAACGAATCCCTTTGTTCAAATAAGCCAACTCCCGCAACCGGGCCGATAAGATATCGTATTTATACTCGGTAACATAAAAAATCGTATCATCCGGCAAGAAAGTAATCGTAGTCCCGGTGCGATCGGTATCTCCTACCACCTGTACATCTCCGGCAGGAATCCC
>OGHF01001804.1_pt1 | contig 12020 bp, 9 predicted proteins | sample 1571481 | NCBI WGS metagenome assembly OGHF01 (sample SAMEA2581952, study PRJEB24529) | metagenome | biome: Human gut stool | place: China | collected 2011
TTCCACAGTTGCGCCGGTATTATCTGCATCCAGCTCTAACAGTGTAAATGCTTCACATCCGTCCAGGCCTTCCAGCGTTTCCAGCCCGGCACGCAGCCCGGCATAAAAGCGCTCAGCCTCCGGGCGCTCGGCCACCGCCATCACGGTGGAACCGGCACCCGATACATACACGGCCTTTGCCCCGCACTGCTTTGCCAGCGCGAACACCTCCCGGGAACCGGGCATCAGGGGCATCCGGTAGGGCTGGTGGAGCTTATCCTCGGTGGCAATGCCCAGCAGGTCATGCCGGCCCTCACAGAAGGCGGCAGGCACCAGCGCGGCCCGGGACAGGTTATACACGGCATCCTTGTGGGCCACCTGTTTGGGCAGGGCCGCGCGGGCGGCCTCCGTCAGCAGCTTGTAGTCCGGCACGATGGCCGCAAAGCAGAGGCTCTGGTCCACATCCCGTTTGACGGAGTAGACCACGCCGTCCTCAAAGACGCTGCTGGTCAAACCGCCCAGCAGGGCCGGGGCCACGTTGTCGGGGTGGCCCTCAATGGCCGTGGCCAGCGTCAGCAGTTCCTGGGTGTTGAGCACATCGCCCAGCATCCGGTTCGCGCCCAGCAGGCCCGCGATGATGCAGGCCGAGGAAGAGCCCAGGCCCCGGGCCATGGGGATGGGGTTGGTCTGCACGATCTTCAGGGGCGGGATCTTCTTGCCCACCTTGTCGAACAGGCCCTTGGCCGAGCGGTACACCAGATTGCTCTCGCCGCGGGGGATGCGGGTGCCGTCCGCCGCCGAGATGTCCAGCCTGTCACTCTCCTCAAAGGTCACGGTGTTGTACAGGGTCACGGCCAGACCCAGCGCGTCGAAGCCGGAGCCTACATTGGCGCTGGTGGCCGGAACAGAAACTTTGATCTTCATCGTCCGTCCCCTTTTCTCATGCATCCTCGGGCAGCTTTTTCAGCACCAGCTTCACGCTGCCGCCCACGGTCTCCACCTTGCGGGCTGCCTCGGCCATGGCCTTTGCATCGGCCTGCTCCACCAGATAGGAGCAGCCGTCAAAATGCTCATCCACCACACGGCCCCTGCCGTAGATGGCCTCCACCACGGCGGGAGCAACACCCGCTGCACGCACATAATATGCGGCGGGAGCCGGGTCGGTGAGCATCCCCTCCACCGGCTCCGCAGGCTGCCAGAACAGGCTGTCGTGGACCTTGGAGCCGTTCTTGAGGGCATCCACCACATCGGCCACCACGGCGCTGGCGGTGGGCAGCTTGCCCGCGCCCTTGCCGTAGAACACCACGTCGCCCAGCATATCGCCCTTGACCAGCACGGCGTTGAATACGTCGTCCACGCTGGCCAGCTGGTTGGCCTTGGGCACCAGGCAGGGCTCCACACCGGCAGCCACGCTGCCGTCCTTGCCCCGCTTCATCCAGGCAATGAGCTTGATCACGCAGCCCAGCTTCTCAGCCGCTTCCACATCGGCGGTGGTGATGGCACGGATGCCGCGGGTGGGGATGTTCTGGGGGTAGATCTGGTGGCCGCAGACCATGGAGGACAGGATGGCGATCTTGCGGCAGGCGTCGCGGCCGTCCACATCGTCGCCGGGGTCCTTCGTCTCGGCGTAGCCCAGCTCCTGAGCGATCTTCAGAGCCTCGTCAAAGCCCAGACCCTCCCGCACCATCTTGGTGAGCATGAAGTTGGTGGTGCCGTTGACGATGCCTTCCACCTCGGTGATGACGTTGGCCGCGAGGCACTGGTGCATCGGGGTGATGATGGGAGTGCCGCCGCCCACGGAAGCCTCAAACAGGAAGGCGCAGTTGTGTGCCTTGGCCAGAGCCAGCAGCTCTGCGCCGTAGGTGGCCACCATCTCCTTGTTGGAGGTGCAGACGCTCCGACCGCTCTCGAGGCAGGCCTTGACGTAAGGGTAAGCGAAGCGGGTGCCGCCGATGGTCTCGACGACGACCTTTACTTCGGGGTCTTCCAGAATGGCGTCAAAATTCTTTATAAACAGCTGTGCAGCCGGATGATCCGAGAAGTCCTTGGGGTCAAGGATGTACTTGACCTCCACCGGTTCGCCCGCGCGGCGGGAGACGCCTGCGGCGTTGCGGCAGAGCACCTCGTACACGCCGCTGCCCACCGTACCAAAGCCCAGAATCGCGATTTTTGCCATGATACTGCCCTCGTTCCTTTTTCTATGAATGTACTGTCACAGATTGTATCCGCAGTGTACGCCCACGACCATCCGCTGGCGCGAAAGCTTTTCCGTCAGCTCCTCGGGGGTCATCTGCATGGTGTCGGTGCGGATGGTGACAGCCACCAGCGCAGCTCCGTTCTCCGGAGTAGACTGATTGATGGTCACGATGCTGGCACCGGCGGCACTGATGCCAGCCAGAAGGCTCTGCAATGCACCCGTCTCATCCCGCAGGGTCGCCATGACAGTGATGACCTCGCGGCCATTCTCCGAGTCGAAAATGCAGTCCTTATATTTATAAAATGCACTGCGCGACAGGTCTACACTGCGGGTCGCAGCCGAAATGCTGCGTGCCTCTCCGCTGGCCAGAAGCTCCTTGGCCCGGACGACCTTGAGGAAAACTTCCGGCAGGACCTGTGCATCCACCAGATAAAAACGGCGTTCCAACTTGTTCACCTCTCAAACACAAGTGTTCTTGCAGAAAATATAATAGCATCCGACTCCCTGCATTGCAAGAGGTCGGATGCTATTTTGTCAGATTATCCAGTTTTGAGCCGTGAAGTACCCCTTCAGCGCACCGAATCTGCAACCCGATGTGTCGAAAAGTATGATTTTTGCCTCAGTCGGTGTCGAGGCCAGTGGTGTCCGGCTCAGGCGCGAGGGGTTCGCTGGCGACAGCTGCCTGACCGTGGGAATAATTGCAGACGTCGGGCAGGTCGTCGGCACGGTAGTAGCCCACTGCCGTGCTCGGGCAGGAGCCGCTGGCCAGCAGGCCGCTCTGGGTGCAGTAGCTGCGCTCCACGACGCCGTCAGCCGCCGGGAATGCCTTATAGGGCAGGTCTGCCTGGATCTGCTCCATCAGGGCCTTCCAGGCCATGACGCAGGTGCGGGTCTTGGCCTGCTGCTTGCCGAGGGTCTTGGTCATATCGAAGGGCGCATCGTAGCCCCACCACACAGCGGTGACGTAATAGGGCGTGCCGCCCACGAACCACAGGTCCTTTTCATCGCTGGCCGTACCGGTCTTGCCGAAGGCCTCCATGCCGTTGGAGTTGGGGTAGCGGCCGCTGGCCGTACCGACGCTGGAGAACAGGACGTTCTTCAGCAGGCGGTTCATGACGTAGGCCGTCTGGGGCGTCAGAGCCTGATAGCTGGTGTCGTTGCTCTCCATATAGATGTTGCCGTCCCGGTCGAGCACACGGGTGTAGAGGTGAGGCGTGGTATACTCGCCGTCGTAGAAGATCTGGAACGCCGCCGCCAGCGCCATCGGGGTGACGCCGTGGGTCTGGCTGCCCATGACCATCTGTGCAAGGCCCACATCGTTGACGGGGTCCAGCGTGCTGAGCTGCAGGGTATTGTAGACGAAGTTGAAGATGTTGTTCGCGCCCACGAGGTCGCCAACGCGGATGGCGATGGTGTTCAGGGAGCGTGCGAGGCCGTTCCAGAGCGGCAGGTCGGAGCCGTCGCCGTAGTTGCCGCCGTAGTTGCGGGGCCAGCTGCGCCATGCGTTGGGGTAGGCTTTCAGCTGCTTGTCCGTCAGGCCCATGAGGCCGTTCCGGCGGCAGTAGTCCTCGTCACGGATGACCATGTCCTGCTTGAGGTAGAGGGGCGAGTTGTTGAGCATGGTAGACCAGTTGACCAGACCATACTCGATGCCCAGCGCATAGGCGCCGATGGGCTTGATGGTAGAACCGGTCTGACGGGTGACGCCGTAGGCGCGGTTCAGGGAAAGGCTCTTGGTCTTTTCGCCCAGACCGCCCACCATGGCGATGACATTGCCGTCATAGTCCAGCGTGACCATCGCCGCCTGGGTGCGGACGTTGCGGTAATAATAGACCGTACCGTCCTCGCCGGTGCGAGTCTTGGGGGTGCCGTCCTCGTTGTAGACCTGCACATCGTCGTCGGAGATGCTGGTCACCTCTTCCTCATGCCAGCCGGCCGGGAAGTAGGCATCGTCGGTGTTGAGCATCAGGTTCTCCATCGCGGTCTGGATCTTGGGGTTGACCGTTGCCTCGATGGTATAGCCGCCGGTGTAGAGCATACTCTGGGCGGTGGACTCGTCCACGCCCTCCTTGGCCATGATGTCCTTCACCACCTCGTTGAAGAGGGCATCGGTGAAGTAAGAGGTGGTGGAGCTGCTCTTCTTCGTGTTGTCCGTCTCTGCCAGCACCAGCGGCTGGGCAGCGGCGCTGCGGTAATCATCCTCCGAGATGACACCCTGCTGCCACATATTGTAGAGCAGGAAGTTCCGGCGGTTGATGAGGTTCTCGGGGTTGGTGTAGGGGTTATAGTTGGTGGGATTCTTGGTGATGGACGCGATGGACGCGCACTCCCAGAGGGTCAGCTCGCTGACATCCTTGTCGAAGTACTCGTTTGCCGCCGTCTGGACGCCCTGGATCGTACCGGTAAAGCTGATGGTGTTCAGGTAGGCTTCCAGAATGGTCTCCTTGGAGTAGCTGCGGCTCAGGATGAGGGCGCGGTAGATCTCGCGCAGCTTGCGCAGTGCGCCCTCGATGCCGCTGGCGCTCTTGTCGCTGGTCAGGTTCTTGATGAGCTGCTGTTCCAGCGTAGAGGCGCCCTGCTTGGAGCTGTAGATGGGCAGCAGGTATTCATTGATCATCGCGCCGATGGTGCGCTTGAAGTTGACGCCCGGCTCGTTGTAAAAGTCTTTGTCCTCGGTGCAGATGAATGCATACTGTAGGTTGGTGGGGATCTGCTCGAGGTCCGCCCAGACGCGGTGGCTGTTGGAAGAGCGCAGGGTGGCGTACTCCACCTGTGCGCCGGTGTCGGGGTCGGTGGCCACCACAAGGCTCGACTGGCTCAGTTCGATGTTGTCGAGGTCCAGCAGGTCGCCGTCACTGGCCGTAGCCTGCACCACATAGTACACAGCGCCCACTGCCACCAGACTGCCCGCCATAATGCCCAGACAGACGAGAGTGACAATGGTCCGGCCCAGGAATCCGAGAACGGGATGGCCGTGCTTTTCTCCCTGCTCCTGCGGCCCGCGGGGCTCACGGACCCGCCGGTTCTGCTCCCGGAGCGCACCATCACTGTGGAGTCTCCGTCTTTCATTGTTTGAGATAAGGATCGCCTCCTATCGCAATTTTCACTGTTCTGCATCTCAAAGCATCCTCTGACGATGCCGTTCGCTGTTCCTGCTGCGGCCAGACGGCCCGCAGCCATAATAATACATTATAGTCCGCACCGCCCGCTTCCGCAAGGGGGAATCGACCGGATACGATGCTAGTATAGCACATCTGCCCCGCCAAAGTACAGCATCCGGGTGTGAAAATTCTGCATCCCTGTCTGAGGCAGTTTTCTTTTGCACATACTACCGTCTGAAACACCATTTCAGCCGAAAGGAGTCCACTGCCATGCGCAAGGTCTGGCTCTGCATTTTTTATGCGCTGTGCATTTTTACCATCGTGTTCAGCCTGTTCTGGATGGCCCTGCCCAGTCTCCCCTTCCCTGCCGACTCCGGCGAAGAGACGCCGGCCTCCGAGCCTGGTCTGGCCGCGCAGGGCTCCGCCGGGCAGAGCGGCACCGATTTCTACCTCTGCGACGAGGGCGGGCGGGTGGTCGTCTACACCTGCTCCGACAACGGACTGCCCGACAAGCGGCTCCTGCGCACCGGCATCTATGTCAATCTCCTCCCTGAGGCCGATGCCCTCCGGCTCAAGCAGGGCCTCTACGTCACCGGCGAAACGGCCCTCCGGGCGCTGCTGGAAGACCTGGGTGAATAAACAAAAACAGTGCAGACGCTCCCCGGAGAGGTCTGCACTGTTTTTATCCTTTATCAGAATCAGGCTTCGAGCTGTTCCAGCGGGACGAGATAGTCCTTACGGCACTGCTCGTAGTTGAGCATATATTCCTTGGTGGGGTTGTGGTGCATCATGTTCTTGAGGGTATGGGAGTCGTAGTCCTCGCCTGCCTCCATGCCCACCAGACGGGCGGCGATGTTGGAGCAGTGGTCCGAGATACGCTCTACATTGTTCAGCACATCGAGATAGACGACACCGGTATCAATGGAGCAGGCACCCTCCTTCAGGCGCTTGATGTGCTGCGCACGAAGCCGCTCCACGAGGATGTCGATGACCTGTTCCAGCGGCTCCACCTGGCTGGCGGTCCGGGCGTCGTCGAACTCGAAGGCGTCCGTGGTGAGGGTCAGTATCTTTTCCAGCGCATTGTCGAGAAGCTTCAGCTCCTGCTGTGCCTTCTCGCTGAAGGTGACTTCCTTGTCGGTCAGCTCCTGCGCTTTTTCTTTGATGTTGACTGCATAGTCGCCGATGCGCTCGCACTCGGTGACAAAGTTGAGCAGCTCGGTCACCTCATGGCTCTCCGCGTCGCCCAGCTCCTGGTCTGCCAGCTTGATGAGGTAGTTGGAGATGTCCACCTCCATCCGGTCGATGAGGTTCTCGCGGACATCGATGGCACTCACGACGTCCTCGTCCATCTTGAGCAGCAGCGGGGTGGCGAGGCCGACGTTGCGGGCTGCGCGGCGGGACATCTTGACCACCGCGTTCTTAGCCTGCTGCAGAGCCACAGCCGGGCTCTTGAACAGACGCTCATCCAGCACAGGCATGCTCAGCTCCTGCGCCTCCTCCGCGCTGTTCGGCACGGTCATCATGGCCAGCCTGGACAGCACGCCGCTGCAGGGCAGGAAGAGCAGCATCGCAATGACGCTGGTCATGGTGTGGATGTTTGCAATGCTGCTCTTGTTCATCACATCGCCCCACATGGGGATGCCGATGGTGAACTGGACTGCATAGACCAGCGCCAGCAGGATGACGCTGCCGATGATGTTGAAGTACAGGTGGATGAGGGCGGCGCGCTTGCCGTCCTTGGAGGAGCCGCCGATGGTCAGCAGCGGGGTGAAGGCCGTGCCGATGTGGGCGCCCAGCACGATGGGGATGGCCGAGCTGAAGGTGACGAGGCCGGTGCTGGAAAGCGCCTGCAGGATACCCACAGAGGCCGAAGAGGACTGGATGATGACCGTGACCACCACGCCCACGAGAACGCCGAGGATGGGGTTGGTCATGGTGACGAACAGCTCCTGGAACGCTGCGCTCTCACGCAGGGGAGACACGCCGGTGTCCATCAGGCTCATGCCCGTGAACAGGATGCCGAAGCCCAGCATGATCTGGCCGATGTTCTTTTTCTTCGCGCTGCGGATGAACACATAAAAAATGCAGCCGATAAACGCCACCACCGGCGCAAACGTCTTGGGCTGGATGAGGGTCAGGATGAGGCTGTCGCCCGAAATATCCGCCATGCGGATGAGCTGACCGGTGACCGTAGTACCAATGTTTGCACCCATGATAACGCCTACCGACTGCGTAAGGGTCATGATGCCGGAGTTGACGAGGCCGACGCAAATGACGACCGTGCCGGCCGACGACTGGATGACGCCGGTGATGAGGGTGCCGAAAATGACGCCCTTGATGGTGGACGAAGTCAGTTTCTGCAATACGCCCTGCATCTTGCCGCCGGCCAGCTTTTCGAGGCCGGCACCCATGATCGACATGCCATACAGGAACAGCGCAATACCGCCCAGCAGAGAGGTGATGTGTGTAATGTCCATAAAACAATGCTCCTAAAATCTTCCTATTGCTCCATTGCACAAGACGGCCGTGCTTCGCTCTCCATACGCAAAATGCCGTCCTTTTTATTATAACATCGAACCCCCCGGCTCAACAAGCATTATTTTACAGGAAAATCACTTTTTTGACCGGAATTTTAAGATTTCCGGGCCTTCTTAGACGGTTCTTTTCTTGAATTTTACATTCATTTTACATTAGTATTTTCTAACTCCCGCCCGGTGCTTTCCGGTATTTCCGGGAATGCATCAGGCGGCATCCAGCTCTTCCATCGCCTCCCGCAGGGTGTCCGCCGAGAACAGGAACGCGCCCGCCCCCGTATACACCTCCACATGACCGCCCACATACCGAAGCTCAATGTCTTTCATTCCTCTTCCCTCCTGTGTCTTTTTGTTCTGACAGGAGTATAGCAGAATAAAAGTCCAATAAACTGTATTTTCATGCGGTTTTTTGAGCAAAAAGGCACAGAAAAGCCTCTCTGTCGGCGTCCTAGCCCTCTCCGCACAGCGATAAGCAGGTTCTTTGGGAGAGCCAAAATCTGACGGGTTTTCTCCATTCACGCAGGAAACAGGGCGATTCGCGCAGGTTTTATTGATTTTTTTCCCGCAGATGTGGTATATTCAAAGTAACCTGATATTCTACGGTCTCACCATTTTTTTCACCGTTCAAAGGAGGTTTTTGTATGTTGTCTTATCGTAAGCTTGCGATGCGTGTTCTGGGTCGCCCTCTCCATACGGGGGGTAATGATTCACCCCGTCCGGCCTCTCAGCGGGCAGCAGCGTTTATTCTGACCGCCGCAATGCTCACCACCCTTGCCGCCCCGGCTTTTGCCGCTACATGGCGCATCGAGGATGGTGACATCACCGTGAAGGCAGGCGAGACCGAAGGGACGAACAAGGTCTCACAGGGCACGAATAAGGATGTGGTGGACACCGACACCATCATCACAAATCGTGACAAGAACACCGCTTCTTCCCACACCGTGACCATCGACGCCGGGAACGATAAGGTGGAGGTCACACTCAAGGATGTGAACATCAAGGCCGACTCCGGTTCCGCCCTCACTTCGAAGGGTGACGTGACGCTGACCCTGAAGGGCGACAACCATCTCACCGGTGGTAACGGCGACACCTACGGCGGCAGCGGCATCTCCAGCAGCGGCAGTCTCACCATCTCCGGCGGCGAAACTGACAGCCTGACGGCCCAAGGCGGCAGCGGCGAAAACGGCGGCGACGGCATCTCCAGCAAAGACCTCACCATCTCCGGTGGTACGGTCACTGCCACCGGAGGCAATAGCACGGGCAGTGACGGCTCCGGCGGCCGCGGCATCATCAGCACTAAGAGCGTCACCATCTCCGGCGGTACGGTCAACGCCAATGGCGGCAGCGGCAAAAACGGCAACGGCGGCAACGGCATCATCGGCTCCGGCCGTGTCGCCATCTCCGGCGGTACGGTCGAAGCCGATGGCGGTAACGGCAGCACCGGCGGCGGCAGCGGCATCTACAGCAGCGTCATCGATCTGTCGGGCAGCCTTGAGCTGACCGCCAAGGCCGGTAGTCCCAACGGCAAGGCCCTCTCGCAGCGCGGCAATGAGCTTGACCTCAACACCATCAAGGACAAGCTGGGTCCGGGCGCAAAAGTCACCACCACCGATGCCGACGGCAAGGTCATCGATCAGGTCCCCATCCCCCGCCCTGTGGAGCCGGAAGAGCCTGTTATCCCCGAGGAGTCTTCTTCCTCTTCTGACGGCGGCTCTGCCACCCCGTCCGCACCCGCCTCTCCCCTCCCCGGCCTGACTGTCACCGACAAGAGCGGCGCGGTCATCTCCTACACCAGCACCCAGAGCGGCAATACCCTCACCGTCTGCGTCGGACGGCTCACAGCCTCCCTCCACGTCTCGCTGGCCGCCCTGCGCCAGCTGCGGGCTGAGGGCATCGAGACCATCACCTTCCAGACCATCCTCTGCTCCACCACCCTCTCGGTGGACGAGCTGCTGGCCATGGGCGGCGAGGACGCCGAGGCTGTCCTGACCCACCGGTCCACCGATTCCAGCCTCACCGTGGGCTAAAGCTCCACTCTCCCCTTCCCACAGGCATAGAAAGGCCCCGCTGCCCTGCACATTTCATGCAGAGCGGCGGGGCCTTTTCCTGTTTTACTGCACCCCGGCAGAAGCCGGGACTCGTTTTTCCTGCTTTTCGGGCTTTCTGCGCTGCTCTGAGGCGGCAGCGCGGGAGCGGTCGTAGCAATAGCGGATGATGGCCTGACGGCGGACGATGCCGATGAACATTCCCCGGTCATCCACAACGGGGACGAAGTTCTGGTTCATGGCCGCCTCGATGAGCTGGTCCATGCTCGTGGTGACCGTGACGGCCTTGTAGTCCCGCTTGTGGGCAAAGTCCCGGATGGGGATGTCCTCTGCCGCCTCAAGGTCGAGGCCGTGGAACTTTTTCAGCCCCCAGAGGATGTCCCCTTCCGTCAGGGTCCCCACATACTCTCCCTTGCGGTTGAGCACCGGGATGGATGCGTAGCGGTTGTTCTCCCATTTTTCCAGCGTCTGGCGAAGGGTGAAGTCATCGTACACATACATCAGGTCCTGCTTGGGGGAAAGGAAAAACAGAATATTCATGAAAACAACTCCTATTGTGAACTTTTCCGCCGCCGGGCCGCAGCTCCTGTGCAGCCGCAGCAAATTCCTGTCTTCAGCACCTTGGCAGCCGAATGCCCCGGCATCCTGTGCCGGATACAGTCTTACTCTTGCCACCTTAGATTTTAGCACTTTTTCATAGTAAGATAAAGACGTCTACGTCATCTTTTATATTTTATTCACAATCACCTTTTGTTTTGTCGGATAAATATTCACGAAATAGATGCACTGCGAAGGATTTTGTGCTATACTAACAGCAGGAACGCGGCCCTTTGCGGCTCTGTCTGTCTTTCAGTATACCGGCATTGCGGTGTCGAAACAGACCGAGACGGGTAAGCCGTGCCTGACTTTTTTCTTTCTGTCAGCAATTATGTGCTGTACAGCTTCCTCATAAAGTTGTATAATAAAAGTGGTACGCCGCCTTCTTTGGCCCGCGCACCGCCCCGCCGCCGTGCGGACGGGGTATCATAATGAATAAAAGGAGCAGAGCGACTATGATCACTTCCCGTTTTCCGCTGGGAGATGTCAGCTTCTCAGCCGAGTATTTTTCCACGCTCGTGGGCGAAGCAACCAAACAATGCTACGGCGTGGCCGCAATGGCCCCCCGTGATCTGACCGACCGTGTCCGCAGCGCCGTGCGCGGCGTGGACGACTCGGCCAAGGGCGTCCGTGTCACACAGGAAGAGGGCCGTCTCGTGATCGAGCTGCACATTGCCGTCAGCTACGGGCTCAACATCTCCACCGCCGCGCGCAGCATCTCGCACCGCGTCAAGGACGAAGTGGAGCAGGCCACCGGCCTGAAGGTTGCCCGCGTGATCGTGTCGGTGGACGACGTGATCGCCTGATGGAACTTTTTATTAAGGAGTAAGGACAATGATTTCTGGTAAGATCCTGCGCGACGCGATCATCTCCGGCGCGAACAACATCAACAACCAGCGCTCCCGCGTGGACGAGCTGAACGTTTTCCCCGTGCCCGATGGCGACACCGGCACCAACATGGGCATGACGGTGGGTGCCTCCGTGGCAGAGCTGAACGCACTGGACGACAACTGCACCGTGGGTGAGGCCGCCAAGACCGCTGCTTCCGCCATGCTGCGCGGTGCCCGCGGCAACTCCGGCGTCATCACCAGCCTGCTGTTCCGCGGCTTCTCCAAAGCTCTGGAGGGCAAAAAGGAGGCTGACGCCGCCGACATCGTGGCTGCGCTGAAGAAGGGCGTCGAGGGCGCTTACAAGGCTGTCATGAAGCCCACCGAAGGCACCATCCTGACCGTTGCCCGCGTCGCTTCCGAGGAAGCTGCTGCCTGCGGCAAAGAGGATGTGGCCGAGCTGTGGGACGTGGTGATGACCGCCGGTCAGAAGGCTCTGGAGGACACTCCCAACCTGCTGCCCGTCCTGAAGAAGGCTGGCGTCGTGGACGCCGGCGGTCAGGGCATCATGATCATTTTCGAGGGCATGGGCAAGGTCTTCCACGGTGAGGCCATCGTGGCCGGCGGCGAGGCTGTCCCCAACAAGGCCAAGCTCTCCACCGCCAACGCCGGCAAGGGCGTCTTTACCGACGACCTGATGAAGGTGGAGGACATCAAGAACGGCTACTGCACCCAGTTCC
>OGHF01001809.1_pt1 | contig 11987 bp, 14 predicted proteins | sample 1571481 | NCBI WGS metagenome assembly OGHF01 (sample SAMEA2581952, study PRJEB24529) | metagenome | biome: Human gut stool | place: China | collected 2011
AAGGTGCCCGACCTTAAATTCTGATGTCGGGCGGATGAGTTGCATTTCTTCAGCCGCTAGGCTGGTTTTATGGTCTTTAGAAAATGCATTTTCTAAAGTTTTCGGGAAAGGGGTGCAGTATTCATTGATTTTTCCAATATAAAAGGTTCCTCGAACGAAGTTCGGTTGTACGTTTTTAAAGCCACATCCCCCTCCTATCCTCACTCATGTATTTATTCAATGGACTTATTCAAAAGTTTTTCATGAGAACATTTGGTTCGAATCGAGGGGGTTTTGTTCTGCTCATTTTGGCCTGACCATAAAGTGACCGGCATTGGGATTTGCCCATGGATTCGGGATTTCCTCTTTTCTTTCATTCTCATGATTTCGTTTGAAAAGTCTGTTTTTATCAGATGCTGCCGCATGCGGGGAGCAGCGGGGAAAAATGTGGGTTGACTTTCTCCGGCTTTTGACTCTGAAGGAAATTCTGTTCGATTTGCATGGTTTTCCACATGCGCTTTTTCTTAAATGGTACACTTTCCTTTAAGGTGGTTTATGGGGTCCCGGAGTCCTCCTCAAAATATATAGAGGAAAATCTTTCCATTGGGAATGGACAGCGGACAAATATTCCACTATCTGTGAATAGTCCGTTAAACAGGAAGGAAACCGGCTTCCTGCAATCAGTTCTTTTGACTTTCGCTTTACTTTGTCATATTTTTTTACAGGCGTTTTCCCCTGTGAAAAGTGAATTCACAGTTTCCACAGGTGTGAATTGTGAATTCATGTCCTGAAATCGGCTTGGTATCGAATGAATCTACAGATAGAAATCCTTCTTTTATATGAGTTATTCACACTAATTCACAGTTTTCTGTGTATATCTCCAGTGGACAGTGAATTTTTTCCTGCTTATTATCGTGAAAATACCAATTCACACAATTTTTTTACACAGCCTGTGGATAACTGTGAATAACTCTGTGAATATAGTGAACAACCTTATGTTCGGTTCCATTTCGTGTGATGTAGTGTATGCTTAATCGAAATTTTTCATTAGATTTGTAAAAACGGGGTGAATTTCTTGACAGCCCTATTTTGCAATGCTATAGTAATGGCAAGCTTCATACAGGCAGTGAAGAGAAGAGTATGAAAACAGGATCCGGCCAAGAGAGCTCCGTTTGGTGAGAGGGAGTACGGATACGTTTCAGAAGATGGCCTCTGAGCCTGGCGTGCCGAATAGTGAGGCAGCCCGGGATCTCCCGTTACAGAGACAGGGTATCGGAGTTTCTCCCGTACCTGCGAGGCTGGCAGAGTGATCTGCCGGTAAAATTGGGTGGTAACACGAACAGACGCTTCGTCCCTTTGGGGCGGGGCTTTTTTGTTTCCTTCCCGGCTGCTTTCCTGTGAAGTTTCCATCATTCTGCATTTAGTAAGGAGGTCTCTTTTATGAAATTAAAAACTACCATTGCTCTTTCCCTGGCAGCGATTGCCTTTGCCGGTGTCATTTCCGGCTGCGGCGGCGACAAGAAGCCGGCTGCTTCTTCTGCTGCTGTGAAAAATGAAATTTCCGTAGGTATTACACCTGGCTATTCTGAACAGGTCATGGAATATGCAGCCAAGGAAGCTGCTAAGCAGGGTCTGACTGTCAATATCAAGACATTCTCTGACTATGTCACCCCGGACCAGGCTCTGGCTGCCGGCGACATCGATCTGAACTCTTTCCAGCACGGCCCGTTCCTGCAGGCTTTTAATGAAAAGAACGGGACCCACCTTGTTTCCATCGGAAATACATACCTCGCACCGCTCCGCGTTTATTCCAATAAGATCACCAGCATCAAAGACGTTCCGGACGGCGCAAAGGTTTCCATCCCGAACGATCCGTCCAATGGCGGACGCGCTCTGCTCCTTCTGGACCACAACGGTCTCCTGAAGCTGAAACCGGGCACCGATCCGACAAAGGCAACGATCAATGATATCGCTGAAAATCCAAAGAAACTGGAAATCATCGAACTCGAAGCTGCCCAGCTCCCGCGTTCCCTCGATGATGTAACGATTTCCGTCATCAACGCAGGCTATGCGAAGTCCGCAAACCTGGACTCCAAGAAAGCACTGGCTACTGAAGATAACACGTCCCCATACGTCAATATCATCGCAGCCCGCGAACAGGATAAGGACAACCCGACCTACCAGAAGTTCGTCAAGATCTTCCAGAGCGACAACGTCCGCAAGTATATCAACGATAACTTCTCCGACGGCCTCGTTCCGGCATTCTAAGAAGGAAAATGAAAAGACTGCAGCAAAATGTGCCATCATTTTGCTGCAGTCTTTTTTATTTCCTTAGTCCATATCTTTTTCCCATACTCGGAGTGTATGGACGCCGGCTTTGTCGCCTTCTTGTTCGAGCTTCTGGATTTCTTCTTCTGTGAGTCTCACATCCATGGCAGCGGCGGCTTCTTCTACCTGTTTTACTTTCGTGACGCCAATGATCGGAAGGGTGCCTTTGGCAAGGGCCCAGGCGATGGCGGTCTGGGACGGGGTGATGTTATGCGCTTCCCCGATTTCCTTCAGGGCTGCAAGGATGCCGTCCAGTTTGTCCATGATGCCGTTGTAGCTCTTTCCTCTTCCGCTTCTTTCTGGCATGAGGTGGTCTTTGTCATACTTGCCGGTGAGGGCGCCCTGTTCGAGGACCATGTAAGCGTAGAAGGTGATGCCCTCTTCTTTGCAATAGTCCAGGATGCCTGCACGTTCGGACGACCTGTGGAGAAGGCTGTAATGGTTCTGCACGGCTGCGACGTGAAGGCCTTCTGCCGAAAGGATTTCCTCTGCTCTTTTGATTTCTTCTAAGTTATGATTGGAAACGCCGACGGCGCGTGCTTTGCCGCTTTTCACGACGGGGATGATTTCCTTTGTCCATCTTTCCACGTCGCCGGATTGTAGATCCAGTACAGGTCGACGTAGTCGGTATGGAGGCGTTTCAAGCTTTCATCCATCATTGTTTCGATGGGATGCTCCACGTCTTTGGCAATCTGCGGGGTGAACTTGGTCGAGATGTAGAGATCGTCCCTGTCGCAGTCATCAACGAATTCGCCCAGAATCGTCTCAGAAGCACCCATTCCGTACACGGCAGCTGTGTCCCATAGATTGAGTCCCAGTTCCATGCCGCGGCGGAATACGGGCCATAAATCTTCTTTTGTGAGTGTGTTTCCAAATACACGGTCTCCGCCATTTCCGCCTACGCCCCAGGACCAGGCGCCCATAGCGATTCCTGCTGTTTTTTTTCTGTCATAATACCTCCCCCTCCGTCCTATCGGACGGCCACCGGAGCCAAAGCTCCGCAAACTCTTCCCTTCTATTATATGGCAGCCATGCGGCTATGTTAAATATTTATTTTGCTTTATATGAATCAATTTAACTAAGCATGACGAAATTAAAAAGGACTGCAGCATTTTCACTGCAGTCCCTTTAATATCCTTAAAGGTATTCTGATACGTCTTTTCTTCCGATCATGCCTGCCGGGATGAGGCCCGCCAGAGTGCCCAGGATGGTCATGACGGGGATCGTGAGGAGGCCTCTCCAGTCGGGTGCTGTCTCAAGGACGATGGCCGCATTTCCCTGGATCGCCGAAGCGGTCAGGAGGAAGGCCCCGTAGGCGAGGAGCCAGCCGCAGACTGTCCCGAAGAGGAGCAGCATGCCTTCTTCTGCCAGAAGCATGGTGATGATCTGATGTTTTCCTGCGCCCAGTGCCTGCAAGAGGGCGAGCTCGGGCATTCTGCCAAGTCCGCTCCAGTACATGACGAGGAGCGTGATCATGAGGGAGATGCCGATCAGGGATACAACGAGGACGGTCCAGAAGTGGCGCGTCTGTCCGATCATCGAGTAGAGCTGGATGACGTTCTGTGACGGGAATACCATCTGCACGTCATGGTTCTTCTGATAGGCCGAGAGAAGCTGCATAGCTTCGCGGTAGCCCTTCGGCACCGTGAGGATAGCCGTCACTTCCTGTTTGTCTGCCGTGGTGATTCCGTGTTCTTCCCATACTTCATGGATGTCGACGAAAATCGCCGTATCATACGGGCCGCCGCAGGGAGCGAGGATGCCTACCACCTTGAATGCGTGGTTGTGCTCCTTTCCCTTGTCGGCAAGGCCGTGGATAGAATGGAATGTATCGCCGATCTTGAGTCCTGCAAGGCGTACTGTCTCGCTTCCGATGACAGCGGCCCCTTCTTCCCCGAAGCCCTTGCCTTCCGCGATGGAAAGCCATGGCGCGCTGGTCTTGTCCGGCTTGTAGGAGAAAATGGCCTCATCCGTTCCGACGATACGGAAGCCCCTGTAATTGTCCCCGAAGGCGAGCGGATAGACCGCCTGCACCTTGCCAGAGTCTTCAAGCTTATCCATTTCCGTGTAAGGAATATTTCCTATCGGCCGGTCGCGAAGGAAGACCGTATTCAGCACAAGCTGGTACGAGGATCCCTTGGCCCCGACGAGAATGGGAAACGGCCGGACGGAATGGTTGATGCCCTCATAGAGCCCGTCTGTCACCTGCAGGAGAAAAACGGGCACGGCTGCTGAAAGCGCTATCAAAAGGAAGAGGAGAAACTGCCTTAGGGGTCTTCGGAAAAGGGAGTAAAAGGCGAGCTTAATCATCCGTCCTCCTTTCACCGAACCGTTCGGCAAAGAGGGCGCGGACTTCATTATTTCTGACGACGAAGAGGAGCGCGAGGATCAGCGCTGCGAAAATGACTGTGCCCACAGGGCGTATGAAGAAATCCCGCAAAGAAACTGTCATCATGCATTCCCCCTCTTCATGAAATACTGATTTTCAAAGAGTGCCTGGACTTCCGGATCGTGGGTTGCGCAGAGGAGCATGCACTTCGTCCGCCTCTGGTAATCCAGCATAAGGTTCATCAGTATTTTCCCGTTCTCGCGGTCGAGTCCCGATGTCGGTTCATCAGCAAAAAGAAGCGACGGATGCCTTGCCACGGCACGCAGGAAGGAAACCCTCTGCTGCTCGCCGCCGGAAAGGTGCTCCGGACGCCGGTTTCCTTTGCCGAAAAGCCCGACGCTCTCAAGGAGCCCGTCCAGTTCGTCCTGCATGAGGTCCCAGCCGGCGAGCCTTGCGGAAAGGCGGATATTTTCCGCTATTGTCAGATAAGGAAGGATGAGGGACTTCTGAAAGACGTACCCCACCTTCTGCGCGCGGAAACGGCATTTCTCCTGCCTTGTCATCTGCGTGAGATCGGCTCCGGAAACGATGACCGTGCCCTTTGTCGGCGTCATGAGCCCGGAGAGGCAGTGAAGAAGCGTCGTCTTCCCGCTCCCCGAAGGGCCGATGAGCGCCATGGCGCCGCCGTCTTCAAGAGTGAAGGACGGGACGTCGAGCGCACGGATCACGCAGCCGTCGCCGTCAGGAAATTCGCATATGAGATTCCTTACTTCGATCAAGTGGGCCTCCTTTCTAGCCGCTGATGGAATCAGCGTGGATGCGGAGCTGGCTGACGAAGCCTGTCTCCGGATCCGTTTCACTGCCGATTTCCAGTGTACCAGACACCGTGATCGGGCTGTCATAGGGCAGCGCCGTCACAGGGTCGTCTACCTTGACCACGATGATATTGTCCGGCCAGTCCGCATCGCTCGAGCAGAACGGGCAGACGGACATGGGGACTTCCGTCAGAACGAAGAACCGGATGGTCGGCGTCAAAGGCGGCGCCATGTATCCGGATATTGTCACCTCGCCTCCGGCAAGACTCTGCGTCTTGTCCGAGAAGGTGAGTCCTTCGGCGGAGTATCCGGAATAGATTTCAGAGAAATCCAGGTTTTCAGCACGGGCTGTCCATCCGGAAAAGAGCGCCAGGAGCGTAGTCAAGAGGAGAAGGACGAGTCTTCTCATTTCTTATTGCCGTTGATTCCGAGAGCTCTCAGGATGCCGAAGAAGACTTCTGTATTATCCATGGTGCCGTGGAAATATTCGGAGCCAGGTCCGCCTGCATTGAGGAGAACGTCATCAGCTGCATGCGCTTCCTGTGCATCGTCCTTCGGTGTGTTGGCCGGCATGAGGACTTCCGGATCGCCTGGGTGGATGCGGGCCGGATTTGCCTTGGAAGAAGCGGAAGATACCTGATGGTATTCGATCTTGTCGCCGACTTTGGATGCTTCCTCTTTTGTCTCGGTGACGGAGAGTGCCGGCGGGGTCGGTGTCTTCATGAAGTGGTAGTTTTCATAGTATTCAGGATGGTTTGCATACTGTACAGCAAGCGTTACATCCGGATCCGGATTATCCGGGAATCCGTCATGATCGGCATCCTTGAAGGTCGGGAATATGGACTTCGCGTAAACGCGGACTGCTTCCGGACCCTTCTTGCCGTCTCTTTCATGGTAGGTGCCGCTGATGGAAATGCCGTGTGCATGGTCAGCTACGACGATGATCAGGGTATCATTGCCATGTTCCTTAGCCCAGTTTTCAGCGTATTCGATGGACTTGTCGAATTCAATCGTATCGTAAGCCGCACGCTGCCAGTCCATGACATGGAGCTGCTTGTCGATGGATGCGCCTTCGATCATAGCGAAGAAGCCGTTCGGATTCTTGGAGAGGATGTCGAGAGATTTCTTCGTCATATTCATGAGGTTCGGCTGATCGGTGAAGCCCTTCAGGACCTTCGGGTTCTTCAGCATTTCACGGTCGATGTAAACGTTCATCGTGCCGGTGTGGAAGAGGCCGAGGAGCGGCTTGTCGGACGGAGCTGCCATCATTTCCTTGGAAGTGGAAACGAAGGTGTAGCCCTTGTCCTTGAAGTCCTGGATGATGTTGTCATTGTCTTTTCTCTTGGATCCCGGTACGGAGGACGGGAGGTAGCGGGCAGAGCCGCCGCCCATGATGACATCCGGACGATGGTTGTCGTCGAGGTAGCTCTTAGCCAGGAAATCCTGGTTTGCTCTTCTTCTGGTATGTCCGATTATAGCTGCCGGGGTAGCATCGGTGGATTCAGCCTGGGTGATGATGCCGATGGACATGCCGCGTGTACGCTTCAGAATTTCAGAAAGGTTTTCTACCTTTGGATCATCGAGCGGATCCTTGGTGGAGTCTTCGTAAACGCCCATAGCGTTGACTACGGACTTGTGTCCGGTCGCATAAGCGGATGCGGAGTTCGCACTGTCGGTGACGAGGGAGTCGTAGCCGGAAGTGGTGATGACTGCATTATGGTCGAGTTTTTCCATAGCCAGAAGGTCATTGTACTTGCCGTTTGTCATGCCTTTGGAAAGGATGCGGACGATTTCTCTGGCCTGCAGCGACATGCCGTCGCCGATGAAAAGGATGACGTTCTTTGCGCGTTTCACAGCCTTTTCATTCACAACCTTGTACTTGGCTGTGGAGGTGGAAACGACGCCATTGTCATTAGCGCTGGCAGTGACAGTGATGTCACCAGTCTTCGGGAAGCTGACCTGATCGATGCGGTAGGAGACGACACCGTTATCAAGGGTCTTCTGGACAGCGTTCTTGCCGAAGAACTTGTCAGCCGGTACGCCATTGATATCGACTTTGACATTCTCCAGATTCTTAGCTCCGGAAACCTCTACGTCGAAATCAAAACGGGCGCCAGCCCAGAATTTAGCGGTGTCGACCGGAAGGATCCGGACATTCGCAGCATCGGATACCATAGCGGTTCCGAAAATTGCTCCGCCAGCCACAAGCGTCATGACAGCAGCCTTCAGGAAATTCTTTTTCATTTTATTCTCCTCTCAAAAATAGGAATCATTGCATTTACTACTGTAAAAGGTTCATGCAAGAGTTCTGATAAACTTTTGTATAAACTTAGCAAATTATCGATTAAAAATGAGAGGATTCTCTGATAATCTTGATAATTCATGTACTTCTGTAAAGAAATAGAAAAGTTTTCAATTCCCGCTCCTCCCCTTTCCCGGAAACCGTTCTTACGATAAAATAAAGGCAGAACATTTCCTTTTTTCTTCCAGTGGAAGGAGGCAAACTATGCCATACGTCAACATTAAAATTACAAAGGAAGGCAACGTCACAAAGGAACAGAAAGCCGCCCTCATCAAAGGCGCCACTGACCTTCTCGTCAATGTTCTTCACAAGAACCCGGCCAGCACCGTCGTCGTCATCGACGAAGTAGACCTCGACAACTGGGGCCTCGGAGGCGATCCCATCCTCGTCGCAAGGGAAAAGAACAAGAAGAAATAAAAGAGTAAAAAGAGAGCCGCAGGAATGAGCAGTCATTCCTGCGACTTTTGCGTGGGGGAGAAAACCATAAAACCGAGCGATGCTCGAGGAACCTTTTTAGATTTTTAAGTACGATGAATACTGCACCCCTTTCCCGGCAACTTTAGAAAATGCATTTTCTAAAAAACCATAAAACCAGCCTAGCGGCTGAAGAAATGCAACTCATCTGCCCGACATCAGAATTTAAGGTCGGGCACCTTCCCTTCCAGGGCAAGGTCAAAGGCATTCTTCCCCGCTGGGGCAGGTCAAAGTCCTCCGCTATGACGCGGGCGGATAGTAACTTCGCTGTACTGAGTCCTGATTTCCTTTCATTTTTTTCTTTCCCACGAAAAAAGCGGTACCCTTGCGGGCGCCGCTTTTTTCGATCGTATTGGATTGGGAGATGATGCTATAGCCAGTCAGGAGCCGAAGGTAACTTCAGTTCCTGACCAACCATCTAGTTTTCTTTGGAGAAGAGTTCCATGCAGCCATCAGGTTTCCCATGCTGCATTGTCTTTCCCTGCGATAGCCTTGGCGGATTTCATTCCGTCAAGTAAGTATTGAAAGTCTCTGGGACTCCTTATTTATTGTCCTGTCCCGGGAAGTGTGGTCTCTTTATTTCCTGGCCAACCATCCAGTTAGCTTTGGAGAAGAATTCGATGTAGTCATCCATCAGGTTCGAGGTGACATAGACATCATCCTTCTCTGCCAGAGCTTTGACAGCCTTGACTTCATCAAGCAGCTGTTTGAAATCCTTCAGGATGATTTCATACGCTTCTTCAGAAGTGACTTCCTTGTTCTTGGCTTCTTCAATTGTGGAGAGTGCCATGAAACCTTTCATCGTGCTTTCCGGCTTGAGGCCAAGCTTCAGCATGTTTTCGGCAACGCCGTCGACAGCGTCTGCAATGTCTCCGTAGTATTCTTCGAATTTCTTGTGATCATCAAAGAAGTGATAACCTTTCAGGTACCAGTGGAAGCTCTGCAGCTTGTGATACTCAACAACCAGATCAGCCAGTAATTTATTTAATTCCTTTTCCATTTTTTGTTCCTCCTTACCATACGATGGATATTTGGAAGACGCTCCCTCTCGGGGAGGTCTCTCCTTCGATCTGTGTATAGTATAGGTCAAAGCAAGCAGAGAAAATAGCAAATTCCTCCTTTGGTTTGTAACAATCGTCCATATATTGAAGAATTTCTTACTATTCTCATTTATAAATAAGCACTGTCACAAAGAGCAGTGGAAATCACTGCATATTATGACAGTATCCGGAAATAGAAAGGAGCGGCCCCGAAGGGCCGCTCTCTTGTTAACTAAGTTTATTTGGATTATCTGACTTCCTGTCCAACCATCCAGATGGCCTTGGAGAAGAATTCGATGTAATCATCCATCTTGGTAGATGTGAGGTAATCGCCGCTTTCATCAGCAGCTGCCTTGACGCCTTTGACTTCATCCAAAAGATACTTGAAATCTGCAAGGACAGCTTCATAAGCTTCTACAGAAGTCACTTCCTGATTCTTTGCTTCTTCGATAGAAGAAATCGAAAGGAAGCCTTTCATCGTGCTTTCCGGCTTGAAGCCAAGCATCAGCATATCTTCAGCGACGGTGTCGACTGCTTCAGCGATAGCGTCGTAATATTCTTCCAGCTTTGCATGATCATCGAAGAAGTGGTAACCCTTCAGGTACCAGTGGAAGCTCTGCAGCTTATGATATTCCACCACGAGATCAGCCAGTAAATGATTCAATTTCTTTTCCATATTTCTTCCTCCTATATACGATAAGACCCATAGGGTCAGTTCAAATTTAATGTTCTCAGTATACAGGAAAAGCAAATTTTCGAATAGTAAAATCGTCTCCAAAATTGTAACTATCGTATCTATATTTATACTTTTCGAAGATGAAAGAGCATGCGGAGTCTTGTTTGCAAGCGAAAAGGCTGCGGAAATGATCGCTCATCCCGCAGCTCCTCTCTTACCTTATATATAATTATTCTTCGACTCCTGTGACTTCGTAGCCTTCGATGCCGGAGAGGGCCTTTTTCATACATGCCTTTTGTCTTTTCAGGAACGCCTGCTTCGAGGAATACTTCAGCCACGCCTATTTCATGAGAAGCGGTGACTTCCTTCACGCCCGGGAGCGCTTCGAAAGCAGCGCGGATTTTCTTCTCGCAGTTCTCGCAGCCCATTCCCTTGATGGAGACCCTCTGGTAATCCAAACGGTCGATCTTGAAAATGACCGGACGCGTGCCGTCAGAGCAGCAGCAGATCATCTGCCTCTCATCCTTCATCCAGCCGCGCATGATTCAGCCGCCCTGCAGCCCCGTGTAGATATAGCGGGAAATCGCATCCCATGCTTCCGAGCAGAAAGGCATCTTCGGCCCGCCTGCGACCTCGTCCGGATTTCCTTCTGTCTTTACCAGGGTGGAAAGGCCCATGTGCCAGAAATCATCCTTGCCAGCAGCGCGTTCGAAGATGAACGTGTCGCCCACATTGTAGCAGGGGCATGCTCCCGACTTCGGATCCATGCAGTATGCTTCCTGCAGTTCCGGATACAGTTTCTTATCAATGACAGTCACTTTTACCTTATGCAGCATTTCATTCACTCCCTGTTACCACATGGCCGTTTTCCCGCTCTTATTATGATGAAATTATTTAATGAAAAATGCGCGTCCTGCTTTTCTTGGAGCTGCCTTCGGCTGTTGGTCTGCATAACCGATGACCAGGTTGCCGATGCCAAGGTATTCCCCTTCAAGGCCGGCCTTCTTCAGGATTTCCTTTCCTTCTTCCGTCTCGAAGACTTCCTTCGCGCGGTGGATCCAGCATCCGCCAAGTCCCAGCGCATGAGCGGCAAGAAGCATCTGTCCGATGGCAAGGCTTCCGTCTTCGACGCCCTTGTCCCAGTCCTTCGGTGTCAGCACGGAAATCACGACCGGCGCACCGTAGAAGGGATCGAAACCTTCCTTCCATCCGCCAGCCTTGCGGTTCAGATCAGAAAGCTCATCACGCGTTTCTTTGTCCGTGACCGCCAGAATCACCGGCTTCTGGTATCCCATGCCGCTTGGCGCATACAGCCCAGCTTCCACGATTTCCTTCACAAGCTCTTCCGGCACAGCCTCCGCCTTGTACTTTCTGACACTCCTGCGGTTTACAAGCGCATCCATGACTTCGTTCATATGTAAAACCTCCTTCGCTATTCTGTTTCAAGTATAGACCCATTGCCAGCTTTTAAACAAGTACGATATTTTTATGACAGCACACTACTTTAGTAGAGTGTATGCAGTGAAATATAGTACTTGCCCGCGCCGCTCACGCGTAGTACCATCATAGGAAAGAAAGGACGATGCAAATGGACCTGAAACTTGCGCACGAAGAATTCGAACGCGGCATCACGCACACCGGATTCCACTACACCATGTCCCTCATCAAGAGAAAATACAAACTGGGCATCATCTACTGCCTCATGATGAACGGCCCCACACGCTACAACGAACTCAAACGCCGCCTCGAAGCCGCCACCTTCCGCTCCCTGACAAACTCCCTCAAAGAACTCGAAGCCGACGGTCTCATCAGCCGCAAAGAATACAGCCAGATTCCCCCGAAAGTCGAATACGACCTGACCGAAAAAGGGAAATCCATGACCCCCTTCCTGGAGCTCCTCTGCGATTGGGGCTGCGAACACATGCCGAAAGAAAAATAAAGGAAATAAAAAGAGACTGTGACGAAATCCGTTAAAACGCTGCTTTTCCTTTTTCTCGAGCGAAGCGAGGTTTAAGGGTGTTAACCTTGCTCCGAAGGAGAAGGT
>OGHF01001820.1_pt1 | contig 11949 bp, 10 predicted proteins | sample 1571481 | NCBI WGS metagenome assembly OGHF01 (sample SAMEA2581952, study PRJEB24529) | metagenome | biome: Human gut stool | place: China | collected 2011
TCCACCCCGCAGCGGCGGGGACACAGGGCGCAGTGGGAGGGCGGAGAGACAAGATCGGTTTTCGGCATAATATCCAAAGTCCTTTGTGTAAAGTTTGTTGCCCCCAGTATACCACATTTTACACGGGTCGTGCTATACTATAAAAGGAGAATAACTGCTTTCAGGAGGAACCCTCATGCGCACCGAGAACGATGAGATCCGCGATAACCTCAAATATCTGACCCTGCTCTCGCGGGATTACCCCTCGCAGGCTGCGGCGGCCAGCGAGATCATCAGCACCCAGGCCCTGCTCAAGCTGCCCAAGGGCACCGAACATTTTATGAGCGACCTGCACGGTGAAAACGAGGCCTTTGTCCACATCCTGAACTCGGCTTCGGGTGTCATCCGGGAAAAGGTGGACATCGTGCTGGGAGACAGTGTGCCGGAGCAGACCCGTGCCGAGCTGGCAACGCTCATCTATTACCCCAACGAGAAGCTGCCCCAGCTCAAAGCCGAGTGCGCGGATGAAGAAGCGCTTGACCACTGGTACACGGAGACCCTGCTTCAGCTCATTGATATCTGCCGGTTGGTGTCCTCCAAGCATACCCGGCAGCATGTGCGCTCCTGCCTGCCGTCCAGCTGCGGGTATATTCTGGATGAGCTGCTCCATGCCCACTTTGAGGACCACGACAAGGACCTTTATTACGGGCAGATCGTGGGAAGCATCATCGAAAATGGCCGCGCTGACCGGTTCATCGTCCGGCTGTGTGAGCTCATCAAGCGGCTGGCTGTGGACAAGCTGCACATCGTGGGGGACCTGTTTGACCGCGGCCCCCGGCCTGATATCATACTGGATCAGCTCATGCGCCACCACCATGTGGATATCCAGTGGGGCAACCATGACGTGGTCTGGATGGGTGCCGCCGCCGGAAGTCCCATCTGCGTCTGCACTGTGCTCAAAACGACACTGGCCTACCACAACCATGCTATGCTCGAGGACTGCTACGGCATCAACCTGCGGCACCTGCAGCGGATGGCCGAGCAGTTCTACGGAAATGACGACCTGACCCTTTGGATGCCCCACACCGACGCGGCGCGCGGCCCTTACACCGAGGGCATGCTCCACCGCTGTGCCGTGATGCACAAGGCCGTGACCATTCTGATGCTCAAGATGGAGTGCAAGGTCATCGACCGCAACCCGGATTTCAAGATGCAGGGTCGGGATTTCCTGCGGCACATCGATTGGAAAAAGGGAACAGTGACCCTGAACGGGCAGGCATACCCCCTGCGGGACACCAGCTTCCCCACTGTGGACCCGGCAGACCCCGCCGCCCTGAATGATGATGAGCGGCTGGTGCTCCGCAAGCTGGTGGAATCCTTCCGGCAGAGCGAGCGTTTGCAGCAGCATGTGGAATTTTTGTATGCCAAGGGCAGCGTTTACCACATCGAGAACGGCAACCTGCTCTACCACGGCGTGGTGCCCATGACCAAAAACGGCAGCTTTGCCGTGGAGCGGTTCGAGGGACATAACTACTCGGGCCGCGGCTTGATGGACTACTGTGACGAGCGGGCACGCTGCGGCTACTTTGCTCCCGAGGGAAGCGCTGCCCGGCGGAGCGGTCAGGACTTTTTGTGGTATCTGTGGTGCGGCAAGCTGTCGCCGTTGTTCGGCCGCAGCGCCATGACCACCTTTGAGCGGCTGTATATTGCCGACCCCGCCACCCACGAGGAAGTCAAGGACCCCTATTATACATGGTACAATGAAGAGGCCGCCTGCCGCCGCATCCTGGCGGAATTCGGTCTGCCCGGTACCAGCCACATCGTCAACGGCCATGTGCCGGTGCGGGAGAAGAGCGGCGAGAGCCCCATCAAGGGCGGGGGCCGTCTGGTCGTTATTGACGGCGGGTTCTGCCGCGCCTACCATGAAAAGACCGGCATTGCAGGGTATACGCTGGTGTACTCCAGCCGCACCATGTCCCTGCGGACCCATCAGCCCTTTGTCAGTGCCGAAAAGGCCGTGAACGAAAATATCGACATCGTGTCGCAGAAGAACATTCTGGAAACGGAGAACCATCGCATTCTGGTGGAAGAGACGGACGAGGGCGAGATCCTGCGGGAGCGGGTGCATGACCTGAAACAGCTGGTCAAGGCCTATCAGCTGGGCTGGATCAAGGAGACCTGCAGCGAGGATTGCGTCTGGTAAGGGGCGCTGATTGTAAAATTTTTGAAATAAGAAACAAAAATATCGAATATTTCCGCAGATTCTGGGCAAAACAGAAAATAATCGGGCAGGGGAAAAGGGGGCTTTGCTTTTTGCCCGAAGTTGTGTATAATAAGATAGTTGTATCGTGAGGGTGTGTACCCAGCGGTGCGCGGAGAGATCAAGTAAGAACCCTGAGTGGCCCTGCCGCTGGCGGGCCTGCGACAAGGAGATTATAAAATTGGAAAAGTTTGTTATTACGGGCGGCAAGCCCCTGCATGGCGAAGTCACCATTTCCGGTGCAAAAAATGCGGCTGTGGGCATTCTGCCTGCCACCATTCTGGCAGCGGATGTCTGCGTGATCGAAAATCTGCCCGATATCAGCGATGTGTCGGTCAGCCTCAAGATCCTGAGCACCCTTGGTGCACAGGTGAAGATGCTCAACCGCAACACCTACGAGATCGATACTCGGCATCTGGTCACTACCAATGTGCCGGACGATCTGTCCCGCCAGATGCGCGCCAGCTACTACTTCCTTGGCGCACTGCTCTCCCGCTTCGGCAAGGCACAGGTGGCCATGCCCGGCGGCTGCAATCTGGGGCCCCGCCCCATCGACCAGCACCTGAAGGTGTTCAGTGCACTGGGCGCAGAGGACAGCGTGGATTACGGCATGATCACCGTGCGCACCAAGCAGGAGCTGACCGGTGCCCATATCTTCTTTGATAAGGTCAGCGTGGGCGCTACCATGAACGGTATGCTCTCTGCGGTCATGGCCAAGGGGCAGACCATTCTGGAAAACTGCGCCAAGGAGCCCCATGTGGTGGATCTGGCAAACTTTTTGAATATGTGCGGCGCAGATGTGCGTGGTGCCGGTACGGATGTTATCAAGGTGCGCGGTGTGGAAAAGATGCACGGCTGCACTTACAGCATCATCCCGGATCAGATCGAAGCCGGCAGCTATATGGTGGCTGCGGCTGCCACCGGCGGCGATGTGCTCATCAAGAATGTTACCCCCAAGCATCTGGAGCCCATCACGGCCAAGCTGCGCCGTGCAGGGATCACTGTGGAAGAATTTGACGACGCTGTGCGGGTATCCCGTACCGGCGATATTCTGCCGCTGAAGATCAACACCATGCCGCACCCCGGCTTCCCCACCGATATGCAGCCCCTGATGGGTGTGTTGCTGAGCGTGGCCAAGGGCACCAGCACCATCACCGAGAGCGTGTGGGACAACCGCTTCCGCTATGTGGACGAGCTGCGCAAGATGGGCGCAGTGGTGCAGGTGGACGGTCAGGTGGCCGTGTTTGAGGGCGTGGACAAGCTGAACCCCGCCCCCCTGCGCGCTTCTGACCTGCGTGCCGGTGCGGCCATGGTCGTTGCTGCCCTGATGGCAGACGGCACCAGCGAGATCGAGGAGATCGGCCACATTGAGCGCGGCTACGAGAACATCGTGGAAAAGCTGCGCGGCTTGGGCGCTGAGATCAGCAAGGTGGATCGGATGCCTGCCGCACTGGAATCAGCAATGTGATCATTCAGAACCTCTCAGTCTGTTTTGCAGAAGTTTCCCTGACAGGGAGCTTTTGTGAAGCAATGACGGAGAGGTTCGTTTCTTGAGGTTTGAAATGTCTGAATTCATCTCGTTATACTCTGGTTCCTCCGGCAACTGCAGCGTGGTGCGCACGGGGGAAAAGTACATCATCATCGATATGGGAAAGGGCGTGCGCACCACCTCGGCGGCACTCAAGGAGCTGGGCCTGAACATCAGCGATTGTGCGGGCATTCTGGTCACCCATGAGCACTCTGACCACGTCAAGGGGCTGGCCACCTTCCTCAAAAAGAATCCGCTGCCGGTATACGGCGCAGACGATACGCTGGATTTCCTGGATGCAAACGGCATCGTGCCCGCCAGCTGTGCGCTGCGCACCCTGTCCGGCGGGGAAGAGGATGTGGGAGATTTCGGCGTGACGATGTTCCCCACCAGCCACGATGTGCCCTGCGTGGGCTACCGCATCCACACCCCGGACAACAAGACCATGACCATTGCCACCGACCTGGGAGTCCTGACCCCGCCGGTGCATCAGGCCCTGAGCGGCTGTGACCTGGTGGCATTGGAAAGCAACTACGACCTCCACATGCTCCGCAGCGGGCGGTATCCCTACTACCTGCGCTCCCGCATCGAGTCCAACCGGGGCCACCTCTCCAACGATGAGTGCTCGGCAAAGCTGCTGGAGCTGATCCAGGAGGGATGCAAGAAGTTTGCCCTCTGCCATCTCTCGCAGGAGAACAACACCCCGGCGCTTGCTTTGCAGACCATGTTCAACACCCTGGGTGCGGCAGGTGTCGTGCCGGAAAAGGACTGCATCGTGCAGGCCCAGCGCCGCAATGAGATCAGCCCTGCACTTACATTTTAAGAAAAAATGGCCCTCTCCATCATTGCTTTGCAAAGCATGACGGACAGGGCCATTTTTGTTGTTATGCCAGATCCGGCAGGATATCGGGCCAGAGAGCCTGCTCCTGCCGCAGGTCGGTGAAAACGCAGTCCAGATAGATCTTGTTCACAGCCGAGATGATGGTGCTGCGCAGGAGCTTGCGTGCATCATCAACGTCCGGCTCCAGCTCGGAGAAGCTCTTGGTCAGGCCGAACACATAGGGCAGGTAATTCTCCAGCTCATCGCAAAAGGTATCATACGCCTGCGCGGAGGTATAATGCGCCCGCTGCATCTTGAACAGACTGTCGATGTTTTCCATGGACAGGACATTTTTAGAAACTATGATGTAGATCAGGCAGGCCAGCTGATCCCGGGTATACTTCTTTTTGATGGGGTGGCTGATGATCCCTTTCTTAACGTAGTTGCTCACCATGGAAGCGGTGAGCTCCACCCCCTGAAATGTGCGGAAACACCCGTTGACAAACTGTACACTCTGATCCAGATAAAGCCCTACGGTGGGGAGTTCTGCATACCGGGGCAGGGCAAACCCTGCGGCGCAGGCCGCAACGCGGCGGTTTGATTCTAATTTCATGCGGACAGTATACCATGTTTTGGAAATGTGGTCAACAGGAAATTGAAAACTTTTGAAATAATTCAATAAAACAGTTGACAGGGTTTTGAAAAACTGATATAGTGATTCAGACAACAGGAAAAACTGCGGCATCCGCTGCCGCCGGAATGGAGATAAATGCTTATGAACACCAAGATTGTTGTGGATTCCTCCGCCAGCCTGTACACCTTGCAGGGCGTGGATTTTGAATGCGTTCCCCTGAAGATCATCACCGACGATGCCGAATATCTGGACAACGGCACGGTGGATGCCGTGGGCATGGCCCAGACCCTGCGTACCTATAAGGGCAAGACCTCGACCTCCTGCCCCAACGTCAGCGACTGGCTGGCCGCCTACGAGGGAGCCGACGAGGTGTATGCCATCACCATCACGGGCACTCTGTCCGGCAGCTACAATGCCGCCCAGCTGGCCGCCGAGGAATACCAGCAGGAGAACCCCGGCAAGCGGGTGTTCGTGCTGGACAGCCTTTCCACCGGCCCGGAGCAGCGCCTGCTGGCCGAGCATCTGCGGGATCTGCTGGCTGAGGGCAAGGAGTTTGACGAGGTCTGTGAAGAGATGCTCCGCTACCACAAGCACACCCATCTGCTCTTCTCGCTGGAATCGCTGGCCAATCTGGCCCGCAATGGCCGCGTGAAGCCTGCTGTTGCTGCTGTGGCGCGGATGCTGGGCATCCGGGTCATCGGACAGGCAAGTGAGGCCGGAGAGCTGGATGTTCTCTGCAAGACCCGTGGTGAGCATGGCGCGCTGGAACGCATCGTGCTGGAACTCAAGGAGCACGGCTACACCAACGGCAGGCTCCATATCTCTCACTGCGGCAATCCCGCCGCCGCCGAGCGCCTGAAGCACATGGTACAGGCTGTGTTTGATGGAGCAAAGGTGGACATCAGCGAATGCGGCGGTCTGTGCAGCTATTATGCAGAGCTGGGCGGCCTGCTGGTTGGTTATGAGGACGCGGAAGCATAAGCGAACGGCCCTCGGAAAAATTCTGCCCACGATTGAATAGGCGCTCATAGCGGGGAAAGCCGTTGTGGGCGCTTTTTTGTTTGCAAAATCTTCCGCTCTGCGCTATACTAACAGCATCAAAAATCGCCGTGGGCGGCAGGGGAGGGATACCACATGTTCAGATTGCCCATCGTCAAGTTTTTCAACCGCATCTTCAACCGTGTCACGATCACGGTGGTGCTGGTGGCTTTACAGGTGCTCTGGCTGCTCTGGGCGTTCTGGTCCTTCACGGCGGGGCGGGTCTGGCTGAACGGTGCCCTGAAGGCGCTGAGCATCATGATCGTGCTGTATCTGGTGCGCAAGGATGAAAACAGTGCCTACAAGATCGGCTGGATCGTTCTGATCGGCCTTCTGCCCCTGCTGGGCGGCGCGCTTTATCTGGCTTTTGGCAACAAGGCCCCCGCCAAGTATCTGCGGGAGCGGATGCAGAAGGTGGAGCAGGCCCATCAGACCGAGCTTGCCCAGCCTGAGGGCCAGACCGATGCGCTGGATATCTCCAGCCGGAACCTGAGCCGCTACGTGGCAAAGTTCGGGCCGTATCCGGCCTGGAGGGATACCGCTGCCCACTATTTTTCCTGTGGGGAGGAGATGTATCCCCAGCTGCTGGCAGATCTGGACAAGGCAGAGAAGTTCATTTTTCTGGAATTCTTTATTCTCCGTTCCGGCAAAATGTGGGACGGTGTGGAGCAGATCCTCCGCCGCAAGGCCGCCCAGGGCGTGGATGTGCGGCTGATCTACGATGATTTTGGCAGCCTGCTGGGCCTGCCCAGTGATTTTGTCATCCGCATGGAGAAGGCGCACATCCGCTGCATCCCCTTCAACCCGGTGGTGCCGCTGGTCTCGCTGGTGATGAACCACCGCGACCACCGCAAGATCGTGGTGGTTGACGGCAATGTGGCCTACACCGGTGGTGTGAATCTGGCGGATGAGTATATCAATGCCGAGCAGCGCTTTGGTTACTGGAAGGATGCGGCCATCCGGCTGGAGGGTGCCGCTGTCTGGAACTTTACCGTGATGTTCCTCAATGCATGGAACGCCTTCCGCCCGCAGGAGACCGATTACACCGCCTTTGCGCCCACCCGCCTGCCTGCAGTGCAGGATGGCGTGGTACAGCCCTACGCGGACAGCCCGCTGGACGAGGAACCGCTGGCCGAGACGGTCTATCTGGACATCCTCTCTCAGGCCCAGAGATATGTTTATATCTACACGCCCTACCTGGCCGTGGGCGAAGAGATGCTGGATGCTCTGAAAAATGCGGCCAAGCGCGGGGTGGACGTGCGGCTCATCCTGCCCGGGATCCCGGACAAGAAGCTGGTGTTCCGGCTCAGCCGTTCCTACTATCTGCCCCTGCTCAGGGCGGGCGTGCGCATTTATGAATTCACGCCCGGTTTCCTCCACGCCAAGTGCTATGTCAGTGATGACCGTGTCGCCGTGGTGGGCAGCATCAATATGGATTATCGGAGCCTGTTCCTCCACTTTGAATGCGGAACACTGCTCTTTCATAACAGTCAGATCGCCGCACTGCGGAAGGATGTGGAACGCACCCTGCCGCAGTGCCGGGAGATCATGCGGTCCGACTGCCGCACCAATCTGCCGGGCACAGCACTGGACAGCGTGCTGCGGCTGCTGAGCCCGTTGATGTAAGCGGCTGCGCGCAGCACTCGGGGAGCTTTTCCGCGCAAGTGAAACGGGCCATTCCATCGCCCGCCCTATTGCCTGCGGCAACAGGGTCCCACCCCAGCGGACACTTGCTTTGGAAAACTCCCGTCGGCTGCGTAATCTTACGCTCTTCTGGACATACTATGGGGCAAAGGCCCAACGGGCCGTGTGGAAAGGGAGCGTATCTATGAATCAGAACCATCGGGCTTTTTGGAGCTGTGCCATGGCGGCGGCGCTGCTGCTGACCGCCTGCGGCAAAACGAACGCCGGGTCGGGCAGCTCCGGCAGCATGAGCGGAAGCGGCAGCACATCCTCCGCACAGACCCAGACAGCGGCATGGAAAACCGGTCTGGGTGTGGTGACAGAGGCCACCGATCAGGACAGGGCAGGGAAAATTGAACTGGCGGCGGCCACTGTCCTGCTGGATGGCGAGGGGAAACTGGAGAGTGTTCTGCTGGACGAGCTGGAAGTTTCTGTTTCGGCGGACAGCACCGGCCATGTGACCCTGCCCACCGACTGGCGCACCAAGCGGCAGAAGGGGGACGATTACCCGCTGGCGGCAGTGTCCTCTCTGAAAAAGGGCTGGGCGGAACAGGCAGATGCCTTTGCCAGTTACCTGATCGGCATGACCCCGGAACAGGTCTCCATGCTCAAAGTGGATAAGGATGGCAAGTCCACGGATGCCGACCTGCTGAGCGGTTGCACCATTGCAGTGGACCGTTACCGGGATGCCGTGACCCGGGCCTGCGCCAATGCCAGGGCACTGGGTGCCGCCAAGGGCGACAGGGCCGCGCTGGGCATCGAAGCGGTGAACGGGACTTCGGACATCACCGCCACCGATGACAAGGATGTGAATGCGCAGGTGGATGTGAGCATCGTGGCACTGACCACCGATGCGGATCACCGCGTGACCAGTGCCATTGCGGATATGGCCGAGCCGGCCCTGACGGTGGTGTCGGACGGCGGTGTGACAGCCCCGGACCTCGTCAAGACCAAGCTGGAACTGGGCGAGGACTACGGGATGCGCGGTGCGTCGGCGCTGGGCAAGGAGTGGTACGAGCACAGCGAGGGCTTCTGCGATGCCCTCAAGGGCAAGACCCGCACCGAGATCGCCGGGCTTTCCGGCGGCGATGCCGACCTGAAGGCTTTGTGTACCATTGACATCACCGATCTGCAAAAGGCGGCGCTGGATGCCCTGGGCTGAGGGGGAAGCCCTTTTCGGTCTCGCAATCGCGCACCGGCTCTCCCGGATAGGGGGCATTCCGCTGCGTTTTCAGAGAGAAAAACATCTCGCCGCGTTTGGCAGCTGCCGACGCGGCGTTTTTGTTTTGTCAAAATGACCGCTTTGCCGTGGTAAAGCAGTAAAGATTTGAGCAAACTGCGAAAAATCAGCTTTCCCCCTTGCCAAATGGCAGAAAACGCGTTATTCTATAACCACAGTTTAGCGATTTAGCATGGTAAAGCAATAAAACGAAGCTGCTTGCCACTGAGGGAGGAACCGTATATGAAACGTCTTGTATCCGCATTTTTGGCCGGTGCCATGGCACTGAGCCTTGCCGCCTGCGGCGGTGCCGCTTCCACTTCCACTGCCGCATCTGCCTCTGCTTCTGCTTCCGGCAGTGCTGCCGTTTCCCAGACCGCAGGCAGCGACCTGGATTACATCAAGGGCAAGGGCAAGCTGGTCATTGGCTACACTGTTTACGAGCCCATGAACTACACCGATGCCGATGGCAACTTCACGGGTTTTGATACCGAGCTGGCCACTGCTGTCTGCGAAAAGCTGGGCGTGGAGCCGGAGTTTGTGGAGATCAACTGGGATACCAAGGTCGTGGAGCTGGATGCCAAGAGCATCGACTGCATCTGGAACGGTATGACCCTGACCGATGACATCATGGCCAACACCGCCACCACCAAGGCCTACGCCAAGAACGCACAGGTCGTGGTCGTGAAGGACGGCACCGACTACAGCTCCACTGCGGATCTGGTGGGCAAGACCGTGGTTGCCGAGGCTGGTTCCGCCGGTGAGGCCGCCATTGAGGGGGACGAGGACCTGGCACAGGCTGATTACGTTTCCAAGAGCGTTCAGACCGACTGCCTAATGGAAGTTGCAGCAGGCACTGCCGATGCCGCTGTACTTGACCTGACCCTGGCCAACGCCATGATCGGTGAGGGCACTGACTATGCCGACCTGAAGATCGTGGACGAGCTGAACGCCGAGGAGTACGGCGTGGCATTCCGCAAGGGCAGTGATGCTGCCGCCGCTGTGGATGAGGCCTTTGATGCACTGAAGGCCGATGGTACTATGCAGGCACTGGCCGATAAGTACGATTTGGCACTGGCTGACTGAATTTGTTGAAAAACTCCTTTCGTCATCGCTATGCGATGCAACCTCCCTCGGTGAGGGAGGCTTTTTGTTGCCGATGCGTGAAAGGCTCCCCAGCAGAGGGAACTTTCACCGGCTGTGATGGAAGGGGAATATGGATTCTGAATAAAAAAGGTGTGTTTTTGTGTCTGTGATTCTTATGCGCCTGTCCGGTGCGTTCCTGCTCAACTGTGAGCTCTTTGCTCTGACACTGCTGTTTGCACTGCCGCTGGGGCTGGTGGTCTCGTTTGGCTCCATGAGCCGCTGCAAGCCGCTGGCCGGGCTGGTCAAGACCTTTGTCTGGATCATCCGCGGCACCCCGCTGATGCTGCAGATCATCGTGATCTATCTGGGCCCCGGCCTGCTGGGCATGAACAACCCCTGGCCCTCCGGCTCCGGCGGACGGATGGGGGCGGCGGTGGTGGCTTTTGCCATTAACTATGCCTGCTATTTTTCTGAGATCTACCGCGGCGGCATTGAAGCGGTGCCCAAGGGGCAGACTGAGGCCGGGCAGGTGCTTGGCATGACCAAAACACAGATCTTTTTCAAGGTGACCTTGCTTCAGGTCGTCAAGCGCATCCTGCCCCCCATGGGCAACGAGATCATCACGCTGGTCAAGGATACCTCGTTGGCAAACACCATTGCCAATAAGGAAATCATTATGATGGCCAAGGAGTACAGCGCAAAGGGCCTGATCTGGCCGCTGTTCTCCACCGCGCTCTTCTTCCTGGTGTTTGTGGGCGCACTGACCATCCTGTTCAACTGGGCTGAAAAAAAGCTCGATTATTTCCGCTGCTAAGGAGGCAGATAGATTATGGCGTTGCTCGAAGCTTCCGGTATCGGGAAAAATTTTGGCGAGACCCATGTATTGAAGGACATCTCCCTGGATCTGGAGCAGGGGGAAGCGCTGGCGATCATCGGCTCGTCCGGTTCCGGCAAAACGACGCTGCTGCGCTGCCTGAACTTTCTGGAACGGCCTGACACGGGTGTGATCAAGGTGAACGGCGAGACCATGTGGGATGCCGCCGACCCTGCCACCCAGAAGGAAAGTGAGATCCGCAAAAAGCGGCTCCATTTTGGTCTGGTGTTCCAGAACTTCAACCTGTTCCCGCAGTACACGGCCTTGCAGAACGTGATGCTGGCAGGAGAACTGCTGGCAAAGGAACGTCCGGAATATCAGACAAACAAAAAGGCCATCCACGCGGAGCTGGAGCAGCAGGCGAGAGAACTGCTGGCGCAGATGGGCCTTTCGGAGCGGGCCGGCCACTACCCGCATCAGCTCTCCGGCGGCCAGCAGCAGCGTGTAGCCATTGCCCGCGCGCTGGCGCTTCACCCGGATATCCTCTGCTTTGATGAGCCCACCAGCGCCCTTGACCCGGAGCTGACCGGCGAGGTGCTGAAGGTCCTGCGTGATCTTGCTGACCGCAAGACCACGATGATCATTGTCACCCATGAGATGCACTTTGCCCGCGATGTGGCCGACCGCATCCTGTTCATGGATGGCGGCGTGGTCGTAGAAGAAGGCCCGGCCAAACAGCTCATCGACCACCCCCGGGAGGAGCGTACCAGACAGTTCCTCGCACACTATTCAGAATGACCCGAACCGCTCCGGCGTGCAGAAACGCACGCCGGGGCGGTTTTATCTCTTGCACTCTGTGGGTGTCTTTTGGTATACTGATAAAAACAG
>OGHF01001828.1_pt1 | contig 11909 bp, 8 predicted proteins | sample 1571481 | NCBI WGS metagenome assembly OGHF01 (sample SAMEA2581952, study PRJEB24529) | metagenome | biome: Human gut stool | place: China | collected 2011
TGAACTCCTTGCCGCAGCCGATGGGCCAGTTCATGGGGTAGGTCTTGATGCCCAGAATTTCTTCGATGTTCTCCATCAGCTCGAAGGGGTCGCGGGCCTCGCGGTCCATCTTGTTGATGAAGGTGAAGATGGGGATATGGCGCAGGGTGCAGACCTTGAACAGCTTGATGGTCTGGGCCTCGACGCCCTTTGCGGCGTCGATGACCATGACAGCCGAGTCGGCTGCCATCAGGGTGCGGTAGGTGTCCTCCGAGAAGTCCTGATGGCCCGGGGTGTCCAGAATGTTCACGCACTTGCCTGCGTAGTTGAACTGCAGCACCGAAGAGGTGACAGAGATGCCGCGCTGCTTCTCGATGTCCATCCAGTCGGACACGGCGTGCTTTGCGCTCTGCTTGCCCTTGACAGAGCCTGCCTGATTGATGGCTCCGCCGTACAGCAGCAGCTTTTCGGTCAGCGTCGTTTTGCCGGCGTCGGGGTGGCTGATGATAGCAAACGTCCGGCGGCGCTCGATTTCTTCACGATTTGTCATAAAAGTTTCGTTCTCCTGAGATGCGGCCCCGCGAAGGGCCGGGTGGATGTATCAGCAAACAATAGGGTCTGTTTACATGGGAAACTCTCCTATAAAATTACATACAACGCTTATTTTAACAGAAAATCCACATGGATGCAAGAGTTTTTGCTATTTTTTCAGAACAAGGCAGGGCAGGGGCGCAGTATCGGCCCAGTTGGCAAAATCGCACACCAGTACGGTATATTTTTCCAGCGGGAGAGCCCGCAGCCAGCCGAGGATGCTCTGCTTTTCGTCTGTGCCGATGACGCGGCCGCTGTAGAGGATGGCGCTGAGCACGCCGCCGGTGCGCAGCGCCGCGAGGGCGGCTTCCAGCGCAGGGATGCTGCTGTCTGCTGTGGAGAAGACGCTGTGGTCGGCCCCGGGCAGCCAGCCGAAGTTGAACATCACGATGTCCGCCGTGCCGGGCCGGACATACTGTAAGAGGCTTGCGTGGCTGTCGCAGATAAGCTCTGCCGTAAGGCCCTGCTTTTTGAGCCGGGCGCGGGTGGAGGCGATGGCCTCGGGCTGGATGTCGAAGCCCAGCACCCGGCCTTCCGGGCCGGCAAGGCGGCAGAGGAACGCCGTGTCGCCGCCGTTGCCGCAGGTGGCGTCGATACAGAGCTTCGGGTGGGGGAGATGGGCGGCAAGATAGTCCTGCACGAAGCGCACCGCCGTCAGATCGGGGGTGCGGCGGCGGACGAGCCGCCCATCCTCAGGCGCAAAGCCGAATTTCTGCCAGAACAGCCCTTCGCCCTCGTCGGCGGGCAGGGGCGCGGTGAACACCGTCGCAGCCTCCCGGTCATAACCGCCGAACCGGCGCAAGATCTCTTTTAACAGGTAGGAGCCGTAGCCTTTCCGCCGCCACTGGGACAGGACGGACAGGGCCGTGATGTCCGCGCCTTTTGGGGTGGGGGTGACGTCGCACTGGCCGATGACGTCGGCCTCTTTATAAAGGGCAAAGCCCGTTTGCGTGGCGCTGATTTTCATAGAAACTCCTTAGACTTTATTTCACACATTCTTCACTGGGGAAACGATTGATTTTCACAATTAGCAGATAGAATAAAACCGTGCCAGAGAGGGGCGGAAAAGCTCTTCCCCCGGCCGAAGTTGTTTTCATAGCCGGAGAGTGCCGAATGGGCGAGGATTTTTGCCGGCAGGCAAGGCGCTTTCCCGAAGCAATCCTAGGCGGATTGCAAGGGAAAGCAACGCAGTATGCGGGCAAAAAGACCGCTCAGACGGTGCGCAACGGTTATGAAAACAACTTCTAATCCCTTAGAAAGGAAGTAATCACGATGGATGAAAACAAATGGGAATATGACTATTCCTCTTCCAATAATCCTGCCGGTGATACCGGCTACCCCAATGTGGGTTCCAGCGGCATGAACACCGCAAACACTGCTTCTACCTTCAGCGAGAACACCCAGCCTTCCGGCGGCGCAACGCCGCCCCCCGCAGGCCCGCAGAACACAGCTCCTGCCGCGCCGAAGAAGCCGAAGAAGAATGCAGGCAAGGCTGTAAAGAGCATCGTCGCTCTGGTGCTGGCCGCAGCCATGGGCTTTATGGGCGGCTTTGTGGGCGCACGCTTCGGCGGCAATAACAAGGTCGTCATCCAGCAGGTGGAGCGGTCCGACAGCTCTTCGGCAGACTCTGAGAGCGCCGCCGAAGGCACGACTGTTTCCAGCGGCATGACCACCGCACAGGTGGCCAAGACCGTCAGCCCCAGCGTCGTGGTCATCACCACCGAGCAGGTGGTCTACTCCCAGTGGTCCTGGTACGGCCAGAGCCAGGTGGAGAGCGGCGCCGGCAGCGGCGTCATCATCAGCTCGGATGGCTACATCCTCACCTGTGACCATGTCGTGAGCGGCGCGTCCAACATTACCGTCACCATCGGCGACAAGGACTACACCGCCACCGTCGTGGGCGAGGATTCCACCAGCGACATCGCCGTCATCAAGATCGATGCCGACGGCCTGACCCCCGCCATCGTGGGCGACAGCGACAAGCTGGCCGTGGGCGACAACGTGCTGGCCGTGGGCAACCCGCTGGGTGAGCTGGGCGGCACCGTCACCAGCGGCATCGTCAGCGCCCTCAACCGCAGTGTCTCCATCCAGAGCTCCAGCTCTGTCAACACCATGTCCCTCATTCAGATGGATGCTTCTGTCAGCCCCGGCAACTCCGGCGGCGGCCTGTTCAACATGAACGGCGAGCTGATCGGCATCGTCAACGCAAAGTCTTCCAGCTCTGACGCTGAGGGTCTGGGCTTCGCCATCCCCATCAACGACGCCATCAAGGTGGCGCAGGACCTGCTGGAGAACGGCTACGTCACGGGCCGTCCCTACATGGGCATCACCTATCTGGCCGTCACCGACGCACAGACGGCGGCACAGCTGGGCGTCAACGCCTACGGCATCTACGTCGTGGACGTCGTGTCCGGCGGCCCTGCCGATAAGGCGGGCCTCAAGGCCGGCGACCGCATCGTCAGCATCGACAACACTGAGGTGGCCCAGAAGACCGACCTTGGCACCCTGATGCAGGAGCACTCTGCCGGTGACACCCTGTCCATCACCGTCGCCCGCGACGGCCAGATGCAGACTGTCAGCCTGACGCTGGGCGAAAAGAACGCCTCCAACAGCGGCAATGGCACCAACGGCGCATCCCGTCAGGAGAAGTCTGCCGAGTCTGCACCTCAGCAGGACCCGCAGGGCTAAATCAGGACATGATTGGGTGGCTCGCCGCGTAAAGCGGCGGGCCGCTTTTTGTTATACCTGGCCGAAAATCGTTGCACTGTATGGCAGCAGTGTCACTTCGCCGCCGCAGACCCGGCTGGGGCCTTTCCAGAGCGCAGACGATACGCCGTCGCTCAGCAATTTCCACTGGCCGTCGGGCAGGCGGACCCGTTTTTCTTCTTCCGTGGGATTGTAAAAGACGCAGAGCGCCCGCCATGCCGCGCCGTCGCCGGGTGCGGCGGGCAAAGTCCAGCCCACGAGGGGCTGTTCCAGCGAGAAAAACTTGATAGCCGCCGGGCTGGCCGTGTCCGAGGCGCTCAGGCGGGGAAACTGCGCCCGCAGGCCCAGCAGGCCCCGGTAATAGTCCACCAGTCCGTGGAACTGCGCGGCCCGCTTCCAGTCCAGACGGTTGAGGGAGGGCGAAGAGCGGTAGGTGTTGCCCTGACCTTTTTTGGTGCGGGCGAACTCCTCGCCGGCCTGCAGGAAGGGCATTCCCATGCAGGCGAGATAGATGCCCGCCGCCAGCCGGTTCTGGGCCAGCGCCGCCGAGTCGGCGGCAGTGTACTCGGGACGGGCGTACCGGACGAGCATCAGCTTGTCCCAGAGAGTGAAATTGTCGTGGGCGGACACATAGCTGACGATCTGAGAGGGCGAATGGGCGGGCAGCTTGTCGCTGCGGCACCACGCGGCCACGGCCCCGCCGATGTCCCAGAAGCTGCCCGGCCTGCCCTCGACGTAACCCGGCTCCCGGGCGTCAAAACAGCCGCCCTTGATGACGTCGCGGGTGTTGTCACAGAAGATGCCGATGCGCTCGGACAGCATGGCGAGGTTCGCCTTGTTGGCCTCGTACCGGTGGAGCTGGCTTCCGCCGCCCTGCCACGGCTCACCGTACATCAGGATGCTTCTGCCGCACGGCAGAGCGTCCAGCGCGGCCCGCAGTTCGTTCATGGTGTCCACGTCATAGAGGCCCATGAGGTCGAAGCGGAAGCCGTCGATGTGATATTCCTGCGCCCAGTAGAGCACCGAGTCGATGAGGTATTTCCGGGCCATGGGCCGCTCACTGGCAAACTCGTTGCCGCAGCCGCTGCCGTTGGAGAAGCTGCCGTCCGGGTTCTGCCGGAAGAAATAATAAGGCACCGTGCTGTTCAGCGGGTTCTCATTGCGGTACATATGATTGTACACCACGTCCATGATGACGCCGATGCCCGCCGCGTGGAGGGCGGCTATCATCTCCTTGCACTCCCGCACCCGGACTTCGCCTTTCGCGGGGTCGGTGGAGTAGCTGCCCTCGGGGACGTTGTAGTTGGTGGGGTCGTAGCCCCAGTTATACTGCCGGGTGAGGGGGCGGCTCTCGTCCACACTGCCGAAGTCGAAGATGGGCATCAACTGCACATAGCCCACTCCCAGCCGCTTGAGGTAGTCGAGGCAGGTGGGGAAGGTGCCGGCGGAAGAAAGGGTGGTCCCCTTCTGGGTAAAGGCCATAAATTTGCCCCGCCATGCATTCCGAACGCCGCAGGCCGGGTCTTGCGAGAAGTCGCGGACGCTGACCTCCCACACCGTCCGGCGGGAGGCCGGGACGATGACCCGGTGGTCGTGGCTCCAGTCGGGCGGGTCGATGCGGGGCGCGTCTAAGATCATGCTCCGCAGGCCGTTGACGCCCGCCGTCCGGGCGTAGGGGTCGCCCGTCTCGTATGCTGTGCCGTCCACCTCGACGGTAAAGGTATAGTAATGTCCGTGCTGGTCGCCGGGCAGATAGACCGACCAGACGCCCTGCCCGTGCTGTTCCAGCGGCAGGGTCCCCATGCAGGCCCCGCCGTCGCCCCGGCGGTAGAGGTTGACTGATACCTTCTGCGCCGTGGGCGCCCAGAGCCGGAGCCGGGTGCCGGAGGGGTTATATTCCGGCCCCAGAGGACCGCTGTAGCTTGTCTGCCGTGCAAAGGCGCTGCTCTCGAACAGCGTTTTCCACTCTGCGGGCGTTTTCATTTCGTTCCATTCCCTTCGCATATCAAATCAATATAAAATTAGTGTACCCGCCTGCCCGTGGATTTTCAAGACTTTTCTTGCAAAAGGGGGCAAAGTACACTATACTGGGAAAAAACGCAGGACGGAGGCAGGCAGATGGCATACACCGACGATTGGGAGAACTTGATGAACGGAGTGTTCGGCCCGGGAGGAAAACTGCGCTTTGATACGCAGAAAACGCCGCCGGAAAAGTCCGGCCTGCCCGATATGAACGCAGCCCTGCTCGAGCAGCAGAAAAAGCTGGACGAAATGCTCCGCAAACAGAACGCCGAGCTGCGCAGAGACACCACACAGGAGGCGCTGGCCCAGAGCCGGAAGATGCTCGAGGATATGGAGGCCGACGGCCTGCTGGCCAAAGGAACCACCGAAGTCAAACAGGAGCATCTGGGCAGCTTCGAAGGGCTGGCCGCTGAGGTGAAAAAGACGGTGCTGGGGCAGGACGCCTTTGTGGACGGCGTCGTGCGGGCCATGCGCCGGCCTTTCGTGCTGGGGACGGAGGCCCCCACGGCCCGGAACGTCATCCTGCTCTGGGGTGCGCCCGGCACGGGGCGGCATTTCGCTCTGACGGAGACGGCCCGCTGCATGGCCGCCCGGGGCCTTTTGCAGAGCGATAAGCTGGCCGTCATGGATCTGGCGCTTTACCCCGACCCGGGGGCCGAAAAGCTCTTTTTGCAGGATCTGTACGCCGCCCTCCACGCGCCGGGCGAGATCCTGGTCTTTGAGCACTACGAGAGCTGCTACCCGGGCTTTTTGAAGACGCTGGCAGACCTGGCCGTCAAGGGCAGTGCGCCCCTGTCCAGCCGGTATCTTGTCAACAAGGAGGGCATCCTCGTGGACGCCGGAACGGCGCTTGCCCCCGGGGCTGTGAGCCGCATCACCCCCTGCGGCAAGTACCTTGTCTTCTTCTCCCAGAAGGGCCGGGAGGCGCTGGCTGACAAGTTCGGTGCGGCCTTCGTCTCGGCGCTGGGCGATGTCTGCGAGACCAGCGCCTTTGCGCGGGAAGCCCTCGCCGCGCTGGCAGCCCAGCAGCTCAACGCGCTGGCCGCAAAAGTGAAGACACGCCTCGGCCTGACCCTGTCGGCGGGCGCGGATGTGCGGGACTATGTGGCGGCCCAGTGCAGCCCGAAGCAGGGTGCGGCGGGGCTTTCGGCCTGCTGCGATAAGATATTCCGCGCTCTGAGCGAATACTGTCTGCAAACAGATGCCACGCTTACCGGAACGATCACACTGACTGCCCGGGAGGACGGCCTGGACTTTGCCCTCAACGACGCCGGGCCCCAGAAGCTCTTCGACCTGCTGCCCGCCGCCTATACCGGCGCAGTGGAAGAGATCAGGAAAGAGCTGAACGACCTCGTGGGCCTTGCACCGGTGAAGGAATACGTCTTCGGTCTTGCCGATAACATTCAGGTGCAGCAGCGCCGTGCGGCGGCGGGCCTCAAGACCGCCAGCCTCTCGATGCACATGATCTTCACCGGCAACCCCGGCACCGGCAAGACCACCATCGCCCGGCTCGTGGCAAAATACCTCAAGGCCATCGGCGCTCTCAAGGGCGGGCAGCTGGTGGAGGTGAGCCGGGGAGACCTCGTGGGCCGCTACACCGGCCACACCGCCCCCCTGACCAACAGCGTCATCCAGAGCGCGCTGGGCGGCGTCCTCTTCATCGACGAGGCCTACAGCCTCTACCGGGGCGAGCAGGACAGCTTCGGCCTCGAGGCCATCGACACGCTGGTGAAGGGGATGGAAGACCACCGCGACGAGCTGGTGGTCATCCTTGCGGGCTACACCAAAGAGATGGAGACGTTCCTGACCGCCAACAGCGGCCTTGCCAGCCGCTTCCCGAACAAGATAGAGTTCCCGGACTACACCGCCGATGAGCTGCTGGACATCACGAACGTGCTGGCAAAGGGCAAGGGCTACAGGCTGGCCGAGAGCTGCACGGAACCGCTGCGAGGCTACTACGAGCGCCGCCAGGCAGAAGATGCCCGCACGGCGGGCAACGGACGTCTCGCCCGCAACACGCTGGAAAAGGCCATCTTCAACCAGAGCCGCCGCCTCGTGGCAGAGCCTGCGGCGGAGCTGGATGTCATCCTGCCCAGTGATCTGGAGCTCTGATGATAAAAACAAACGCTGGCACCTTCGTGCCAGCGTTTGTTTTTTACAGATTTTCCATCCGCAGCAGGTAGTAGAGCACCTCGATAAGGACGTTCGGCGAGAGCAGCGATGCCGCATGGCTGCCCTCGATGAGCCGCTGTTCGCGGTTGGAAGCCGTCATCACATAGTCGGCTAGCTGGGCCAGCGGGCCGTGGCTGTCACAGGTGATGAGCAGCACCGGTACATCCCGCCCTTTGGCGGCAGCGGACACCTCTTCCAGCCTGGCGCTCTGCCCGGAGGCCGAGAGCACGATGAGGATGTCTTTGGGGGTCAGCGTCTGAGCAAAGGCAAGGTTCTTCTCGTGGACTGCGCTGGAAACGCACCGCTTGCCCAGGTGGCTGAACCGGATGGAGGCATCGAAGGCCACCGGCAGGCCGCCGCCCTCGGAGACCACCTCCATGACCTCGCAGCTGCGCAGCAGAGAGAGGATCTGCCGCAGCTGGCGGGTGTCAATGGCCTGAATGGTGGCCCGCAGCTCCTCTTCGCGGTTTGCCAGAATGTTCAGAAGTGCCTGATGCAGCTCGTCCTGCCCTTCGTCCCGCATACGCTGGGCTTCCTGCTGCTCCATGGCGTCCCGTGCCAGCGCCAGCTGGAATTTGCGGTAGTTCTCGAATCCCAGTTTGTGGCACAGCCGGGTGACGGTGGCCTCGGACGAACAGCTCAGCCGGGCCAGTTCTGCTGACGTACACATCGACGCCCGCTTTACATCTGCAAGGATGCAGTCCGCAATGCGCCTCTCGGCGCTGTAAAGCTGGATGCCGGAACATAGCAGCGTTACTACGCTTCCGGGGGCTTCGCACATAAGTGATCCCTCCTCGCATTATGCGCAAGATACAATTTATTCTTGAGTTCTACTTGAGATTGTAGCAGTTTGAACGAAGAAAATCAATTCAAATTCCCATAAATTTTCGGGGTTGACGGAAATTGACTTTTTCTGCCGATTTTTGTATCCTGCACGGTTTTGCCGCACAAAGCGCAAAAAATGCCCCTCCGCGGAGTGCGGAGAGGCATCGGGAACCAAATATTCAGCGCAGCTTAGTGCAGAAAGGCGTTTCAGCAGCCTTCCTTCTCAGCCAGCTTGCGGCCCATCAGCACGCCCATGACGGAGGCCATCATCAGGCCGCGGGTCCAGCCGGAGGAGTCGCCCAGGCAGTGCAGGCCGGAAATGTTCGTTTCCAGGTCGGTGTCCATCTTGACCTTGTTGGAATAGAACTTCAGCTCCGGACTGTACAGCAGGGTTTCCGGTGCGGCAAAGCCGGGGGCAACATGGTCCACCATCTTGATGAACTCAATAATGCTCACCATGGCGCGGTACGGCATGGCGGCGGTAATGTCGCCCGCAACGGCATCTTTCAGGGTAGGGCGCACATTGGAATGTGCCAGCTCCTTGGCCCAAGTGCGCTTGCCGTCCAGAATATCACCGTAGCGCTGTACCAGAATGTGCCCGGCACCCAGCATGTTGGTCAGTTCGCCAACCTTCTGGGCATAGGCAATGGGTTGGTTGAACGGCTCGGTGAAGTTGTGGCTGACCAGAATGGCCAGGTTTGTGTTGTTGCTCTTCTTCTCCTTGAAGCTGTGGCCGTTGACGACAGCGAGGTCGTTGTCGTAGTTTTCCTGGGCCACAAAGCCGCCGGGGTTCTGGCAGAAAGTACGCACTTTGTTGTGCCAGGGGGCCGGGTAGCCGATCAGCTTGCCCTCGTACAGGACCTGGTTGATCTTCTCCATGACCTCGTTGCGGCACTCGACGCGGACACCAATGTCAACGGTGCCGGGTTTGTGGGCAATGTTGTGCTCGGCGCAGAGCTTCTCCAGCCAATCGGCGCCGCGGCGGCCGGTGGCGATGACCACCTGCTTGGCGTAGATGTCGCGGGATTCGTCCTTCTCGCGGATGCGCACACCCTTGCAGGCGGATTCCTCGAGGATGATATTCTCGCACTCGGTGTTGAACAGCATCTCCACGCCGGCGTCGGCCAGATAGTTCTGGATGTTCAGGTAGAGCTGCTGGGCCTTCTCGGTGCCCAGGTGGCGGATGGGGCAATCGACCAGCTGCAGGCCCGCCTGGATAGCGCGCTTGCGGATGTCCTTGATGTCGGGGCCTTCGTAGACGCCCTCTACCTTCGGATCAGCGCCGAATTCCAGGTAGATCTTATCGGTGTAGTCGATCAGTTCCTGGGCAAAGTCCTCACCGATCAGGTCGGGCAGTTCGCCGCCGACCTGGTAGGACAGGGACAGCTTGCCGTCCGAGAATGCGCCCGCGCCGGAAAAGCCGGTGGTGATGGCGCAGGTCGGCTTGCAGTTTACGCAGACGCCGGTTTTATCCTTGGGGCAGTGGCGCTTTTCCACAGGCTTGCCCTTTTCGATAAGCAGGATCTTGTGGGGATTGCAGCTTTTGCGCAGCATCTCCAGCGCGGTGAAAATACCGGCAGGGCCGGCGCCTACGATGATCAGATCATACATGGATGGGGGTTCTCTCCTTTAAAAATATGTGGGGACATTTATAACAGGGTGCAGGCACCCGGTCAGGTTTTGCTGGAGTCCTCGTCGGACACGTCAGTGCTCTCGGCATCGTACACGACAGGTTCGCCGTCCCGGGTCACGTCCACGATGTCGGTGCCCGCGGCCTCGGCTTCGTCCAGGGCATCGCCCAGGGCGGTCAGGGTCGCGTTGACGGCGGCGTTGGCCATGCGGTCCAGCGTGCGCAACTCCATGGCCGCATACAGGATGCAGCCAAGATTCAACGCACCTTCGACGATCAACAGGATTCCGCAGAGCATCACCACACTGACAGCCGCGCCGAACGGGTGCCAGATGAGCAGCGCACCCAGCGCAATGGACACAATGCTGAACAGCAGCAGCATCCACCACTTTTCGCCTTTGCGCTTTGCCAGGTCAATAGCCGAGCCGATGCGGCTGCAACCATCCACCACGATAAAGATGCCAAACACCACCGGCAGAAAGCTGGCCACCACCTGGGGTTTTGCTAAAGTGAACAGGCCCAGCCCTGCCGTGATGACACCGCCCACCAGCATAAAGGGCGCGGTGAAGCCGGTGCCCCGGATGCGGGCGTACTGGATCAGACAGACAATGCCGGTGATAAGCACCACCACGCCAAAGGCGTAGCAGATCCACAGCAGACTGGTTTCCGGCATGATGAGCAGCATCAGCCCCAGCACGATATAGGCGATACTCATCAGCATCATTCCGCTTTTGACATAGCGCAGCATAGCAGCACGCTCCTTACTTGTTCATGGCCTTGGCAGCATCCACAATCAGGTCGGCACAGGTGTCCAGACCCAGCGCGGCATTCAGGCACAGGTCATAGTTTTTGGCTTCGCCCCAGCGGTTCTCGGTATAGTAGTTGTAGTAGCTGGCACGGGCACGGTCGTGCTTGGCCAGTTGGCTTTCCCACATGCGGTCGGGCATCTCCTTGGCATCGGGGCGGACTTTTGCGCGCCCCACACGGTCGGCCACCGGTGCGTAAACAAAGGTGCGCAGCACATTGGGACGCTCCCGCAGAACATAGTCACCGCAGCGGCCCAGGATCACGCAGGGTCCCTGGGAGGCCAGTTCCTTGATGACGTTGCTCTGCAGAATGTACACCTGATCGGCCAGGGGCATAGTATTGCCCATCATGTACAGGCTGTAGATCAGGCTGCCGCTGCGCTGGTTCTCGCTGGCGGCGATGGCCTCCTCGGTCAGGCCGCTCTTTTTGGCGGCCAGGGTGATCAGCTCCTTATTGTACAGCGGGATACCCAACTTATCGGCCACGGCCTGGGCAATCTCGCTGCCGCCGGAAGCATACTCACGTGCCATTGTAATAACCACAGGTTCCTTCATAACTGATACACCTCACATTCAATTTGCTGCACGGCGGGCAACCACCGGTGCAGACTCTTCCATCTATAGTATACCCCCCTTTGTGCAAAAGCGCAAGAAAAAAATCATACTATTCGCGCAAAAACTGTGCAATGTCCGGCCCCATAAACAGCAACAAGCTCCCCGGATGGGGAGCTTGTTTTATACCGTTGCTTTCTCTTTCTGCGGGGCAAGGGCGATGTAGATCAGGTTGGCTGCCAGCACCAGCAGCAGGCCGCCGCCCATGATGTACAACATCTGCGCCACCGTGTGATGGAACCGGGACACCAGCACAAAAATCAGCAGATACCCCGCCGCCATGCTGACGGTGAAGAAGCCTGAACGGCCCAGCGGCATCAGGTAGTTGATGAGGATCGTCAGGCAGGCCACCGGCACCACATAGAACGAGATGGGCAGCAGCAGGTCGATGGCGGCAAGGTAGCGTTCGCCAAACAGCAGGCCGATCATCGGGCGGCCCACCACGTTCATGCCCACAGCGCACAGCATCGCAACACCGCCGCCCCAAAGCATGGCGCGCTTGAGCAGCTGGCGGGTATCGTGGCCGGTGGATTGGCGCTCGGCCACCATCGGCAGCAGCACCGGCG
>OGHF01001830.1_pt1 | contig 11904 bp, 5 predicted proteins | sample 1571481 | NCBI WGS metagenome assembly OGHF01 (sample SAMEA2581952, study PRJEB24529) | metagenome | biome: Human gut stool | place: China | collected 2011
CACTTTATGGATGAACCATGTTCCCTCAATCGTCTGGTCTAATAGTCCGTTGAGTGAAACGATCTTATTCCGGTTATGGCTCAGGTTGAAAACACTGGTCCAGTTAAAGTCGTTGGAAACAACGTTCAGCGTACGCAATTCAAACTCTACTCCCTTGTTGTTCAGGCGTCCGATATTGCTTAAATAACTGGTAAATCCGGTAGTGGCGCTGATGGGGAGACTGTAAAGCAAGTCCTTGGTGTCCCGGTTGTAATATTCCAGACTCGCAAAAATACGATTGATAAATGAAAGGTCGATGCCCAGATTCAGGCTGTAATTCTTTTCCCATGTCAACAGATCATTGGGTTGTGCCGATTCATACGATCCGGCTGCCTCCATGTAGTTTTCCCCATAACTGTACAGTCCTTTGTAGCCGTAGTATGAACCGGGCTGATTTCCGTTTACACCATACGAGGCACGTATTTTGACATCACTCAGAACCGGCTTTACGGCTTTCATGAAATTTTCGTTGCCCAAATGCCACATACCCGACACAGACCAGAAATTTCCCCAGCGGTTGTTGGGTGAAAGGCGTGAACTTCCGTCGCGACGGTAACTTCCGGCGATGTAGTAACGGTCGTCATAGTCATAATTCAGTCGTGATAGATAGGAAATCATTCGATAGGCTTGGGTGGCAGACTTGAAACTGTTCAATACGGCGGCATTATCCGGTTCTGTCAGTTTATCACTGGGCAGTTTGGACTTTTCACCCGAAGCGTGGTCTGTCTGATAGCTTTCTATTTCATAAGCCGCCAATACATCGAGATGATGTTTGCGGGCGAAAGTACGCACATAGTTCAGTGAGGTCGATGAGATCAGTTTGCCGTATTCAATGAAGCCTTTGGCTGTCTGGGCGTCGCTTCCGCTTTTAGGACCTGCCGAGCTCAGAGGGTTATAGTAGCGTGAATCCTTCTGGATAGTATAATCATAGCTTAATGTCTCTTTCAGTTTGAGACCTTTGATTGGCTCTATCGCTGCGTAACCGGTTGAAAACATACGTGTCATACGCACGCGGTTGTAATCGGTGAGTATGTCGCGCAACGGATTCAGGCTGGTGCCGTCATAAGCTCCTACATAGTTTCCTTCTTCATCACGCACCACCATGGAAGGTGTCATGGTCATGGCCACGCACAGGAAAGGGTTGATAGATGATCCGCGTTCCTCATTCATTTCCTGATTCATTTGCGAGAACATCATATTTGCTCCTACTTCCCCGTATTTGCCGACTTTCTGCGTAACGTTCAAGCGTGCTGAGTAACGGTCCAGACTGGAGTTTTTGGCCAATCCTTCCTGATTGTTGTAGCCGAGCGAGGCATAGAATGTAGAACGGTCGTTACCTCCGGAGACGGAAGCTTCATAACTCTGATGCATAGCGGTGCGGAGCAGCTCTTTTCGCCAGTCCGTGTATCCCATGGCCGGCTTATACGCATATGTGCCGATATTGGAACTGGCATATTCAGCTGGAGACTCCATACCGTTGTCTGTTGCGTAGTTCAGCAATCCTTCATAGAGCAGTTCTTCCCGTTGGTCACCGTTGAGGGTAGGGCGGAAGTCGACAGCCGCATGAGAGAAGCCGCCTGATACGTTCAAGTCCACGCGTACCTTTCCGGTATTTCCTTTTTTAGTCGTAATCAATATGACGCCATTGGCGGCGCGGGAACCATACAGGGAAGCCGCTGCCGCATCTTTGATTACAGTTACGTTTTCAATATCCGACGGATTCAGCGTGCTCATTATATTGGTCTTGGAGTTGTTCATATATGCTGCATCAGGACCACCGGAACTCATACTCCCGGAAGTAACCGGTACTCCATCTATGACAAACAAAGGTTCCTGTGAAGCGTTGAACGATCCCATTCCTCTGATGCGAATACTTTGGTTGGCGCCCGGTTGACCGGAACTGCTGGTTATTTGTACACCGGTAGTCATACCTTGCAACTTTTGCTCAACGCTCATCACGGGTACTTCTTTCAGCATATCTGTACGCAGCGTATTGGCCGATCCAGTGAACGAGGATTTGGAGAAATTACCATACCCTGTTACTACTACCTCGTCAATATCCATCGTTTCGGGGATCAGTACTATTTTGAGTTCTTTCTCTTTGCGGGGGACGCGTATTTCCTGTGTCTTCATTCCCACATAAGATACGACCAGCATCTTGGTTCCGGTTTCCACGGACAATTGAAACTGACCGTTGATATCGGTAATCACTCCTTTGGTGGGATTCCCCTTTACACTGACGGTGGCACCGATAAGTGGTTCATTATCCTCTGATGATATAACAACACCGGATATGTTCAGTTGCTGAGCGGATGCATACGAAATACTCAACAAACAAAACAGTAAGCTAAAACATAATGTTAACCTTTGATTAATCTTCATACTTTTATATTTAAAAATACATTTGCTATAAAGTCGATACAAAGGATATACCAATAGGATATAAAGAAATGCTGAAAAGATAAGATACAGATTAACAGCGGAGTTGAAAAAACGATATTATTGGGGCGGTGTGGAAAAAATTGTGGAAAGGTGTGGAAAATATCCCCAATCATTGGTACGATAAATAGCGTGGCTATATGGATTATCGTACCGATAATGATTGGGTATATAGGTCTTACAATTTAATATCCCGGATTCTGATACTCGCTGCCGTTGATAATGGTAGCGGTAAAGGTTGTAGAAATGGGACGTAAAGCATAATTCGGATCAAAGAACCGTGCGAGATCCGGGTGAGTATCTTTCAGATAATCGGAACTCTTGAACATCCCTGTCCGTTTCAAATCGTAGAAACGGCAATATTCACCGCATAGTTCGCGTCCTCTTTCGTCTAATACGTCACGAACCGTCATGCTGCCCGTTAACGGATTTGCTCCGGCACGCTCGCGAACCTTATTCAGGTATTTGGCGGCATTCGCTCCTCCGTTCAGATAAATGTCAGCCTCTGCGGCAATCAGATAAACTTCCGCCATACGCATGATAAACGTAGCGTTTAAGTTTCCGTTTCTTTGTTTGGAGGCGTTTGCAACGTAATAGTTACTGCTGTTGTGCTTGTTTAGTGACGGATAATAGTAACGGAACAGATTCTCGCTGGTACCGTCGTTCTTGTAATTCCCTGTTACATTTGTATACGAGTAGTTCATGTTCACATTGTTGTTTTCATCACTGTAGACATGATTGTAATCAATCAACAAATAGTCGGTCTTGTGCTCATTCTGTTTTTCCATAGAATAATCCGCATCCTGCGGCATGATAAATTTAATGACCGGATCACCTTTCTTTAGAGCTTTGCCGATGACTGTTTCGTCTTTATCGTACATGTGTACCGCGCTTTCGTCCCAAGTATAACTTTTATTGGCCTTCCATTGGGTAGTGAATGACTGGTGGAATCTGGGGTCTAACGTGCCGTCATTCTGTACATACAGATTCAGCAAGTGTTGCGTAGGCATGAAGATGCCGCTGATGGAGCCTTCCCATGTCAGTCGTGTCTCCTGATTGTCTTCACGGGCACCGAACTTATTGATGTCACACAGGAAATACTCGTCATTGCGGTTTAGCTTGTAGTTACCGTTGCTCGAACCGTGTCCGTCCGTGCCTGCATACCAGCGATGTTTCCAGAGCGCTTCCTTGTTTTCCCAGTTATTGCTTTCTTCGAATACTTCACTGTATGTAGGATACATATAAGTGTTGTATTTCCCGCCACCCGATTCGCAGTCGGAGATCAGCTGTAAAGCTGCGTCGAGAGCTTCCTGCAGGTATTCCGTGCTTCCATACTCGTAGGTCTGCAGACAGGCTTTTGCCAGAAAGCCGAGAGCGGCCTTCTTGGTCGGAGTGGTAGTCGTGGCATGATTCCCGATTGGCAGCCATTCGGATGCGAATCTCAGGTCGGGCAGGATGACTTCTTTGTAGATAGTCATCGGGTCGGTGCGGACAGGAGAGTAGTTGAGGCTGGTTTCCGGTTCCGTAAGCATGGTTACCCCTCCGAATTGTTCCACTGCATTGAAGTAATAGACGGCTCTCATGAAGCGGGCTTCGGCAACTTTCGCATTCCGTTCCTCTTCTGTGGCGTAGGGAGGCTTGTCGCCTAAGGCGATGGCTTCGTTGCAGGAACCTATTCCGTCGTATGTCCCGTTCCACCAGTTATTGGTGTAGGTCGTGTTGGGCGATGTGCCGGCGAAAAACCAGAACCATTCGGTGTAGCTTGTCGATTGGTTAGCCTTGTAGGTCCAGAGGTCCGTATCCCCTTCGGTCAGCGACATCCAGTCTGCGGCACCGTAGTAAAACCTTTCCATTGCGAAGTAGCACTGGTTGATCAGTGTTTCGTATCCCTCGGTCGAGGTAGCCAATGTTTCATTGGTAAATGCGCCCGGGTTGTACTCTTCCAGCGAGCAGGAATGCAGGAATAGTGCAGACAGCAGGACAGAGCAAAAAACTGTTTTTAAATGTATACTTTTCATTGTCATTTTCTTCTTTAATTAGAATGTGAGATTAACTCCAAATACAAATTGCCGATAGGTGGGAAACGCGTCCGAACCGTTCGTTTCGGGGTCTGTGTCCTTCAGTTGCTTGTCTTTCACAAAGATGAACGGATTGTAGGCCGTAGCGTAGATGCGGCATTTCTCCATCAATACCTTGCGGGAAATGTTGGCGGGGAGGGTATATCCCAGAGTGATATTCTTGATCTTGATGAAGGAGCCGTCGTGTACTCTCAGCGAAGGATATACCGTTTTCTGTTCGTCTCCCGTTCCGGGACGCGGGAAGTATGCGCCCTGATTGTCCTCTGTCCAGTAATCCACGCCTGCCAGCTGATTCTTGGTCACACTTTGCTCTGCGGTATAGTAGCCGAGCAGGTCACTGTTGATTGTCTGCCCGTAGCGTGCCATTGCAAAGACGGATAAATCGAAGTTCTTGTAGGTGAAGGAGTTGTTCAGTCCGATGATCCAGTCCGGATTCGTGTGTCCCAGAATTTGTCTGTCATCGGTGCTGTATTTATGTACTCCGCCGTCTCCGTTTTTATCCACTGTTTCTATCTTGATAAATCCCGGATTTACGCCATACGTATCCAGCGTCTCCTTCGGAGTGTCACTTCCCCAGATACCTGCATATTTATAGCCGTAAATGGCATGGATCGGTTCGCCGGTAAACAGGTTCTCGGAGATCAGGTCACCGTCGGGCAGCTTGTCTATCTTCTCCTTGCTCCAGGTAGCGGACAAGGTCGTGTTCCATGTAAAGTCCTTGTGCTGTATATTGTGGGAGTTCAATATCACTTCCACGCCCTGATTGCTGGTTTGGGCGATATTCTGCCAGATAGACAGAGGAGAACCCCATCCGGTCAGTCCGCTGGTGATGGGCAATATACGCTTGAATAATAATCCTTTGGTGGTTGTTCTGAACCATTCAATGGAACCGTCGATGCGGCTGTTCAGTATGCCGAAGTCCAGACCGATGTTCCAGTTGTACGATTTTTCCCAACCGAGGTCGGCGCTGCCGTAAGTCTCCGAGTATTGTGTGAAAGGAACGATTTTTCCGTTGATGGAGACTCCGCTGGCAGAATATACGTAGGCTTGTGTAGTGGTGCTGTAAGCGTCCGTTCCGCCGGAGTTGCCCGTGATGCCGTAGCTGACTCTCAGTTTCAGGTTGTCCAGCCAGCTTCGTGTCTTTTCCATAAAAGCCTCGTCGGAAATTCTCCAGGCTATGGCGCCTGCCGGGAAAGCATCCCATTTGTGTCCGGCGGAGAATTGTGAGACTCCGTCCCAACGGGTGGAGAAGTTGAATAAGTACTTGCTCTTGTATGAATAGTTGAGGCGGAAAGCAAAAGACATTTTCTGTGTCTGTGCGAAGTCCGATTCCACATGTGGGGAGGAACCCGAAGTCAACCGCCAGAACGACCATTGGTCTACCATCTGTCCGCTTGCGGCAGCCATGTTGCTTTCCGACTGGTTCTTGTTCCACGAAGTGATTAAAGAACCTCCTACCGTATGCGCTTTGGCAAGGGTCGTGCTGTATGCCAGAATGTTTTCCCACGTGTAATTCCATGCGTTGTCATTGGTGATGGAGGCGTGAGGCGAACCCGCATAACTCGGACGGTTGGCGTTGCATTGGTTTCCCCAGTATTGTCCTCGTCGGGAATGGTTCAATGTCCCGTTGATCCGGCTGGTGAATGTGAAATCTTTGAGAGGAGTCAGTTCGACATACCCGCTCATATTCAGGTAAGTGGAACGGGTGTTGTCCGCATATTGATTTTCTATGAAATCTCCCATCGGCGAATACTGCCCTGTGATATATTCGTGATTGATCTTGCCTTCCTCATCATAGGCATCCCCCAACGGGAAAGCGGAGAGGGAGCGGGTAAACGTGTTTTTCACGCCGGAATTCAAATCACGGTACACCAGATTGGAGGTGAAACCGACTTTCGCCCACGAAAAGAGTTGCTGGTCGATGTTGAGCCGCAAAGAGTACCGGTTCAGATTTTCATTGCTGAGCAGGCCTTCTTCCCGGTTGTAGGAGGTCGAAGCGAATATCCTTGTCTTTTCCGTTCCGCTGCTTACCGAAAGGCTGTACTTTTGTGTGGTAGCTGTATTGCCGGAAACCTCGTCTACCCAGTCAATCCATTTTCCGGCATTATACGCATCTGTAAAAGCCTGCTTGCCCAGTAGGGCAGACATATCGGAGGGGAAATCACCGTTCTTATATCGGTATGCCTCTTTCTGGTAAGTCACCCATTCATCCTGCGTCATTCCGTGTTTGTAGTTGGGCGATCCGCTGAAGCCGTAATACGCGTCAAAGTTGATTGTGGCTTTGCCTTCTTTTCCTCTTTTGGTGGTGATAATCACAACACCGTTTGCTCCTGCCGAACCGTAAATGGCGGTGGATGAAGCATCCTTCAGAACATCGACACTTTCAATATCGGAAGGGTTGACCTGACTATAGCTTCCGGGGATTCCGTCGATAATAAACAGTGGCTCGTTATTGCCATATATGGAACGCGAACCACGCAGCAGGATGCTGACTTCACCGCCTACCTGTCCCGATGTTTTGGTGATGTCCATGCCGGGTATCTTTCCTTGAAGGGCTTCCATCACATTACTGGTAGGAGCAGCCAGTACCTCGGCACTTTTGACAGAGGTTACCGCTCCTGTCAGGTCCCGCTTTTTGACGGAACCGTATCCTACTACTACCACTTCGTCAATCAGTCGGGCATCTTCCACCATCGTGATTTCCAGTTTGCTTTTATTACGTGTGCTGACTTCCTGTTCTATGTATCCCATATAAGATACTTTGAGTACTGCGTTGGGCGACACACGCAGTGTGAAGAGTCCGTCTACATTTGTAATAGTCCCGTTGTTTGTGCCTTTTTCTACAATATTAGCTCCGATTATCGTCTCTCCCTGAGAGTTTTTCACTACGCCGGAGATGGTTCTGCTTTGCTGGGCGTAGACTTGTGTGGCTCCGACTACCGATATTATTCCTGTTAAAAGGAATAGCAGGTAGAATCTTATCATATAAACTGTCTTTAGGGTAACGTCTGTCCCTATGTTTGTTTTATCAGAAAATGATTTCATGTTTTTTGTTTAATTGTATGTTCACTAATTGGTTTTTGAATAGTTAAATCTCTGAATGATTTAAATCTATGTTCCGATTATACCGATTTGATTTACTCCATAGGCTATTAGATTTTATTGGTTAAAACTGCGATTGTACCGTGAATTGACGGTCAATCTCTGAGTGTATGTATTTGATGTGGCGCCACTATCAATATCAGTTTATTTAGACTGATTGGACAAAAATAGGCATAGAGCGTTGTGGATTGAAAAAAATAAAGTTGACTTTGAATCGGAATGGGTTGATTTTTACTATCTTTGTCTCAATGTAATCACATAAAGAACAATAATATGGATGTCGAAGTAAAAAATAAAGCAAACAGGAGGCACGTCGGACATAACCTGCAAAAGATCCGTGTTTATTTTGGTATGAAGCAGGAGGCTTTAGCGGCTGATCTTGGTGTAAATCAACAGGTCATTTCAAAGATTGAAAAACAGGAAGAAATCGAAGAAGGGCTTCTAAATCAAATAGCTTCTGTATTGGGGATATCTGCTGAGGTGATTAAGGATTTTGATGTTGAGAAGGCAATATATAATATCAATAACATTAGAGATAACACCTTTGAACAAGGAGCTACATCAATAGCCCAGCAGTTCAATCCATTGGATAAAATCGTGGAATTGTATGAACGTCTGCTGCAAAGTGAGAGAGAGAAAATTGAATTATTAAAGAAAAGGTGATTATTATTAGTTGATTAACTAATTTAACTAAGAAATAAATATTATGGAAACAGAAACTTATACAAACAGTTCACATTTGGGGCGTAAAATAGAAAGAATACGCCGTCTTCGTGGTATGACTCAAACGGATTTGGGGGAGTTGCTAGGGGTGACAAAACAGGCTATTTCCAAAATGGAACAAGCGGAAAAGATAGATGATGAGAAGTTAAAACAAGTGGCTACTGCATTGGGGGTTACAGAAGAAGGCTTAAAGAAATTTACAGAAGAAACTGTATTATACTACACAAGCAATTTCTATGAGAACTGCCATGTAAGCGCATCTAATATAGGACCTATTACTCATGTGGAAAATCTCAACCATTTTTCAATGGACCAAGCTGTGAAACTATTTGAGGAGTTACTTAAAATCGAAAGAGATAAATATGATAAGGGAAAAGAGGAAAGCGCTAAATAATAATAGGTTTATCCTTTTCCTTATTTAGGATTCTTAGAAATATATGATAAAGCTCCATTTAGTTGTTCGGACATTGAAGAATAACTAAATGGAGCTTTAATTTGATAGATATTGTAATAAGCAAATAATTGATAGAAGTCAGCAATTGAATTATTGCTTCTTGCCTATCATTTAAAATGGGTTGAATGATTCAATAATGGGCTAACCGATACGCAAAAGAACTAAATCGTCCAAATATGAATTCAAATCATATAAATCTAAAAGTCGTTTATTGGATAAAGAATTCCTATACTAAATTTAGCTTTGGCTTGTGCAATAAATAATCTCTTTCAGTACATAAATTAATTCGTCCGACTATAGCCGGACGCAAGTTTGCCTATAGCCGACGTTACGTTTGCCTATAGTCGGACGCAAAGTTGCCTATAGGCGGACGAATTAATTTATGCACCCGCGGATATTATTTTTTATAGAGAAAATGTTTATTGTGTTCGTCTGCAATGATTGCAGTAACTCGAAAGTAGATTCAAGAAACATCAATAGAGTAAGTAACTCATAGTCACTTTATCCCATAATACTCTATTATACAAATGAATACAATGTACCTTCTTTTTTTGGGTATTATGTTCTCTCTCTGTATATTTGAATGTCGCAATCATGCTTTTCTATCTATGATATTGATTGGTGCATATAGTGCGACAACTAACTCACATAATGTGCAATAGCTACCGCACATGATATGGATTAGCTATCGCACATCATGTGAGTTAGCTTAAGGGCATAAATTATTTTATAGAATGACAATTTCAAATCAGCAGACTATGTGTCTGTTTACATTAAAAGAATAAGAAGATGCATTGTAACAGGCTGAACAGTTGAATGATAGATGAAAATATGATTTGCTGACGAAGTTTTATTTTATTCATAGCTACATAGCAATAGGTCAAACGGTATGAAATTGGTTAGTTATCTTTGGTCAATGAGACTAGCGAACTTTGAAAATTATTATCTTTGTTACCTTATGTAATGATACAGTTTGGTCTAGAACAATAGATACTGTAATTTGTGACTGAAAATTTGATAATTATGAACATTGGCGATAGTGATATTCTATATTCTTTTGATAGAGCCCGTCTAATTGACAGAGCTTGCAATGGATTCATGAGAATAGACGGGCTTACCTTTAAACGAGCTAGAGATTATATGGACAAATATAGTGCTCGTGATTATTTGATGCAATGTCCACTTGACCTTTCAACGAAAGAATTGGTCAGTGGGATGAAAGATTATTGCCTGCAGCGTAGAGCCGAAATGCTCGAACCTTATCGAAAAAAAAGATATTCAATTAATGGTGATCCCATACATCATCTTTATATTATAGGTAATGGATTTGACAGATATCATGGTGCTGATTCTACATATATGGATTTTCGCAGCTACCTATTAAAGCACAATGATTTTGTCGTGAAGATGTTCGAACTCTTCTTCGGTCCCCGATCTATGATGAATAATTTTGATGATTATAATGATTATCTTTTGTGCCTACAATACGGACGCAAATTGCCAGCTCCAAAGAACACTTGGGCTAAGGACTATTTATGGAAGGATTTTGAAAAATATCTTAGTGAACTGAACAGGGAACGTATTTTTGATTTTGTTGATGAGAATTTGCCGCGATTATACGAAGATGACGAGAATTTTAGTTATGCTGAATATTTAGGTCCTATAGATATTGTTGCTGATGTTGTTTCTTCTTGTACCTTCGAAATACAATATCTGTTTCACCGATGGATTAATACAATACATTACAAGAAAGGATTTAGGAAGAATATGCTGTATCTTGATCCGAACGCTGCTTACCTGAATTTTAATTATACATTGTTTCTCGGAGTGAAACTAAATATTTCAAACAGATGCACAAAGATAATGTAACCTTGCTAAAAATCAAATGGTTATAAAACATATTTTCTTAGCAAGGGTAGAAAAGGAAGCAAGAAAAAGCATATTTGGGTGAGAGTTAGGTTACCAAATCGTAACTCAGCCCAAAATGCTTTAAATACGCTCTTAACATATTATATTACAGCGGTTTGCACACCTTTGCATAATCTTAAATAACTCAATTGTAATTAAATTTGTAACTAAAAAAAGTTGAGTTATGAAAAGTACATTCAAAGTATTATTTTACGCAAAGAAACAGTCTGTAAAAAACGGAAAGGCACCGATAATGGGCCGTATCACCATCAATGGAACCCAAGCGGGTTTCAGCTGTAAGAAAGAAGTGTCCCTCGCATTGTGGGATGTCAAAGCCAACCGGGCCAAAGGAAAGTCCGAGGAAGCCCGTACACTCAATCAGGAGCTTGACAATATCAAGGCGCAGATAACAAAGCACTATCAGTACATTTGCGACCATGACAGTTTTGTTACGGCCAAGAAAGTATATAACCGCTATGCAGGTTTCTCAGAGGAATGCCATACTCTTATGGTGCTCTTCAGAGAACAGCTTGAATCGTATAAAGAAAAGATAGGTAAAGGAAAGGCGGAAAGCACTTACCGCGGACTGGTTGCCGACTACAAAAGTCTTTTGCTTTTCATGAAAACCAAAAAGAACATCGAGGATATAGCTATTGACGAGCTTGAGAAATCGTTCATTGAGGATTATTACACATGGATGCTCGGCACGGCAGGCAATGCGAATGCCACCGCTTTCAACCGCGTCAATACCCTGAAATGGTTGATGTACATAGCGCAGGAAAAGGGGTGGTTGAGAGTTCATCCTTTCACATCCTTCGAGTGCAAGCCGGAATACAAGAAAAGATCTTTTCTTACTGAAGAGGAATTGCAGAGAATCATCCACGTGGATCTGAAATACAAACGCCAGCGTGCCATGCGGGACATGTTTATCTTCATGTGCTTCACCGGTCTTGCATATGCCGACCTCAGAGCCATTACTTACGACAACATCCATACCGATTCCGACGGAGGCACATGGCTGATGGGCAACCGTATAAAAACCGGAGTGGCCTATGTCGTGAAGTTATTGCCCATAGCCGTTGAGCTTATTGAGAAATACAGGGGTGTGGACGAGAAGAAGGATTCCCCCGATAGTGTTTTCCCCGTAGGCGAATACAACAC
>OGHF01001839.1_pt1 | contig 11880 bp, 8 predicted proteins | sample 1571481 | NCBI WGS metagenome assembly OGHF01 (sample SAMEA2581952, study PRJEB24529) | metagenome | biome: Human gut stool | place: China | collected 2011
TTCACATCCGGCCCGTTTCTCACCCCAGCTGCGGCATGATTTTCCCATCCTCTTAGTGTAATAAGCAAAACCCCGCCGGTCCTGAATGGGGCCGGCGGGGTTCTCGTATCTGGATCAAAGTCCAATGGGCTCAGGGATAGACAAACACGGACAGGGCGATGAAAAAGGTCTGTAACGCCACCATGATCAGAAACAGGGGCGCCATGAACCGGTACCATCTGTCCAGGGGGACCCCCATCAAGCCGCAGTTCAGTGTACAGGCGGTGGGCCAGAACATATCGGAGAAGCCGTCGCCGAAGCAATAGGCCAGCACAGCGGTCTGTCGGCTCACACCCACAATATCCGCCACCGGGGTCATGATGGGCATGGTGATGGTGGCCTGACTGGAGGATCCGGTGATGAAGAAGTTGATCACATTTTGGAGAAACAGCATCCCCACCGCAGAGATCATCTTGTTGGAGGAATTGAGCAGCTGGGACAGGCCATAGACCACCGTATCCGAGATCATCGCGTCCTTCATGGTCAGCAGGATCCCCCGGGTGAACCCGATCACCAGAATGGAGGACACCACAGATTTTGTGGACTCAATGAAGGTATTGCAGATCTCAGTGGCGGAGTAGCCCCCCACCAGGCCGGAGACCACCGCCATCATCAGGAACATAGCCGCGATCTCATTGATATACCACCCAAGCTGAATGGTGCCAAACAGCAGCATCCCGATGGTGGCCAGGAACAGCAGCAGACACAGCTTCTGCCGCAGGGTAAAGGCACCGTCTGACTCGCTCACATCGGGCGGAGTAAACTCCATCGGAACACCGTACATCACGGACTGCTCCGGATGGGCCTTGACCTTTTTGGCATAGCGCATCACATACCAGATCGCGGTCCCCTGGAACACCAGAAAGACCACCAGGCGGTAGAGGACACCGGAGTTGATGGGGACCTCCGCAATGCTCTGGGCGATGCCCACAGAGAACGGGTTGGTGGTGGCGGCGGCAAAGCCGGTGGTGGATGCCGCCCCGCCAACAAGTGGGTCATATCCCAGGGCCAGCCCCATCCCAACAAACACGGACACCAATCCATAGGTCTCCTCAAAGATCCCCAGGGTAGATCCAAGCACTCCGAAAAGCAGCATGAACACCGGGATCAGCAGATGGGTCCTTCCCCTCATTTTTCGGATCAATACATGGATCGCGCCGCTCAGTGTCCCATTTTTTGTGAGGATATAGACATAGCCATAGGCAAATACGATCAGGAACAGGATGTCTGCCGCGTCCACATACCCCCGCTGGAGGGACAAAAAGATGTCGAACAGCCCCGGCTTCTTCCCCTCGGTAAAGTGGAAGGAATCGGGAATGACCACAGTTTTCCCGCTGACCGGATCCAGCTCACGGACGTACTCCCCAGCCGGGATCAGATAGCACAGAGCGACCACTACAAGCAGGATGATCGTGAGGATCACATAGGTATGCGGCATTTTGATCTTGGAGAGCTTTTCTTTCCATCGGCGCATGACCTGTTGTTCCCTCCCTAAAACGGAATATTAGAGTGAATCAGCACATGGCCTTTCCGGACAGGAATACCTGCTCCACATGGGCCTGATAGGCGAAGGGGTGCTGATCCCACACCACGATGTCGGCGTCCTTACCCGCCGTCAGGCTGCCCTTCCGGTCGTCGATGCCCAGCACCTCGGCCGGATTGATGGTGACCGCCTTCAGCCCCTCCAGCTCATCCATGCCGTCCCGCACAGACAGTGCGGCGTAGACCGGCAGATAGTACAGGGGGGTGACATCATGGTCAGCAGTGATACACACCTTCAGGCCGGCACGGCTCAGCACGCCGGCGGTCTCATAGGTCTTGTTCCAGGTCTCGTGCTTGGAGCGGGGGGTCATACCGGGGCCCACGATCACCGGATAGGGGAACTTGGCCAGGTAATCAGCGATGGCGATCCCATCGGTGCAGTGGACCAGCACCAGGTCCACATCGTACTCCTGGGCGATGCGGATGGCAGTGCAGATGTCATCGGAGCGGTGGGCGTGCATGTGGATAGGCATCTCCTTGTTCAGGACCTTCAGCATATTCTCCATGCCGATGTCCCGCTTGAACCAGCTGCCGCTCTTTTCCGCCTCCTCCTTGTCGTGGCGGTACTCGATGGCGTCCTCCAGGCACTTGCGCAGGTGATAGGCCACGCCCATGCGGGACTCAAAGCCGTGCTTGGCGGTCTTGGGGTTCTCGCCCACGCTGCACTTCATGGCAGTGTAGCGCCGCAGTAGCATCTCGTCGGCTACCGTGCCGTTCAGGGTGATGGTGGAGGCGACGCCGCCCACCACGCCGTCGCTGCCAGGGCAGACGCAGGCAGCGGTGACGCCGGCCCGGACGGAGTCAATCACCGCCCGGTCAAAGGGGTAGATGCCGTCCAGCACCTCCAGCTCCGGGGTCAGGGCGCCGGAGTAGTCACAGCAGTCATCCCCGATGCTGCCCATGCCCTCCTCGCTGATGCAGATGTGGCTGTGGGCGTCGATCATGCCAGGGGTGACATATTTCCCGGAGGCGTCAAAGACCTCCTCGCCCTCGGCGGCCTGGAGCTCCGGAGCAATCTCCTTGATTTTCCCATTCTCCACGCGGATGTCCCGCAGGACGAAGCCGCCCTCCTCAAACAGCAGCACATTACCATGCTTTACGATCATGTTCAGATCCCCTTTCTTACTTTCGGTGGATAGGGCAATAAGGATACAGAAGTCAGCCTTCCATATCCTTATTGCCGGTATGTTTTATTTTACCCCGGAATGGGGGCAAAAGCTTCTTTTAGTAGCCGATCCAGACGGCAATGGTCATAAATACGAACTCCAGGACCAGCATCATCAGGAACAGCGGGGTGACGAAGCGGTACCACTTGTTCAGAGGCACGCCGCCCATCAGGCCGCAGCACAGCGCGCAGGAGGTAGGCCAGAAGCAGTCGGCGAAGCCGTTGCCGAACTGATAGGCCAGCACCGCGATCTGCTTGCTCAGTCCAACCAGCTCCGCGGTGGGCGCCATGATGGGCATGGTGATGGTGGCCTGACTGGTGGAGCCGTTGATGAAGAACTTGATGATGTTCTGCAGGATCAGCATGCCGTAAGCCGCCACATACTTGCTGGCGTTCTCCAGCAGGTTCACCAGGTTGTACACAATGGTGTCAGTAATGCAGCCCTGCTGCATCAGTACAGTGATACCGCGGGTAAAGCCCACTATCAGCATGGAAGATACCATGGACTTGGTGGACTCAATGAAGGTCTTACAGATCTCTGTGGCGGAATAGCCGCTGATAATACCTGCTACCACCATGGCCATCAGGAACAGGGCGGCGATCTCATCCACATACCAGCCCAGGTTCAGCACGGAATAAGTGAGGAAGGCGATTACGCCGAAGAATTCAAGCAGGCACAGCTTCTGACGGGTGGTCATCTTAATTCCATCCAAGTCATCAAGCCCCTTGCTCTCCACACTGTCGATGGGTACCCCATGCAGCAGGGAGCGGGCGGGGTCTGACTTCACCTTGCTGGCATAGCGCATAAGATAGGTGATGGCCAGAATCTCAAAAGCGATGAAGATGGCCCAGCGCAGACCCATGCCGGAATAAAGCTCTACGCCTGCCACATCCTGGGCCACTGCAATATTAAAGGGGTTGGTAGTACCAGCAGCATAGCCCAGGGATACACCCAGGAAGATGGTGGCGCCGCCCACGATAGCGTCATAACCCAGAGCCATGAAGATTCCCACGAAGACTGGGAACAGGCCGTAGACCTCCTCATAAATGCCCATGGTGGAGCCCAGAATGCCCAGCACCAGCATGGTAATGGGAATGAGCAGCTGAACCCGCTTTCCTACTTTTCGAACCATCGTCCCCAATGCCTTGTCCATCGTTCCGTTCTTGGTCAGCACATAGACGAAACCGTAGGAAAAGATGATCAGGAACATGATGTTGGCCGACTCTACATAGCCCTGCTGCAGAGCCAGGAAAAGGTCAAAGATACCAGGGGCCTCTACATCGATCTCATGGTAGGTGCCATCCACGACAACCATCTTGCCGGAGACCGGATCCTCCACCCGGTCGTACTGGCCTGCGGGGATGATGTGGGTCAGGACCAGCATCAGCACCATGATCGAAACCAGGATCACATAGGTGTGAGGCATTTTGAATTGAAATTTCTTTTTTTCGGTGTTTGCCATAGCCATCTCCTCATTTCTCCAAATTTACAACAAACATACATTCGGAGCCGGTCGACGTCAGCCAAATCTGGCTCTGTCCCCAGCCCCGTGGTCAGATGCTTTAATCATACACCTTCAAGTAACTTGAATGTCAAGGGAAAATGTGATAAAATGGGGAAAAGTTCTTTAGAGGTGCAAAATGGAGGATATTTTTTCCATCGGAGAGGTATCAAAGCTGTTAGATGTGCCTGCGGCCACGATCCGTTTCTGGGAACAGGAAGGGCTGCTCTCCCCCCGGAAGGAGGCAAACCGCTACCGCGCCTACGGGCCCCGGGAGCTGGCGGAGATCGCGGACGTGGTGTTCCTGCGCAGCACTGGGGTTCCGGTGAAACGGATCCTGCAAATGCGCAGCTTCGATTTGGAGCAGTATCAGGATGGCCTGAACCAGCTGGAAGACTATATGCGTTCACATCTGGAAACCTGTCAGCGGATCTGCGGACAGATCCAGAGGCAGATGGCCAACACCCATGAGATCCTGCGCCTCCAACAGGAGCCGTACCGGTCGGAGGAGGTCCCTTTCGAGAAAATCGCCCGCTTTGCCTTCCATGAACGGGAAAAGCTTCTGCGGTACAGCGGAGATCCCACGCTTTATGTTCGGTATTTCGATACCCGGGATATGTCCGGGACGGAAACCCGGTGCATCGTGATGCCTCCGGACGCCTCTGGACCGGACCTGTGCTGGGAGCGGTCCGCGGGCGGCACGTTCCTGACCTTTCTGATCCGGGAGCAGGTGGACCGGGACTACCGCAGCGACGTGTGGATGTCTGTCAAAGAGGTGCAGAAGCAGTACCGCACTGGCATCCTTCTGGCTCAGTATCTGCTCACCGCGGTGGAGCGGGGCGAACGGACGGACTTCCTGAAGGGATATATTCAGGTCTGTTGACATCTTGAGCGCCCCAGTCTCCACAGCTTTGAGCGCCCCTCCGGCGGAGACGGCCGGAGGGGCGCTCTGTCATGCCGGGCACTGCCGCCCGGTGTGGTCAATGGTGTATTCCCCGTCCAGAATGATCTGGGAAATGGGCACAAAGGTGTAGCCCTCCTGAATGAGCGCGGTCAGGATGGATGGCAGGGCCTCCGGCGTGTGCTTGGCGGCGTTGTGGAACAGAACGATGGAGCCGGGCTGGACCTTTCCGGTGACCCGCTGGGCGATCTCCTGGGCGGGGAGCTCTTTCCAGTCCAGGCTGTCCACATCCCACTGGATGGGCTCCATACCGATGGAGCGCACAGCGCGGATGGCGTTGTCATCGTAGTCGCCATAGGGCAGGCGAACCAAGGTAGGACGCACGCCGGTGACCGCCTCGATTTTGTCGTTGCAGGCGTTCAGGTCATCTACCACCGCCTGCGGGGACAGCTGAGGGTAGTGGGCGTGGGTGTTGGAGTGGTTCATCACCTCATGCCCGGCGTCGTGGAGGGCCTTGACCGACTCTGGATATTTGTCCACCCAGTCGCCCACCACAAAGAAGGTGGCCTTGACCTGGAAGCGGTCCAGAATGTCAATGAGCTCCTGGGTGTCCTCATTGCCCCATGCTGCGTCGAAGCTGATGGATACCAGTTTCTGGTCCCGCTGGACGCAGTAAATGGGCAGCTGCCTTGCGGACGCCGAGGCGTCCACAGCGGCGGGATAGTTGACCACATAGAACATCAGTACAGCCGCGATCCCACAGATCGCAAGGGATATGGAGTTCCGGCGGATCAAAAATGCTCTCATAAAGATCGTCCTCCTGCAATTTCATTGTTCCCAGTATATGTCGGCGGGCCGGCCGTCATGTCGAGGCGGATCTCCTCAATACTTTAAACAAAAAAAGTGTACAAGATTGCCCGGACCCTATTGCGTTCCTATTTTTTATCTGTATAATAAAGGGGACGAAACGCCCTGTGGTCCGCCCCGGGGCGTCTGCTATGGCCGCCCAAAGTGATCGCTGCGGCTGAAACTATGCCGAAAAGGAGCACACAATGGAACTGATCATACAGATTATCTCTGCCGTATACAACTTTCTATGGGGGGATCTTTTCACAATTCCTCTGCCCGGCGGGAACTCCATGGGAGTATCTCTGCTGGTGTTGCTGCTTATCCCAACGGGGATCTATTTCACCATCCGCACCCGGGCCATGCCTCTGCGGCTCTTTCCGGAGATGCTCCGTGTGACGGTTGAAAAGCGGTCCCACAGCCATCTGGGCTCCATCTCCGGGGTCCAGGCTCTGGTGGTCTCCACGGCCACCCGGGTGGGAATGGGGAACCTGGTGGGCGTGGTGGCTGCCATCTCCGCCGGCGGAGCCGGAGCGGTATTCTGGATGTGGATCTCCGCACTGCTGGGGTCCTCCACCGCCTTTATCGAGGCCACCTTGTCCCAACTCTATAAGCAGAAAGACCCCCTGTATGGGGGCTACCGGGGCGGTCCGGCCTACTATATCCACCAGTATGCTGAGCAGAAGCTGGGCGGCAAGCCCCGCCGCTACTCCGTGATTGCTGTGCTCTTTGCCATCTCCGGCCTGATCTGCTGGTGCGGCATCAGCCAGGTCATCAGCAACTCGGTCTCCAGCTCCTTCCAGAACGCCTTCAACATCCCGCCTCTGTACTCCACCGTCCTGTTGGTGGCTCTGGCCGCTGTCATTGTGCTGCGGAAAAACGCCAGCGTCAAGGTGCTGGACGTGCTAGTCCCCATCATGGCCGGCTGTTACTTCCTGATTACCATCTTCCTGCTCATCAAGAACGCCGCGCTGCTGCCCTCTGTGTTCCAGCGCATCTTTGAGGAGGCCTTTGGGATCCGCCAGGTTGTTGCGGGCGGGTTTGGCGCAGTGCTGATGCAGGGCGTCAAGCGCGGCCTGTTTTCCAACGAGGCGGGCTCCGGCTCCGCCCCCTGTGCCGCCGCCGCCGCGGATGTGAGTCATCCTGCCAAGGCCGGGCTGCTCCAGGCGCTGGGCGTGTTTATTGACACAATTGTGATTTGCAGCTGTACCGCCTTCATTATGCTGGTCACCCCCGCCGCGGACATCCAGGGGCTGGAGGGCATGGGCCTGCTCCAGGCGTCTATGGAGTATCACCTGGGTCAGTTTGGCGTGATCTTCATTGCGGTGATCCTCTGGCTGTTCAGCTTCTCCACGTTCATTGGGATCCTGTTCTATGCCCGGTCCAATGTGGCGTACCTGTTTGGGGACAACTGGGTCTCTCAGACGGGGTATAAGATCCTGGCACTGATCATGCTTTTCGTCGGCGGCCTGTGCCTCCTCAAGGGGGGTGAGATCATACTCGACGAAAATAACCAGCGATGTGCCCTCGGCAATGCTCGCTTCCAACATGCCGCACGAGTCGCCGTCCAGCCCGCGCCTCATCATCCTGTGCCCGCCGCCATGCCTGCGGCGTTCCCCCTGCGGGACGGAAAACTGCTTATACACTTGGAATACGGGCATCCCATCGGGCAATTCCGTCGCATTCCATTTGACCTGCCGGGTCGGATCGAGCTCCGCCAGAACTTCCGGCGACAAGAAACTCGTGCCGATGAGTTTTGTATCGGCCGCCATCAGCACGGTCCCGTTACGGTTGGTGATCACCAGCGAAACGATGTCCGGCTGTTCCCCGACCTTGTTGAGCAGATCGCTCAGCACTTCATCGGACCAGTGATATCCCATACCGGTCCGCAACGCACCTTCCAGCGCGCTGATGAGCGCCGCCCCTTTTTCAAGGGTCAGCTGCGACGTGAAATCCGATTCGCGTTTGGCGTTGTGCAGCCCGAACACCACGATCCCCGCTGAAAACAGCAAGGCGCAGACCATGACGAACCACGGGAACAGCGTGAGCCACCGGGGCATTTTTTTTAACGACGACATGTACACGTGAATATCCTTTTGCGGAGCGGCATCCGGTTGCCGGATCTCGGATCCGAATTTTTTTCTAAGGTACAGCAAAAACCATTCCCGGATTGGAACCGCTTTCGAGCCCCATTATCCGCAGGGTTCCCGGCGTCTCCACCCCGCCCCTGCCCAAGGGGTGTGGCGTTTTTACACACTCGGAAACGCGGTGTGGTTCCATTCTACCCACTCACGGGGCCGCTCGTGAAGCGCTGAATGACGTGTTTTTATTTTAATTAATAAAATTCGTGTATTACAAAACAACACATACTTTGGCACGCCTGTTGCTATATGCTCAGCAAGCCGTTTGGCTTCAACCTTTCAATAAAAACACCATTACTGGAGTACACACTATGAAGACTCGCGCTCTTATCGCCGCTTTCGCCCTTTCCGCCATCGTTCTCGGTTCCGGCGTGTCCGCTTTCGCCTACAACGGGTACCACAACTATGGCAACCACGCCGGGATGTACGCGGTTTCTCCCGAAAAGCAGGGTGCCTATGATGCCATGATGAAGGATTACTACAGCCGCGTATCCCCGATTCAGGACAAGCTGAACGCCAAGGGCATCGAGCTCGACGCCCTGTCCCGCAACCCCAACGCCAAGCCCGAGACCATTTCCAAGCTCGCCAATGAGGTGGCGGAACTCCGCTCCCAGCTCCGCGCCGAACGCATGACCCTCGGCGACAAGATGGAAAAGGAACTCGGTGTCCAGCCCGGCCGCGGCATGATGGGCAATGGTATGATGGGCAACGGCATGGGCTACCACAACGGCGGCCGTCATGGCGGCGGTCATGGTGGCCATGGCGGACACGGCGGCGGTTACGGTTCCAACTGCAACTACTAGCCCCGAGCGCCCGGGGACGCTTCCTTCCCCGGGGCGACACACCTGATACGTTACAAGGCGCGAAGGCCGCATGGAGCCGTTCTCCGCCTCCCGCAGCAACCCGGAACGTACGCGGCCAGCCGCTTCACCATAACTCCGAACGTTTCTTCAACAACCTCACTTCCGCACCGAGACCGGGGGGACTGCCTCCCTCGGTCTCGGTGTTTTGTGCAAGGTTCTTTGCGGGAAGGAAAAGGATGAATGCATGAAGCCGGGCGCTGAAACGGCACGGCAACGGCTTTTTGGAACCCCTCGGAGGGAAAGCCTCACCTTTTCGGGAAGGCTCACTGTTTCGCCAACAACAGCCAGACCTGCCCCTGATTGTAAATGGTCATGGCCTGACGGTGGGCGTCTTCGCCTTCCCCGGTGTACATGTCGATGCGCCGCAAACGGATCGCGCCGCCGGTATCGTGTGCGAAGCCGAGCCCTCTCCGGATGCCCTGCCGCTGTCCCGGAAGCGCGTAGGAAACGATGCCGCCAAGCGGCAGGACGCGCGGATCGACCGCCATGCTGACCCACGGCGTCAGTTCGCAACCCGCCGTCCCTTTCGGATGCTCGGCACCGAACCGGAAAAACACGTAGCCGCTGGAAGCGTTCAAAAAGGCCCTGCGCTTCTGGGGGTGGTTGTCCCACCATTGGCGGATACCCTTCATCGAGGCCTTGTTGCGCGGAAGTTCCCCCGAACGGATCAGGTAGCCCGCCATGCTCTGGCCCGAGTGCCCGTTCAGGCCCGCAAACAGGGCCGCCTGCTGCGTCCCGTCGTCAAAGGCCAGAATGCCGGAGCCTTCCAGCATCAGATCATACGTCTCCACCGGATGTTCCAGCCACGCCATTTCCAGATTCCGGCTCTTGAGCGCTCCGTCCAGATCGATGTCCGCCCGGCTGTAATACGGGTCTTCCGGCTTGATCACCTGCAAAAAAGCGTCCTCGGGGCAGCTGTGCGTAGGCAGGCACCACGCCAGATCCGGGGCAAGCTCCTCCGGAAGACGGTAGATCGGGTATTCGTATCCCGGCTTGCGCGTCCGGCTGGCCTGCATCACCGGCGAATAGTACCCCGTAAACTTGACTTCAGGGGCGACGCTCAGCCACTGGAACCCCTCTTCCAGCAGTTCTGGCTGGGCGTCGAGCCGCGGCAGTATCGCTTTCAGCTTTTCCAGCGACGCAACCACTTCTCCCCATGTGATCCGGATTCCGCTGTGTTCGGCTGCCCGCTCGTCCGGATTCCAGCTCCGGGCATACGCAAGGCTCCGCTCCAGCGCGGGGGCCAATTCCATCCACGAACGCAGCCCCATGGATGCCTTGTCCATACGGGCGATCTGCGCACGCGCCTGTTCCGCCGGGGCCTGCCGGAACAACGGGGACGGGGTGTCCAGCGCTTCGACGGCGGGATGGGGCAACCGCCGGATCTCGGAAGAGGCGGTTGAGGCAGGGGCGGGGAAAGGCTCGGGGGAAGGTTTGGCCCCACATGCGGCCAACAGGACGGCAAGGCACAGCACAAACGTTTTCAACATCGATTCCTCTTTGCGTGAAAGGGCGCATCCTCTGCCCGCTTCCCCTCAAAAGGAACGGCGGCGCACAGGTGCGCATATACCCGGAACGGTATCCGCCGGGTATGATAATAATGAAATTTTCCCCTGCAATACGATACACGACAGAGGGCGTTCCCTTTGAAGAGGGGACGTCCCGCACCGCCGCTGAACGGTGCGCGGCCACCATAGAGCCAAGCTCTCGAATACGCAACGCAGGAAGACAACGATGGAAACGCTGATACAGGCTTTGAAGGCGATCAACGACGTGATCTGGGGACCGGGTATGCTGATCCTGCTGATCGGAACGGGCCTCTACCTTACCGTAGGGTTGCGTTTCTATACGTTCCGCAACATCTTTTCAGCGTTTTCCATGCTCTGGAAGGGCCGGACCTCCTCGGCTGGCGACAAGGGCGAGCTGACGCCGTTCAATGCCCTGATGACGGCCCTCGCTGGGACTATCGGCACGGGGAGCATCGTCGGCGTGGCCACGGCCATCCTTTCGGGCGGCCCGGGCGCGCTGTTCTGGATGTGGTGTACCGCTATGGTAGGCATGGCGACCAAATTTTCCGAAATCCTGCTTGCCGTCCGCTACCGTGAAGTGACCCCGGCGGGGAATTTCGTGGGCGGGGCCATGTACTTCATCAAGAACGGACTCGGCGAAAAATGGAAATGGCTCGGCGGCCTGTTCGCCATTTTTGCGGCAATCACCTGTTTCGGGACCGGCAATGCGGTACAGACCAACGCCATTTCCGGCGTGCTCTGGGGGACCTTCGGCGTCCCGACATGGATCACGGCGCTGATCCTGTTCCTGCTGATCGCTTCCGTCCTGTTGGGCGGCCTGCGGCGCATCGGCAGCGTGGCCGGGAAAATAGTGCCCTTTATGGCGATCCTGTACACGCTCGCCTCGCTGCTCATCATCATTTTGAACATCAAGGAAGTGCCCGCGATGTTCCTGCACGTCATTGAGGAAGCCTTCACGCCCACGGCGGCGCAGGGGGGCTTCGCCGGGGCCACGGCCATGATGGCCGTCCGGTTCGGTATGGCGCGGGGCATCTTCGCCAACGAAGCCGGGCTCGGCAGCGGGCCCATCGCCCACGCCACCGCGACCTCCACCCCGCTCAGGCAGGCCACCATCGGAATGCTCGACGTGTTCATCACCACCATGATCGTGTGTAGCATGACCGGTTTCGCCATCCTCGTCACCGGCGAATGGACCGCCGTCGGCGCTCAGGGCGCTTCGCTGACCGCGCGGGCCTTTGAAACCGCCCTGCCGGGCGTGGGTTCGGCCATCGTGGCGATTTCGCTGGTCATGTTCGCCTTCACCACCATCCTCGGCTGGTGCGTGTACGGGGAACGTTCCGCAATATTCCTGT
>OGHF01001847.1_pt1 | contig 11844 bp, 10 predicted proteins | sample 1571481 | NCBI WGS metagenome assembly OGHF01 (sample SAMEA2581952, study PRJEB24529) | metagenome | biome: Human gut stool | place: China | collected 2011
CAATGTTTTCTCGTCGACATTCGTAACCATGGTGCGGGCGGGCGAGGCCTCCGGCACGCTGGAACTCGTGATTGAACGCTTCGCCGAGCACATCGAACAGCAGGTGGCTCTGGTGCGCAAGGTGCAGGCTACGCTGGCCTACCCCATCCTCATGCTGTTCGTGGGCATCGGCGTCGTCATCTTCCTGCTGACGTTCGTGATCCCCAAGGTCACGCAGATTTTCTCGGACATGGGCCGCGCGCTTCCCGTGCCCACGCAGATCCTGTTGGCCGTCAGCGACGGCATCCGATCCGGCTGGTGGATCATCCTGCTCCTCGTCCTCTGCATCATGATCGGCGTTTGGCGGATGCGCAGGACCGAAGGAGGCAAGCGGTATGCCCACCGCCTGCTGCTGCGCCTGCCCGGCATTGCGGGCATCTACCGCCCGCTGATCGTCGGGCATATGACCCGCACCCTCGGTATGCTCCTCAAAAACGGCGTCACCCTGCTCAAGGCCCTGCATATCGTCAAATCCGTAGCGGACAACAAACTCATGGCTCAAGCCGTACAGAACATGATCGACGGCGTGCAGGCGGGCCGGGATCTTTCTGAATTCATGAACGATCCGCTTGTTTTTCCGCCGTTGTCCCGCCAGATGGTCGCCGCCGGAGAACGGAGCGGACAGCTCGGCGAAATGCTGCTCTGGGTCGCCAACGACAGCGAAAACCGGGTCGCCTCGCGCCTTCAGGTCGTCACGTCCCTCATGGAACCGGTTATGATCCTCCTGCTGGGCGGCATCGTCGGCTTTGTGGTCATCGCCATCATCCTGCCCATCTTTGAAATGAGCACCCTCGCAGGCTGACCATGTCCAGACGCTTAACCACACTCTTCTCCCTCTTCTGCATCGCGCTGATCGCGTGGTTCCTTGCCCGGGCGACCTTCGCCCTGCGCGAGACAGCGCTCGAAACATCCGGATCCGCCTCCCGGCTTGCGGAAAACGCCGCTGCCGCGCCCGAGCCGCTCGCCGCCTTCGACGGCATCACCACGCGCAACCTCCTCGGGGTCTCCGTCTTCCCACCCGAGGCCCGCCGCTCCCTAAAAAGCGGTACGGATGCGGATTCCGGCGAAGAAAACGGGCCCCTTTCCGCCGACGGCATCGACGCGCTGCCCATCAGCAAGCAAGGCTGGAAACTGCTCGGGACCATCGTGAACACGGGGCCGGGCAAGGCCAGCCGCGCCGTCATTCAGGTGAACGGAGCGGAACAGCCCTACAGGGAAGGGGACACGATACAAGGGTGGAAAATCGCCCTCGTGCAGCGCCGCACCGTGGTCGTCGCCAAAGGCGGATCAAAAGAGCGGCTGCTCATGAGCGAGGACCACATCCTTCAAAAGGAAGACACCAAACCCGACGAACAAAAAACCGTGAGCCGCGCCCGGCTGCGGGAGGAGCTCGGCGATGTCGGGTCCCTGATGCGCGCCGTCTCCGTCTCTCCGCAGACCGTGGGCGGCTATCAGGGGTTACGCATCCTCGACATGCAGTCGGGAAGCTACATAGAGGAGCTCGGACTCAGGAAAGACGACCTTCTGCTGGGGGCCAACGGCAAGCCCCTGAGGGGATTCGGCGATCTGGGCGGGCTCGGAGATTTGGCCGACAAGAGCGCCATCACGCTCGAAGTCTTGCGCAACGGGAAAAAAACCATCATCCGGTATGATGTACAAAGTTGATGCCATGTTCGATTCGTTCAGCAAAGCGGCAACGGCCCTTCGTGTATCCGTCCTGTTCCTCGCCCTGCTCTGCGCGCAGGGTTTCCCGTCCGCCGCTCCGGCGTGGGCCGAGCCAGAAAGCGGCCTGACGCTGGATTTCAAGGATGCGGACATTCATGCCCTCATCAAGTACATCAGCGAAGCCACAGGCCGGAACTTCATCACCGATCCCACGGTCAAGGGGAAGGTGACCGTCTATTCCCCTGTCAAGATTTCCCCGGATGAAGCCTTCGAAACCTTCGTTTCCATCCTGCGCGTGCAGGGGTACGCGGTGCAGAAGAGCGGCACGGCCTACAAGATCGTCCCGCTGAAAGAAGGCCTCGGGCAGGGCGAAGACGCCGCCGTGGGCCGCAAGATGGGTTCCGAGCTGGAAACCGTGGTCACGCAGATCGTACCCCTGAAAGTCGGCGTGGCCGCCGAGCTCGCCAAGATCCTTCCCTCCCTGCTCGGGAAGGATTACGCCATTTCCGCCTATACCCCGTCGAACACCCTCGCGCTGACGGCCCCGGCCCCCAACGTCGCCAAGGCCATGGCCTTCCTCGAACAGGTGGAAGCCAGCGATACGGCGGGCACCTCCGCAACGCTGGGCCTGCAATACGGCGATTCCAAGACGCTGGCCGCCACGCTCGCCAAAATCCTCAAAAGCCGGGATGAGGAGTACGCCAAAAAGGGCCGCCCCACCGTCAGCCTCGTGCTGGCCGACGAACGCACCAACAGCCTGCTCATCTACGGCGATCCCGAAGCCATCGGCATGGCGCGTGACGCGGTCGGCTCTTTGGATATCCCCACTCCCAAGGGCAAAGGCGACGTACACCTCATTTCGCTGTCCAACGCCAAGGCCGAGGATCTGGCGCAGGTCATCAACACGCTCGTGGAGCGCCAGCGCGCCGCCGGAACGGAAGATCAGAAGCCGGATACCGTGCTCTCCAAGGACATCAAGGTGGTGGCCGACAAGTCCACCAACAGCCTCGTGGTCACCGCCCGCCCGGACGAATTCGAAGCCCTCAGCAACATCGTCGCCAAGCTCGACGTGGTGCGCAAGCAGGTGTTCATCGAAGCCCTGATCATGGAAGTGAGCAGCGAGGCGTCCTTCTCCTTCGGCATCAACTGGGCCATCGGAGGCAACACCGGGGACGCCGCCATCGTCGGCGGGGTCAGCCTGAACGGGGGAGCCGTTTCCCTGAGCTCCAGCGGAGCCAACAAAACGGTATCACTGCCCGCCGGCGTGAGCATCGGGGCCATCCTGAAAGACGCCATCACCGTGGGCAACACGAGCTACAACATCCAGTCCATCCTCAACGCGGTCAGGGGCAACAGCGACGTCGACGTGCTCGCCACCCCGCAGCTCCTCACGCTCGACAATGAGGAGGCCAGCGTGGAGGTCGTGGACAACATTCCGTTCACCAAGGAGAGCACTACCCGCAACGACAACGACTTCACCACCCAGTCCATGGACTACAAGGACGTGGGCGTGAAAATCACCCCGCGCATCAGCGACGACGGCTCGCTCCGCCTTGAGGTGGAGCAGGAAGTCAGCCGGGTCACGCAGGGCCTCATCACCCTCACCAACGGCGACCAGCTCGTCGCCCCGACCACCCGCAAGCGCCTGGTCAAGACCACCATCCTGCTGCAGGACAGCCAGACGGCGGTCATCGGCGGCCTGCTCGACGATCAGAAGACCTACAATCAGAGCGAAGTCCCCGGGCTCGGCAGCATCCCCGTGCTCGGCTGGCTGTTCAAATCCCGCAACAAGAAGTCGACCCAGACCAACCTGTTCATCTTCATCACGCCCAAGGTCATCAGAAACGCGGCCGACTCCGCCGACCTTACCCGCGAAAAACAGCTCGTACTGCATGAAACGAGTGTGGGCCATGACGGCCTCGGCCTGCCGATCATGAGCAAGCCCAAGCTGTTGAAACCTGTTTTCGTGAACTGACGCCATGAAGACGCTCACATCATTGCTGGAACGCCTTAACCTCGATCCCGAGGTACTGGAGGCCTGCGCACGAAACGCGGAGGCTTTGGGCATCCCGCTCGAAAGGGCGCTGTACGAGGCGGAGCGCATCAACGAAAACCAGTATCTGGAAACCGCGGCGGCGCGCCATGCCATGCTCTGTGAACTGCGGCTCGCAGCCCTCATGGACAAGGAAGGTTCCGGTTGGGCCACGGACGCCGAACGCGTCTGCAAGGTCCCTCTGCCGTGGCTCAGAAAACAGAAGGTGGTGCCCGTCCGCGACAAGGACGGCAAACTTGCGCTGGCGATCTGCCACCCGTCCGGCTGGCTTCTCGCACAAGAGCTTGGGATGCTGCTCGGCGAACGCCTTGAACGGCCCGTGCTTGCCCGCGAAGACGACATCACGGACATCATCAACCGGATCTTCGGCGAGTCCACCCGCTCGGAAGGGAGCGTTTCGGACGTGCTCGGCGATTCGGTCAATGCGATCGACGAATTCAACGAAGACGCGGTGGAGGACTTGCTGGAGGACAGCAGCGAGGCCCCGTTCATCCGGCTGGTCAACATGATCCTCGCGCAGGCCGTGCGCGCCGGGGCCAGCGACATCCACATCGAACCCTACCGCGACGTTTCCCGCGTGCGCTTCCGGCTGGACGGCGTGCTCTATGAGCGCCATACCCTGAACAAGGCCCATCACGCCGCCGTGGTGTCGCGCATTAAAGTCATGGCGAAACTCAACATCGCGGAAAAGCGTCTGCCGCAGGACGGGCGCATCGCCATTTCCCTCGGCGGGCGTCAGGCGGGGCTGCGCGTGTCCACCCTGCCCACGTCCTTCGGTGAGCGCGTGGTGCTCCGTTTGCTCGAAAAAAGCGAGCGAGTGCTCTCCCTCACCGAACTCGGGCTCAGCCGGGAAGACCTGCAGCTCATGCATTCCCTTGTGGGGATCACGCACGGCATCGTGCTGGTCACCGGCCCCACCGGCACCAATGTAAATGATGTAAGTGTGGTGCTGGTGCAGGGATAACCACACAAAACAAAACGTCCCCGGTGGTCCCATCGCGGACCACTGGGGGCGTTTTGCGTTGTTTTGTAAGGTTACTTCTGCTCGGCCAGCCATTCCACCGCCGACAGGGCGGCAATGTTGCCCTGCCCGGCAGCCTTGATATACTGGTAGGGCTTGCCTGCCAGATCGCCGCAGGCGAAGCAGCCCGGCAGGTTGGTGCGCATCTGGGCGTCCACGGCTACATGGGGGCCGTCGGTGGCAAGGCCCGGCACCAGTTTGTCCGGCGCTACGGCATCCCGCAGCACAAACACACCGTCCACGGGGTGCAGATCTTTGTCGGTCTGCACGCCCTCGGCCCTCATCGTGCCGGGGATGGATAGCACCCTCTCCCGCACCACCGTTACGTTGGGGTCGACATTGACCTCGTGGGGTACGACCGGGAAATACAATACCCGGGCGCAGGTCTCGGCCAAAAAGTCGGCCTCGCGGCAGCTCTCGGCGTTGTAGCCCAGCACGGCCACTGCCTTGCCCTTGTAAAAGTGGGCGTCGCAGGTGGCGCAGTAGCTTACGCCGCGGCCCAGCAGCTCGTCCTCACCGGGGAAAGGTTTGCCCATCACGACGCCGCCCGCCAGAATGACTGACGAGGCCTCATACATAATATCCGGCGTCTGGATGCCGAAGTAGCTGCCCATGGCGTAGACGGTCGTGACCTGCTTCTCGGTGATCTCCACGCCCATCACGTCCAGATGGTGCTTGAGTTTGTCGGCCAGGTCGGTGCCGGTAATGTCCGGCAGACCGGGGTAGTTGCGGATGGTATGGGCCTTGGTCATCTTGGTCGTCAGCCCTTTGCTGCCAAACAGCAGCACCTGCTTGCCGCGCACGCGGGCGGTGATGGCCGCCGATACGCCGGCAGGCCCAGTACCGATAATGGCAATATCAGCGCGGGTGGTTTCGTTCATGGCAGTTCTCCTCTATACTTTCTGTATACGCTTATACTTTCCCTATTCTACCACAAAATCAGGCGTGTGCAATATTTTTTGTAGCGATGATGTCCACGCCTGTGCCCGCCACATTTTCGGCCAAAACCTGGCCAATGGTTATGGGGGCGGGGACTTCCACGTCTTTCAGTGCGCGGACCACATCAAAAATCTTGCCTTTGGGGATGTCACTGCGGGTCTTGCAGCTGACCATGGCCAGGGTGCCGCCGGTCACGCGGACGGTGCTGGTCACGATGCGGGTGGGGGCCGTGACCTCCTTGCGGGCGTAGGCATCGCCCCGGGGGCAGGTGTTGCCGGTGACGGAGGCGACCGCGCCGTCCTCCATCGTAACGATCAGCGGGCAGCCCATGGGGCAGCCGATGCAGGTAAGTTCGATTTTTTTCGTTTCCATAATCAGGCCTCCTCCAGCGTAACAGTCAGGCACGAGGCGTCAGGATGGGCGCGCAGGTCGGCCCCTTTCAGGCGGACGGTCTCCATCTCGCCGGGGGCCAGCACGGGCCGCTTGCGGCTGAAAATGCAGGTATCGCCCAGATATACGGCGATCTTTTTGTTCTTGAACACACCGCCCACGCGGAAGCGGATGGTCACGGTTTCGCCGGCGCAGGCCGGGCGCACCGTGGCGGGCACGGTGTAGCGCACGCCGTTCTCGCAATGTACCGGGATGGCCGGGGCGTCCTGCTCGCCATTTTGCAAATAAGCGGCGGCCTGGGCACCGGCAGCGCCGGCTTCCTCGGAAACATAGTCCACCAGATCATGCACATGCAGCACATTGCCTGCGGCAAACACGCCGGGGATGCTGGTCTCCAGGCTTTCGTTGACCAGCGGCCCGCTGGTGATGGGGCTTAACGCCACACCGGCGGCGCGGCTCAGCTCGTTTTCAGGCAGCAGACCGCAGGAGAGCAGCAGCGTGTCGCAATCGTAGTGTTCCTCAGTGCCGGGGACGGGCTTGCCGTTTTCTACACGGGCCAGCGTGATGCCCTCGACCCGCTCCTTACCCTGGATGTCCACAACGGTGTGGCTCAGCTTCAGCGGGATGCCGAAGTCATCGAGACACTGCACAATGTTGCGCTTTAAGCCGCCGGAGTAGGGCATCAGTTCGGCCACCACCTGCACCTGGGCACCCTCCAGCGTCATGCGGCGGGCCATGATCAGGCCGATATCACCGGAGCCAAGGATGACCACCTTGCGGCCAGGGAGATAGCCCTCCATGTTCACCAGCCGCTGGGCCGTACCGGCGGTGTAAATGCCGGCGGGGCGGTAGCCGGGGATGTTCAGCGCACCGCGCGGGCGCTCCCGGCAGCCCATGGCCAGAATGACGGCTTTCGGGTGCAGTTGGAACAGGCCGTCCGTTTTGTTCATGGCGGTCACGGTCTTGTCCGCTGCCAGGTCCAGCACCATGGTGTCGAGCTTGTAGGGAATCTTCAATTCCTCAGCCTGGGCGATGAACCGGGCCGCATACTCGGGACCGGTCAGTTCCTCTTTAAAGGTGTGCAGGCCAAAGCCGTTGTGGATGCACTGGTTCAAAATACCGCCCAGTTCGCTGTCGCGCTCTAAAATCAGCAGGTTTTCTACACCGGCCTTGCGGGCAGCCACAGCTGCCGCCAGCCCCGCGGGGCCGCCGCCGATGATGACGAGATCTACGTTGTTCATATCCAGCCCCTCCCTTTAAAACGTATCCTTGTTGGTGCCGACGATGATTTTAGATTTGCCGCCCGCCTTGGTAATTTCACTCTGGGGCACGCCCAGTTCGCGGGCCAGAATTTCCATCACGCGGGGGCTGCAGAAGCCCGCCTGACAGCGGCCCATACCGGCACGGGTGCGGCGCTTTACGCCGTCCAGACTGCGGGCACCGGGCACGCGGTGGATGGCATCAATAATTTCGCCCTCGGTCACGCTCTCACAGCGGCAGATAATCTGCCCGTAGGCGGGGTTCTCTTTGATAAGGGCGGCGCGTTCTTCAAAAGGCAGCGTCTTGGGGTCCAGGATACCCTTGCGGGTTGGGTCAAACGTCGGATCGTCCTCCAGATGCAGGCTGTTTTTCACGATGTCGGCCACCATGGCGCCCACGGCGGGGGCGCTGGACAGGCCGGGGGACTCGATGGCAGCGCAATCCACAAAGCCGGAGGCAATCTCGCCAATGAAGAAATCGTGCCGCGGCTCGTGGGCGCGCAGGCCTGCAAAGCTGGTGATAGTCTGGCGCATGGGCAGGTCCTTCACCGCCAGGCCGGACTTCTCCCGCACTTCGTTCAGGCCTGCCGCCGTGGTGGCGGTGGCCTCTTTGTCATCCACATCAATGGCCGTGGGGCCGACCAGCAGGTTGCCGTGCACGGTGGGGGTGACCAGCACGCCCTTACCGTACTTGCCCGGCAGCTGGAAGATGGTGTGGTGCACATGCCCTGCCGCCGCATGGTCCAGCAGGAAGTAATCGCCGCGCCGGGCAATGATCTGCATCGGGTGGGCGGCATCCACGGCGTTGTGCAGCTCGTCCGCATGCACACCGGCGGCGTTCACCACAAGGCGCGTCTCAAAGCTGCCCTTGTCGGTCTCCACGCGCCAGCCTCCCTCGATGGGGGCAAAGCCGGTGACGGTGGTATCAAACTGGAACTTTACGCCATTTTTTGCGGCGTTTTCGGCAAAAGCATAGGTCAGGCCAAAGGGACAGACGATGCCGCCGGTGGGTGCCCACAGGGCAGCCACCGCGTTATCGGAAACGTTCGGCTCCATCTTGACCAGCTCGTCGCGTTCGATAATGCGCAGGCCCTCTACGCCGTTGGCCACGCCGTTTTCGTACAGCTTTACCAGATTCGGGCGGTCCTGCTCGCTCAAACACACCACCAGGCTGCCGCACTGGTCGTAGGCAAAATCCAATTCTTTGGCAAGGGCAGGCATACGGCGGCTGCCCTCCACATTCAATTTGGCCATCAGGCTGCCATGGGTGGCATCGTAGCCTGCATGGACAATGGCGCTGTTGGCCTTGGAGGTGCCGCAGCAGACATCCTCCTCCTTATCCAGCACCAGAATATCTGCTTTACAGCGCGATAATTCCCGCGCTGCGGCGCAGCCGGAAACGCCTGCACCAATGATCAGAACGTCCAACATACTTATTCTCTCCTTCTGGCGAAATCCATCCGGAAAATCACCTATAATACCAGTATAGCGTGCAGAAGTTTTGCCGTCAATAGCCTGTTTTTTGTTGTTTTTGTACAAAGAATACCCCATAAACCACACAAAGCAGCACCTGGTAGATCAGGCGCTGCCTTGCGGCTTTGAAGTAATAAAGAAAATGTCTGCTTCGCCTGCGGCCTACAGCATCGGCGGGGTGGTATCCCTCAGAACCAACCGGCAGGGCAGGCAGATGGTCTTTTCCACATCGGATTCGTGGTTTAAAAGGCGGATCATCTGCTTGGCGGCCGCGCGGCCGGTCTCGTGCAGACTGTTGTCGATGGAGGTCAGCTGCGGGTAGCAGATGGTGCAGTAGACGCTGTTGTTGCAGCCAATGACGGCGACTTCGTCCGGGATGCGCTTGCCGGTGACCTGCAGCGCGTGCAGGCAGCCCACGGCGGTGGTATCCTCGGAAAAGACGATAGCATCGGTGTTTGGGTCCTGCTGCAGGATGTGTGTGGTCACGAACTGACCGCCCTCGATGGAACGTTCGGCCCGGTAGCAGCGCTCCGTCAAACCGTATTCCCGGATGGCACGGCGGTAGCCGTTCAGCTTGTGCTCCTCACTCTCGGTCTCGTCATCATTGACAAAGGCAATGTTGCGCCGCCCGGCCTGGGCCAGCCGCTTGACGGCGTGGTAGGTGCCGTCTTCCTCATCGGAAAGGACACCGTAGGCGTTGGGCAGCGGTAGAACCGCGTTGGCAAACAAAATCGGAATATTGGGAACATATTTGGCAATGTACTCGCGGCACTGTGGTGTCACGAATATGGAACCGACGAAGAATACGCCAATGATCTGCTGGGCGTTCAGCGTACGCAGATACTCGCCGGTGCGGGCGGGGGTGCCGCCCAGGTTGCACAGGATGGTGCTGTACCCGGCGGTGGCCATCGTGCGCTCGATCTCATAGGCGATGGCGGCGTGGTGTACATCACGGATGTCCATCGTCATAACGGCTACGCAGCGGCTTTGCCGGGTGGCCAGGCCTTTCGCTACCTGGCTGGGCTGGTAATCGCAGCTGTCCAGCACGGCCTGCACCTTGATGCGGGTGGCTTTGCCCACCTTGCCGCCGTTCATCACCCGGGAGACCGTGGCAATCGAGACCCCGGCTTCCCGGGCTATATCATAAATAGTCAAGAAATACCTCCTGTGGGATGCAACACTTTGTAAGTGCTTTCAACATATTCATCATAGCACACCCCAAAAACCGATGCAATTCTCGCATTTGACAAGATAATAACAGGGTTTTCTAACAAAATGACGAGAATTTACGGCATCTGTTATTTCCTACACAAAATTTCGGCCAGGCTTGTGTCTTTTCTGCACAATTACCCGCAAGCGATTACAATTTCCTTGAATCGTTAAATTTGGGAACAAGAGAGGGCAAAAAACATTTTGGCGGGATATTTGTCTAAACCGGGCGCTTTTTTCTCTTGTATGGGCTGTGGCGGCGTGATACAATAAACTGGTCTTTGATTTTGCCCTTTTTGTATAAGGAGATGTACGCATTATGGCTACCGCGCAAAGCCGCGTTACCGATATGACCCGGGGCGACCCGGTACGGCTGCTGCTGAATTTTTCGGCACCGCTGTTTTTAAGCAACCTGCTGCAGCAGTTCTATAATCTGGCGGATACCGCTTTGGCCGGGCATATCCTGGGGGACGCTGCCCTGGCGGAAATCGGGGCTACGGCTGCCCTGTATGGGCTGATTATGAACTTTGCTTTCGGCATGAATAACGGTCTGGCGCTGACGGTCAGCCGCCTGTTTGGCGCAGGTGATGAAAAGGGCGTGCGCCGCGCCACGGCCTGGATGCTGGCGCTGGCCGGGGTTACGGCTGCTGTGCTGACGGTGGTTTTCGTTGGTGTGCGCCGTCCGCTGCTGGTGCTGCTGCAGGTGCCGGAAGCGTCGATAGATGGGGCCCTTGCCTACCTGACGCTGATTCTGCTGGGCATCCCGCTGACGATGGCTTATAATATGGAAGCCGCCCTGCTGCGGGCCATTGGCAACAGCCTGACGCCGCTGTACTTTTTGCTGTTCAGCACGGTGCTCAACATCGGGCTGGACATCGCCTTTATGGGCCCGCTGCAGCTGGGCGTGGGCGGCGCGGCGGCCGCCACCGTGGTAGCCCAGGGCATCAGTGCGGTGCTGTGCGGGTGGTACATCATCCGCAACTACCCGGCCCTGCACTTTACCCGCAACGCCTTTGCCAACGGCAAAAAATTTGCCGCCAATATGTTCTGGGCGGGCCTAAGCATGGGCCTGATGAGCGCCATCTACAACATCGGCAGTGTGGTACTGCAAAGCAGTATCAATGCGCTGGGCAGCACCTATATTGCGGCCCAGGTGGCCGCCCGCCGCTTTGCCGAACTGTTCTTTATCCCCGGCGGTGCGCTGGGCATCGCCGTGGCCACCTACAGCAGCCAGAACCTGGGTGCGGGACACCGCAGCCGCATCATGAAAGGCGTGACCACGGCGCTGGGCATCTACTTTGTGTGGTGGGTGTTCGTGATGTTGTTCGTGTTCTTCCTCAGCGATCCGGCGGTGCGGGCCATCACCGGCACCAACGACGAGGTCATCATCTCCAACGCGGTGCTGTACTTGAAGATCAGCGCCCCGGTCATCCCGCCCATGGCGGTGCTGGTCATCGTGCGGAACATGCTGCAGGGCATCCAGCACACCATCGAGCCGCTGCTGGCCAGCGGACTGGAACTCATCGGCAAGGTCATCTTCGGCGTGTGGATCGTGCCCGCGGTGGGCTACACGGCGGTCTGCTTCTGTGAGCCGGTCACCTGGGTGATCTGCTTCGTGTTCATCCTGGGCGCGCTGTACCGCTGCCGGGGTGAGTTGAAGGACAAAGAATAAGTTCTATCATATACCGGGCATGGCCAATGGGCTGTGCCTGTTTTTTGTTTACAGGGGCGGTTGAATGCTTTATAATAAAGGCAATACCGCATAATTCTAAGTGCCGATACGGCGAGCGAGGTGC
>OGHF01001868.1_pt1 | contig 11720 bp, 8 predicted proteins | sample 1571481 | NCBI WGS metagenome assembly OGHF01 (sample SAMEA2581952, study PRJEB24529) | metagenome | biome: Human gut stool | place: China | collected 2011
ATATGCGTGAAATGAAAATCACCGATACGCAGTATATCATCTTTCCTCAGCGTCCGTCAGACAATAAATAAAATCACATATTATAATAAGCCGCATAAACCCCATTCATATCCAACAGCTCTTCATGCGTCCCTCTCTCAGCAATTCCATCCTCAGTGATCACAATAATCTCATCCGCATCCCTGATCGTAGAAAGTCTGTGCGCGATAGTAATAGTAGTACGGTTCTGTGAAAGCTCTTCAAGACTTCTCTGGATCCATCGTTCACTCTCATTATCCAGAGCGCTCGTAGCTTCATCAAGGATCAGGATCGGCGGATTCTTCAGGAACACACGTGCAATGGAAATCCGCTGTTTCTGACCGCCCGAAAGTCTTGTTCCGCGTTCTCCGACATAGGTATCATACTGCTGTGGAAGTTCCATAATAAAATCATGAATGCTTGCCCGCTTTGCAGCTGCAATAATCTCTTCATCAGAAGCTCCCGGTTTTCCATATGCAATATTATCCCGGATCGTACCGTCAAACAGATAGACATCCTGCTGTACAGTTCCGATATTATTTCTGAGACTCTTCAGAGTCAGGCTGCGGATATCTTTTCCATCAACAGTGATCCGTCCTTCTGTTACATCATAAAAGCGTGGCAGAAGAGAACAGATAGTAGTTTTCCCGCCACCTGACGGACCCACAAGTGCCACAGACTTTCCGGCAGGGATATCAATAGATATATCACTGAGAACAGGGGTATTATCGTCACTGTAATGAAAAGATACATGCTCATAGCTTACATGTCCCTTCACATCAGTAAGTTCTCTGGCATCCGGAGCGTCTGTGATCTCTGACTCTGTTTCCATAACATCAAGGAAACGGCGGAAGCCTGAAAGACCCTTTTGCATCATTTCTACCAGCTCGACCAGAATCTGGATCGGACTGATAAAGATTCCGATATAAAGTGCATACATGGCAAGGTCTCCGACGTTCATGAATCCTTTTGCGATAAGGTATCCGCCATAGATAAGAGTGACTGAATACATCAACCCCTGAAACAGAAGATTCCATCCCATAAAACTTCCGATACAGTGATAATTCTCTTTTTTAGAGAGAAGAAAAGCGTGATTGCTTTTCTGGAATTTTTTCCGTTCTATTTCCTCATTTGTGAAAGATTGTACAACACGGATTCCGGCAAGGGTATCCTGGAGACTTGCATTGACATCTCCGATCTTTCTCCGGTTATCCATAAATGTTTCTTGCATTTTTTTGTTTTGGCGTATGGAAAAAACGAACATACATAAAACAATAATGGCAAGGGGCAGGGCGAGCCGCGCATTGATCAGAAAGAGGAAAATAAAAGAGCCGATGATCTTTACGACAGAAATAAAAAGGTTCTCAGGTCCGTGATGTGCAAATTCGGCAATGTCAAACAGATCGGAGACGAGTTTGCTCATCATCTGTCCTGAATTATTTTTGCTGTAATAAGAAAAAGAAAGTTTTTCATAATGATCAAATAGTTGTCGGCGCATATCACGTTCCATGCAGGCGCCCATCATATGTCCCTGGTAACTTACATAATATTTGCAAAGACTTTGTATAAGATACATGAAAAGAAGTCCGGCTGCAATGAATGGGAGCGCATGAAGGATGAGACTGCTGTCTTTCGTAAACAAAGTATTTGTCAGCACGCGCAGGATCTGCGGGTAAGCAAGATCGACAATGCTGATGAATGCAGCGCAAAGAAGGTCGATAAAAAAGACGGTCTTGTACGGTGAGTAATAGGTGATAAATTTCCGTAATGTATTCATAAACGTTATGCTCCTTTTTGGTAAAAAATACTGTTCTTATCTTAGCACATGAGATTTTTCTTGACAAGGCAGGGGCGCTGTAATAATCTAAAGGTCGCGGGATGAACTGTTACTAAAGGTCATATATTGATTAAAGGAGAGTTATTATATATGAATATATATCTTGCCCCATTGGAAGGAATTACGGGATGGATTTACCGCGGCGCCGTACAGAAGTGTTTTGGAGGGTTTGACAAGTATTTTATTCCGTTTATTAAGCCGAATCAAATGGGACGTTTCAGCGCGAGGGAGAAAAAAGATATTCTTCCGGAACATAATAAGGGGATGCATGCTGTTCCTCAGATATTGACAAATTGTGCAGAGGACTTTGTACAGACGGCAAAGAAGCTGGAACAGTACGGGTATAAAGAGATTAATCTGAATGTAGGATGTCCGTCTAAAACTGTTGTGACGAAAGGGCGGGGAGCGGGCTTTTTAGCATTTCCGGAACGTTTGGATCTTTTTCTGGAAGAAGTGTTTCAAAATTGCCCGATCGATATTTCTGTAAAAACGCGGATCGGAACAGAAAGTGGTGAGGAATTTCCGAAACTTATGGATATTTATAATAAGTATCCGATAAAAGAGCTGATCATTCATCCCCGTACACAAAAAGATTTTTATAAAAATATTCCGCATATGGATGTGTTTGAAAAAGCGCTCGGCACAGGAAGGCATAAAATATGTTATAACGGAGATCTTACATCGGAAGAAGATGTCCGTAATCTTTCGGAACAGTTTCCGGAAGTAGAGAGTATAATGATCGGCAGGGGAGTTCTCGCCGATCCGGCGATTGCCCGGAAGATAAAAGGCGGAGATGGTGCGGATAAAGCGGAAATGCGTCATTTTCATGATATGCTATATGAAGCATATTGCGAGGAAATGTCCGGTGAAAGAACAGTTTTGTATAAGATGAAAGAACTGTGGTTTTATTTGGCGTCCTCTTTTACTAATAGCAGACCATACGCAAAGAAGATCAAAAAAGCGGAAAAATGTGCTGTGTACGAAAAAATTATAGAGGAACTTTTTGCGAATGAGGAAGTAATATAGAAATACAAAAAACAGCCGGATCTAAAAACATCCGGCTGTCTGTAACATAAGGATAATAAGAGGGGAGGAGTAATCCTTCCCCTTTGTTATTTTATAAAGCGTGCTCGTATACGGCTTCGGAAGTGAGCTGCACTTCCAGTTTCTTAAAGATTTTAATGTCTACGTCTGACAGCATGACAGATGTGTGCGCCTGGCATCCTGCAAGTTCGGGAAGCTGGGAAAGGGCAAGGCGTGCCTGCGGATTTGTTGCCGCGCTTGCGGATAGGGCGATAAGTACTTCATCTGTATGAAGCCGTGGATTTTTGCTCTTTAAATAATCTACTTTTAATTTTTGGATCGGTTCGATCGATTCAGGAGAAATAATATGAGTTTCGTGATCGATACCTGCAAGCACTTTTAGTACATTTAACAGAAGCGCCGCGCTTGCTCCGAGAAGATTGGTTGTTTTTCCGGTGATGATCCTTCCGTCACGCAGTTCAAGAGCGGCAGCGGGACCGTCTGTCTCTTTGGCGCGCTCTAAAGCTTTGATTACAACTTTGCGGTCTGTGACAGTAATCCCTGCCATATTCATAAGAAGTTCGATTTTCTGAGCTTCTTTCTCGGAAGTGCTGCCCTTTGCAAGAGCGTTCAGAGCATCAAAATAACGGCGGATGATCTCTTGTTTGGAAGCTTCACGGCAGGCTTCGTCGTCGCAGATGCAGTTTCCTGCCATGTTGACGCCCATATCAGTAGGAGACTTGTAAGGACTTTCTCCGTAAATCTTTTCAAAGATTGTATTTAATACAGGGAAAATCTCAACATCACGGTTATAGTTGACAGTCGTTTCTCCATACGCTTCAAGATGGAACGGGTCGATCATGTTTATGTCGTTTAAGTCGGCAGTTGCCGCTTCGTATGCAAGGTTAACCGGATGCTTAAGCGGGAGATTCCATATAGGGAACGTCTCGAATTTTGCATATCCCGCAAGAACGCCCCGTTTATGCTCGTGATAAAGCTGGGAAAGACATGCTGCCATCTTGCCGCTTCCGGGTCCGGGAGCAGTGACGATAACAAGAGGTCTGCTTGTCTTGATATAATCATTTTTTCCATAACCTTCGTCGCTGATGATAAGCGGAATATTAGATGGATATCCGGGAATAAGATAATGAAGATATACCGGAATATGCAGCTTTTCAAGTCTGTTTTTGAACAGGAGGGCACTTTCCTGACCGGAAAATTGAGTGATTGTAACACTTCCTACATATAATCCCTGATCCTTGTATGTCTGAATCAGACGGAGAACATCTGTGTCATAGGTGATGCCCAGATCTCCGCGGATTTTATTTTTTTCAATGTCTTTGGCGCTGATGACGATAACGATCTCTGCCTGAGAACTCAACTCTTTTAAAAGACGGAGTTTACTGTCAGGAGCAAATCCCGGAAGAACACGGGACGCATGATAATCATCAAACAGTTTGCCTCCGAATTCAAGATAAAGCTTGTTGCCAAATTTTCCGATCCGGTTTCGGATATGTTCGGACTGCATTTTCAGATATTTTTCATTGTCAAAACCGATTCTCATTTTATTCTTCTCCACTTTTTTGTTCATTTTAATCCTGCATGCAAAAGAATAGCGGCAGGACACATTTCGTACTCAGTATACTATAAAATCTAACTGTTTTACAATATTTTCATAATCTTTTTATTGATTTATGCAAAAGCTGTACTTATAATGGTAATAACGTCATGCACGTTGTGCAATGACGCCGAAGATTTTTAGGAGGAACAGGATGGATAACAACCAGAATAAGAAGAATAATAAAAATAATCCGAATAATAACCGGCAGGGTTTGGGCATTGTGCTTATAACGACCCTGCTGGTGGCTTTTGTATTGATCGGATTCTTTTCTGCTATGGGCAATACAAGTCAAAGGGAGATCAGTTATGACAAATTTCTTAAACTTGTAAGTGAACATAAAGTAAAAGAGGTAAAGTTAGACAGTGAAAAGATTTATATTACATTAACGGACAAAGCCCGTGAGGAAGCGCGGGAAAAAGCTGTTGAGAAAGCGGAAAAAGAAGGACGCCTCAGTCCGTTTGAAGAAGCGATGGAAAGATTGCGTATCCAACTGCCTTCCGTAAAAAAAGAAGGGAAAGAACACGCGCCTGATTTTTATACGGGATATGTTGACGATGATACGCTTGTGACAAAACTTGACCGTGCCGGGGTTAAGTTTCAAAGTGAGATTCCGGATACGATCGGTCAGTTGTTTTTTGAAATGTTTGTCACGGTGATCCTGCCGCTTCTGCTCATGGTGTGGCTGTTCACATATATGATGAAGCGCATGAATAAGGGCGGCGGAATGATGGGCATTGGAAAGAGCAATGCGAAGATGTACATGGAAAAAGAAACAGGAGTGACGTTCCGGGATGTGGCAGGAGAAGATGAAGCGAAAGAATCGCTTCAGGAAGTCGTTGATTTCCTTCATAATCCGGGAAAATACAGTGGGATCGGAGCGAAACTTCCGAAAGGAGCGCTTCTTGTAGGACCGCCGGGAACAGGAAAGACACTTTTGGCAAAGGCGGTTGCGGGAGAGGCAAAAGTTCCGTTTTTCTCATTATCGGGTTCTGCGTTTGTGGAAATGTATGTCGGTGTCGGAGCATCCCGTGTTCGTGATCTGTTCAAACAGGCTCAGCAGTCGGCTCCGTGTATTGTGTTTATCGACGAGATCGATGCGATCGGAAAGACAAGAGATACGGCGATGGGCGGAAATGATGAGAGAGAGCAGACTCTGAATCAGCTTTTGGCGGAGATGGACGGATTTGATACGAATAAGGGACTTTTGATTCTGGCGGCAACAAACCGTCCGGAGATTCTTGATCCTGCGCTTCTTCGTCCGGGACGGTTTGACAGACGGATCATTGTTGATAAGCCGGATCTGAAAGGCCGTGTCGATATTTTAAAAGTACATGCAAAAGACGTTCGGATGGATGAGAGCGTGGACTTGGAAGCAATCGCGCTTGCAACATCCGGAGCAGTTGGTTCGGACCTTGCGAATATGATCAATGAAGCGGCGATCAATGCAGTAAAACACGGAAGGCAGGTTGTGAGTCAAAAAGATTTGTTTGAGGCGGTTGAAGTTGTTCTTGTCGGAAAAGAGAAGAAAGACCGGATCATGAGCGAGGAAGAGCGGAAAATTGTTTCTTATCATGAGGTAGGTCATGCCCTTGTGACAGCGCTTCAGAAAAATACAGAGCCGGTACAGAAGATCACGATCGTTCCGAGAACGATGGGCGCGCTGGGGTATGTGATGCAGACTCCGGAAGAAGAGAAGTTCTTAAATACAAAGAAAGAACTGGAAGCGATGATCGTTGTTGCGCTCGGAGGACGTGCGGCGGAAGAAATCGTGTTTGATACAGTAAGGCGCGTCAAATGATATTGAACAGGCAACGAAAATCGCCCGTGCCATGATCACGCAGTATGGAATGTCAGACAGGTTCGGACTGATGGGGCTTGAATCGATCCAGAACAAATATTTGGACGGCCGTGCGGTTCTTAACTGTGGAGAGGCGACGGCGGGAGAGATTGACGAAGAGGTAATGAAGATGCTGAAATCTGCGTACGCAGAGGCGAAGAAACTTCTTTTCGAAAACAGAGAAGCTCTTGATAAAATCGCGGAATTTCTCATTGAAAAAGAAACGATCACAGGAAAAGAATTTATGAAGATATTCAGAGAAGTAAAAGGAATTTCCGAGCCTGAAGAAGGCGCGGTATCCGGTATAGAAGAGCGTGGGAGAATTGCGATGAAATAAGGAAATAAGGGTTGTTTTCCGTTTGAGAGAAAGCGGAGAGCGATCCTTTTTCTTTTGAAATCATAAAATCCGTCGAATCTTTCGGAATTTTGGAAGAAAAGAATTTCCGGGAACGGATAGTTTGAGAATAAGAGGGAAAATAGATGGAATACAGAAACAGTTATATATCGCCGCTTGGCAGGATATTGCTGACAGCGGATGAGATCGGACTGACCGGACTGGCGTTTGAAGGACAGAAAAATGCTGTTCAAGGTTTGACCCGGGAAAGTGAGGAGAAAGAGACAACACTTTTTTCGGGTGTGAAAAAATGGCTGGATATATATTTTTCAGGAGTGGAACCGGACTTTCAAATACCGATTCATTTGGAAGGAACCGATTTTCAGATGTGTGTGTGGGAGATGCTTTGCACGATCCCGTATGGAGAGACAACGACATACGGCGCAATCGCAAAGCAGATCGCACATGACAGAGGGATTTCAAAGATGTCGAGTCAGGCGGTTGGAAATGCTATCGGACGCAACCCTGTGTCGGTGATCGTTCCGTGTCACAGAGTGATCGGAGCAAAAGGAAATCTGACAGGATATGCAGGCGGAATTGAGAGAAAAGCAGAGCTTTTAAAAATAGAACAAAACCAAAATGCCACTGAGCAGTATCCCTTTTGATAAAGTGAAAGAGAATGTTTATAAAAGATAAGTTTTTCTTGTTTTTTTATATATGGGAAGTATAATAAAGTTTATGGAAAACAATAATTTTAACATACAGGAAGAATTAAAAAAGCTTCCCGCAAGACCGGGCGTATATCTTATGCATGACGAGCGGGACGAGATCATTTATGTCGGGAAAGCGATCAGTTTAAAAAACAGAGTGCGGCAGTATTTTCAAAGCAGAAGAAATAAAGGCGTCAAGATAGAACAGATGGTGACGCATATCAGGCGTTTTGAGTATATTGTGACAGATTCGGAGTTGGAGGCTCTTGTATTAGAGTGTAATCTGATCAAAGAACATCATCCAAAATACAATACGATGCTGATGGATGATAAAACATATCCATTTATCAAAGTGACGGTGAATGAACCCTTTCCGAGAGTTTTGCTGGCAAGGAAAATGCTGAAAGATAAGGCAAAATACTTCGGTCCGTACACGAGTGCGCAGGCGGTTAGAGATACGATTGATCTGATCCATAAATTGTACCATGTAAGGAGCTGCAATCGAAATCTTCCAAAAGATATCGGGAAAGAACGTCCTTGTCTTAATTATCATATCAAGCAGTGCGACGCTCCGTGTCAGGGCTATATTTCTCAGGAAGACTACGGGGCGGCGATCGCGGAAGTGTTGAAGTTTTTGAATGGAAATTATGATGTGATCTTGAAAGAGTTGGAAGAAAAAATGAATACCGCCTCTGAGAATCTGGAGTTTGAACGTGCGATCGAATACAGGGAACTGATAAACAGTGTGAAAAAGATTGCTCAGAAACAAAAGATCACAGATTCGAGCGGAGAAGACAGAGATATTCTGGCGGCAGCTTCGGAAGGGGAAGATGCGGTTGTTCAAGTGTTTTTTATAAGGGGAGGACGGCTGATCGGAAGGGATCATTTTTATCTTCGTATCTCAAGCGGAGAAAAAACATCCGGTATTTTAGACAGTTTTATTAAGCAGTATTATGCGGGAACGCCTTATATTCCGGGAGAACTGATGATTCAGGAGGAAATCAAAGACAGAGAATTGATCGAAACGTGGCTTACCTCAAAGCGTGGACAGAAAGTGACGGTAAAAGTTCCGAAAAAAGGAACGAAAGAAAAACTGGTCGAATTGGCCTCTGACAATGCGAAGCTTGTTTTGAGCAAAGACAAAGAGCGGATGCGAAGAGAAGAAGGCCGTACAATCGGAGCTGTAAAAGAAATAGAAGCACTGCTTGGCATTTCGCAGATCAGGCGTATGGAAGCTTACGATATTTCCAATACGAACGGTTTCGAGTCAGTCGGATCTATGGTCGTGTATGAGAGAGGAAAACCAAAACGAAATGATTACAGAAAGTTTAAGATCAAAGGAATCCAAGGCGCAGATGATTACGGAAGTATGAGAGAAGTGCTGACCAGACGTTTTACTCATGGTTTGAAAGAACGGGAAGAGAACGGAGAGCTTGGAAAGTTTACTGTATTTCCGGATCTGATCTTGATGGATGGAGGAAAAGGTCAGGTAAACGTGGCGCTTCAGGTATTAGAGGACCTGAATCTGAATATTCCGGTGTGCGGCATGGTAAAAGATGATTTTCACCGGACGAGAGGACTCTATTTTCAAAACGAAGAGATTTCGATTGAAAAATCATCCGAAGCTTTCCGCCTTATTACACGAATTCAAGATGAGGCGCATCGGTTTGCAATCGAATACCACCGGCAGCTCAGAGGAAAAGGTCAGGTACATTCCATCCTGGATGATATAGAAGGGATCGGACCTGCGAGAAGAAAAGCGCTTATGCGTCATTATTTAAGTCTGGACGCGATCAAAGCAGCTTCAATAGAAGAACTTGCGAAGCTTCCTTCTATGAATGAAAAGGCGGCGCAGGCGGTATACAATTTTTTTCATACATGATATGATAAGAGAAATGAATAAAGAATGTCGCCGGATGAGGGGAAAGCCGATCCGGCTATGAAAAATAAAATGAAAGGAACGGAAAATATATGGGACGAGGAATTAAACTAAGTGAAATCGCAGAAAGGATGGATCTGAAAAATCTGACGCCGGAGTTGGATCTGACAGAGAAAGAAGTCCATGTGCCGGACGTCAACAGACCGGCGCTTCAGTTAGCGGGCTTTTTTGATCATTTTGACTCAAACCGCGTACAGATCATCGGGAATGTAGAGTACACATATATGCAGACGCTGACAGAAGAGCGGAGAGTGTATATTTATGAAATGCTTCTGAAACACCCGATTCCGTGCATGGTATTTTGCCGGGGGATAGAGCCGGGCGACGTGTTTTTAAAAAAGGCGGTGGAAAGTAATGTGCCGGTATTTAGCGCATCCAAACCGACATCTGATTTTTCTGCGGAGATCATCCGTTGGATGAACGTAAAGCTTGCGCCGTGTATTTCGATTCACGGAGTTCTTGTAGATGTATATGGCGTCGGTGTTTTGATTATGGGAGAAAGCGGGATCGGAAAAAGTGAAGCTGCACTTGAGCTGATCAAGAGAGGACATCGTCTTGTGACGGATGATGTAGTGGAAATACGGAAAGTGAGCGATGAGACGCTTGTAGGCTCTGCGCCGGATGTGACGAAAAACTTTATTGAGTTAAGAGGAATCGGTATCGTCGATGTAAAATCAATGTTTGGTGTCCAAAGCGTCAGAGAAACTCAGAACATCGATCTTGTCATTACACTGGAAGACTGGAGCAGAGAAAAAGAGTATGACAGGCTCGGACTGGAAGAAGAGTATACGGAATTTCTCGGAAATAAAGTCGTATGCCACAGTATCCCGATCAGACCGGGAAGAAATCTTGCTATTATCGTAGAGTCAGCCGCGGTAAACCACAGACAGAAGCAGATGGGTTATAACGCGGCGCAGGAATTATATAAACGTGTGCAGGAAAATCTTGCGAAAAAAAGATAAAAGATAAGGAAGGAGATCAGGAATTATGAATTATTGTTTCGGCGTTGACATCGGAGGCACAACAGTTAAGATAGGGTTGTTTGAAGAGACGGGAACTATTGTTGAAAAATGGGAGATTCCGACGAATACATTGGCTGATGGAGAGGCAATTTTGCCGGATATTGCATTTTCGTTAAAAACAAAGATAGAAGAGAGAAAACTATCCGAAGAAGACATCCTCGGGATCGGAGTCGGAGTTCCGGCACCTGTGACGGCAGAAGGAATTGTAAACGGGAGCGCAAATCTCGGATGGAAATATAAAGAAGTGAAAAAGGAAATGGAAGAGCTGACAGGTTTGAAAGCGTACATCGGAAACGATGCGAATGTTGCCGCTCTCGGTGAAATGTGGAAAGGAGGCGGAGCCGGAGAAAAAAATATGATCATGGTAACGCTTGGCACAGGAGTAGGAGGCGGAGTGATCATTGACGGAAAGATGCTCGTCGGCAACAACGGAGCAGGAGGAGAAATCGGACATATCTGCGTAAACTATGAAGAGAACGATCGATGTGGCTGTGGGAATAAAGGGTGTTTGGAACAGTATGCGTCTGCTACGGGAATTGTCCGCCTGGCAGAACAAAAATTAAAAACAGAAAAACGGGAAACGATTCTTAATAAAGCTGCGATTACGGCAAAAGATGTGTTTGATGCCGTAAAGGCAGGCGACGAAGTGGCGGATGAGATTGCGGCTGAGTTTGGAAAATATCTCGGATACGGACTTGCCAATCTTGCGGCAGTCGTGAACCCGGCAGTGTTTGTCATCGGCGGAGGCGTTTCCAAAGCCGGCGAAGTACTGATTCCGTACATAGAGAAACCGTATAAAGAAAGAGCGTTTTTTGCAGATAAAAATGTAAGATTTGTTCTTGCGCAGTTGGGAAATGATGCGGGAATCTGTGGATCTGCCAAGCTCGTGTTAGACGAGAAGAAAAATTGATGTTTTCTTCGTTTGATGTTTGAAATATCTGAAATAAAGAATATATTTTTAAAACCAAAATATTTGAATTGAAATCATTGAAAAAAAACCACAATATAGGATAAAACGATATGGAAAAAATAAGTTTATCCTATGTTGTGTTTTTTTAATTTTTGTTTTTAACAATCAAAATGTAAAAAATAGACAAAAAAAGAATACTTAATACGATAAAAACGGATTAAAATTAAAAAAATGTTGTGTAAACAGACTAAAATCTTTGAAACAAAGAAAAAGTGTTGACTTAAAAGAAATATATGATAAAATATAGACAAATAAAGAAATAAAGTTTCCGGCCGGAAGCTAAAGAGCATGAAAATGCGGGTGACTGAAAAAAGTAAAATTTGAAAAGAAACCCCGGAATACAGAATGGAAAAAGAGGAGAATGAAAAGATGAAAGCATTAGCAAGATATGGAAAAGAATTTGGCGGAT
>OGHF01001875.1_pt1 | contig 11691 bp, 8 predicted proteins | sample 1571481 | NCBI WGS metagenome assembly OGHF01 (sample SAMEA2581952, study PRJEB24529) | metagenome | biome: Human gut stool | place: China | collected 2011
GGCCCGCATCGCCCGGGAAAGGGGCTTGAACGTGTGGGCCTATACGGGGTATACTTATAAGAGACTGCTCGCCGGAGAGGTGCCGGACGCGCTGGCCCTGCTGGAGCAGGTGGACGTGCTGGTGGACGGGCCCTTTGTGGAGGCGGAGAAGTCCTACGCCGCCCTGTTCCGGGGGAGCGCCAACCAGCGGCTGATCGACGTGCCCAAGTCCCTGGCCGCCGGGGCGGTGGTGCTGTGGGAGCGTCCCGACCCCCTGGCCCACTTCACCCGGCCGGAGTCGTAAGGCCGGGCGGACACAAGGGCCGCCCCTACAGAGTCTGCGCGGCGGCAAGCCGGCCGGCCCGCCGGTGCGGGACGGCAAAATACGGGCTCTGGGCATGAAAGAAACAGGACGCCGCAGTGCTGCGGCGTCCTGTCTGTTCCATCTGCGGGGTTACTCACCCACCACGGCGGCGCAGCGGTCGCACAGCTGGTTGTGGTGGCCGTCGGCGCCGATGTGCTCGCTGTGGTTCCAGCAGCGGGGGCACTTGGGGGACTCGTCCAGGGCGACGGCGATGGTGCAGGGGATGAGGCAGTCCTCGCTCTTCTCCCCCTCCACGGCCCCGGTGGTGACGGTGACCTTGGAGACGATGCACAGGGAGGCCAGATCCACCCCGGCCAGGAAGGCGGCGTCGGACTCGGACACGGAGAGGGTCACGTCGGTGTCCTGGGCCTTCTTGAACACGCCGGCGTTACGGGCATTCTCCAGGGCCTTGTTCACCGCGTCGCGGAGGCTGACCAGCTTCGCCCAGCGCTCCTTGGCGGCCGCGTCCAGGGCGAAGGCGGCGTTGTCGCCGGGCATGTCGTTGAACAGGACGCTCTCGGCGTTTACGCCCTGGGCGTGCTTCATGGCGTGCCAGATCTCGTCGGAGGTGAAGGCCAGGATGGGGGCGATGAGCCGGGTCATGCCGTCCAGGATGTGGTACAGGGCGGTCTGGGCGGAGCGGCGCTCGGCCTCGGCGCCGCAGTAGAGCCGGTCCTTGATGATGTCCAGGTAGAAGTTGGACATGTCCACCACGCAGAAGTTGTAGACGGCGCGGTAGACGGCGTGGAACTCATAGCGGTCGTAGGCGGCGCGGGCGGTTTTGGCCAGCTCGTTGAAGGTGTGCAGGGCGTAGCGGTCCAGCTCCATCAGGTTTTCCGCCGGCACCAGATCCCGGTCGGGCTCGAAGTCGCACAGGTTGCCCAGCATGTAGCGGGCGGTGTTGCGGATTTTCAGGTAGGCCTGGGAGAGCTGCTTCATGATGTCCTTGGAGATGCGCATGTCCTGGGTGTAGTCGGCGGAGGCCACCCACAGGCGGAGCATGTCTGCGCCGTAGTCCTTGATGACCTCGTCGGGGGAGACGGCGTTGCCCAGGGACTTGTGCATGGCCTTGCCCTCGCCGTCCACCGTCCAGCCGTGGGTGGCGATCTGCTTGTAGGGGGCCACGCCGTTCACGGCGATGGAGGTGAGCATGCTCGACTGGAACCAGCCGCGGTACTGGTCGCCGCCCTCCAGATAGAGGTCGGCGGGGTACTTGAGGTAGGGGCGCTCGGCCGCCACGGCGGCCCAGGTGGAGCCGGAGTCGAACCACACGTCCATGATGTCGGTCTCTTTGGTGAAGTGGGCCTTGCCGCACTTGGGGCAGACGAAGCCCTGGGGCAGCAGATCGGCGGCCTCCCGGTCAAACCAGACGTTGGAGCCGTGCTCCCGGAAGAGGGCGGCCACGTGGGCGATGGTCTCGGGGGTGACGATATCGGCCCCGCAGTCCTCGCAGTAGAAGATGGGGATGGGCACGCCCCAGACGCGCTGGCGGCTGATGCACCAGTCGCTGCGGTCACGGACCATGCCAGCCATGCGGTCATGGCCCCAGGCCGGCTGCCAGTGTACACTGTCAATAGCCTTGTAGACATCCTCTTTGAAAGCATCGATGGAGCAGAACCACTGCTCGGTCGCGCGGAAGATGATGGGATGGTGGCAGCGCCAGCAGTGCGGGTACTGGTGGGTGATGTGCTGCACACCCATCAGGTGGCCGCTCTCCTTGATGTGCTCCAGAATGACCTTGTTGGCATCCCAGACCTTGAGACCGGCAAACTTCTCGCCAGCTTCGGCGGTCAGGCGGCCGGCGTCATCCACGGGAACAACGACGGGAACCTGTGGGTAGTGGTTAACGCAGACTTCAAAGTCCTCAACACCATGGCCGGGGGCGGTGTGGACGCAGCCGGTGCCGCCTTCGAGGGTGACATGGTCGCCCAGGATGACCAGGCCCTTGCGGTCCAGGAAGGGATGCTGATACTGCATCAGCTCCAGCTCGCTGCCCAGAACGGTGTCGGGCAGGACTTCGTACTCGTCGATGTGGCAGCCCTTCATCGTGGACTCGACCAGCTCGCGGGCCATGATGTGGTAAGCATCGCCGATCTTGACGAAGGCATACTCCAGGTTGGGGTTCAGGCAGGTGGCCACGTTGGCGGGCAGGGTCCAGGTGGTGGTGGTCCAGATGACGATCCAGGCCTTATCCAGCGGGATGTTGTGCTTGGCCAGCACGCCGTTGGGGTCGTCGGTCAGCTTAAAGCGGACGTAGATAGAGTCGCACTCGTCCTCGGCGTACTCGATCTCAGCCTCAGCCAGTGCGGTACGGTCCTCGGGGCACCAGTAAACGGCCTTCATGCCCTTGTAGATGTAGCCTTTCTTGGCCATCTCGCCGAAGATCTCGACCTGGCGGGCCTCAAACTCGGGGCGCAGGGTCAGGTAGGGGTTGGCGAAATCGCCCTGGACGCCCAGGCGCTTGAACTGGGAGTTCATGACATCGATATGCTCGGTGGCGAACTCTTTGCAGATCTTGCGCAGTTCTAGCTTGGAAACGCCGGACTTCTTATCGCCCAGAGACTTCAGGGCTTTCAGCTCGATGGGCAGGCCATGGGTATCGTAGCCCGGCACATAGGGGGCCTGGAAACCAGCCATGTTCTTGTAGCGCAGAATGATGTCCTTGTTCAGGGCGGTGCCCATGTGGATGTTGCCATTGGCATATGGAGGGCCATCGTGCAGGACCCAGCGGGGTTTGCCCTCGTTGTTTTTGATCATCTGCTCGTAGACGTGGTTCTGCTCCCAGTCTTCCAGCATTTTCGGCTCTTTTTTCGGCAGACCAGCACGCATTTCAAACGGGGTCTGCATCTTGTGGATGGTGTCGTTGTAATTCTGCGCCAAGATTTCCTACTCTCCTCTATAGAAATAGTTTTTGACCTTATTGGTTTATCGGACATCAGCTGTCAAAGTCAACGCCCTCAAAGTTATCGAACGCCGGAGAATTCAGCTCCTCCTGCGGTTCGGCACTTACTTTTTTACGGGTGCTGCGCTTGGCCGGGGCTTTGCGGGTGCTGCGTTTGGCAGGCGCCGGGGCAGCTTCCGGCGCATCGCTGTACAGCCCTGCACCGGGCTGGAAGCGGCTGCCGTCGATCGGCATCGGCTCTGCGGCGGGGGCGGTTTCTTCCGGTTCCTCCGGGTGCGGGGCGATAGCGAACTCAACGGTGTCTATCTTTTCCGGGGCGGGCTCGGCCACAGGGGTCTGCTCCGGCGCGGGGGCAGTTTCAGCGGGGTTATAGTAGCTGGTGGCCTGGGGTTCCGGCTCCTGCACAGGCGCGGGGGCCGGGACAGGCTCGGTATAAGGCACAGCCTCGGGGGCGGGCTCAGCATAAGGCTGGTCAGCAGCGGGTTGCGGGGCAGGCTGCTGGGCTTCCTCCTGCGCAGGCGGGTTATATTCCGGCATCTTGCTGATGAGGTTGATGTGCTTGCGGTACATCTCCATCAGCGAACGCTTGAAGCTGTCGGCTTCGCTTTTCAGCGTCACGATCTCCTGCTTGGCCAGTTCCACATCGTCGCGGGCGCGCTGCTCGCGGTCGTCGGCCTTCATATTGGCAGCACGGATGATTTCCGCAGCCTTCTGCTTGGCTTCACGGATCACGTTCTCACCCAGGCGCTGGGCGTTGATCATCGTGGTGCGCAGAGTGTCTTCCTCGGCACGGTACTGGTCAATACGCTGGGCCAGAACGACGAGGTTTTTCTGCATCTCGTCATTTTTAGCCGCCAAGGCATCCATGCTTTCCGCTACCTGCTTGAGGTAGTCATCCACATCATCGCAGCGATAGCCGCGCATCGCTTTGTCAAATGTTACGCGGCGGACATCCTCAGAAGAGATCATGGCTTTCCTCCTGTTTGCGGGCAAAGCCCGTTATTGCCGGATTTCAGGGTCCTGCATTTTATACGAAGAGTCCGGGACTCTTTGTCTCAATACTGGTAAAAGGATATGAACTGGCGATCTTTTTTGCTTTTGCCGCCGATCTCCGCTAAGCGGAAGCGTCCCACGCCCCGCACGGTGATAATGTCGGCCTCATACATGGCCTCGTGGGCAGCGCGCAGCGGCAGATGGTTGACCTCTACCCTGCCTGCGGCGATATATTCCGCTGCTTTGGTGCGGGAAGTGTGCATCATGGCGGCCAGCACCGCATCGGCACGCAGAGCCGAAACGGTGGCTTCGTGCAGTTCCCGTTCGGGGCCGGTCAGCAGGCGGGGCGGCAGTTCGGTGCAGGTTTCCACATGCACGGGGCTGTGCCCGGCACTTGTAAAGTTTACGGTGATGAACTCCGCTTTATCCGCCAGCACCACCGCATAAAACACAGCGGCATCGTCGGGGTCCTGCAAAAGGTCACCGATGCAGGCGCGGTCCAAACCTAAGCCTAACAGTGAACCGAGATAATCTCGGTGGGTTGGCAGTTTAGCGCCGCTGTCGTAGGTCTGCATGCGCAGGTAAGCGGTGGGTTCCTCCTGCCAGGTGTCCGGCGGCTCGATACAGAGCACCTGCCGCTCAGCTCCCTCAAACCCGCCCCAGAAGCGGAAGCTCTCGCAGCCCGCTTTGTGGCAGGCGGCTTCGGCCAACATCTGTTCCCGGTCAGAAAGAAAGCCGGTATACCGCGGAATCCTGCGGCTTTCAGCAACGCGGCAAAGTTCTTCCGCCCGCTTCATTAAGCGGCGTTCCTCGTCGTTCTGCGGCGGGATATAGCCACGCGTTTTGGCGGCGGGATCAGAAGAAGACGCCATTATTTTCTAACTCGTCGATCAGATCACCCATAATGTCAACATTATAGGGGGTGATGATGAAGGTGCTGGTGGCCACGCGCTTGATCTGGCCGTTGTTGGCATACGCCACGCCGGACAGGAAATCGATCAGACGACGGGAAACCTCTTTGCCGGTGGATTCCAGGTTCAACACGACGGTGCGCTTGGCGTTGAGCTGGTCCGCGATGGTGGAAGCATCCTCGAAACGCTCCGGCTTGACCAGCACGACCTGCAGCTGGGTGGTAGCGTTGATGTTTACCACCTTGTTGCTGTGCTGTTTGACCTCCGGCTGTTCGTAATCCTGCTGGGGGGCACCCTGCCCGCCGGCGAAGATCTCGTCCTCGGTATCATCGATGTAGGAATCGGCTTCCGTATCGATACCGAGCTTGCTTTTCAAATTGTCAAACATGGACATGGTCGTTTACTCCTTTGGTTACGCATATCGTTTTGGCAGTGGATATGCGCTATTACAGCGATATACACTAAATATTATCTTCTTTTTTATAGCAGTTGTCAATACGGGGCCGCAAGATTCTTGCTAAAACGCCGCTACAACAGCTTGCCATCCTGCAGATTGGTGCCCTGCACGATGATCTCATCGTACAGACGCACCTCATTATCGGTGCCCAGCTTGCCGTTATCGGGAATCAGGATGTAGTTCTCGTCCTCGTACAAAGTTTCGATTTTCAAGAACCGCTGCAGGTTGCCATACTTGACATAGACGCCGCGCTGTCCGTCCACGATGTGGAGCGCCGCTTTGTCGATGCGGATGCCCTCGTAGGTCTTGAGGTCGATCTGCGCGGTCTCGACGCCAAAGCTCAAAATTTCGGCATTGACGGTCTGGCAGGAGACCACCAGCTTGGCAAGGCCGGCGTCCTCGTCCCGGGTCAATTCCTGCACGGCGGCAGACAGCGGGGTATTCTGCTTGCCGGGCACACTGATCTTCACACTGGAAATGCCGTCCAGCCGATCCGCCGTGGCCAGGTCGCAGACAGCGTAGAACTTCCAGCTGAAGCCTGTGGCGATCTGCCCGGCGCAGTTGGTGGTGTCTGCCGCCGGAAAGCCGTTTTGCAACAGTTCGTTCAGCTCCGCCGGGGTGGCGGCATCCAGCTGAGCAGCATCGGTCACGATGGTGGGCGATGCTGATACACTGCTGAAATAGCCGTTGGTGGCGGCGGTGATGGTCTGCAAAGTGTCCAGCTGGGCCTTGATGCCGTCGTACTCGGTCTGCAAGACCTGGATGGTCTGGGTGAAGCCCTCGGTCTGGCCGGTATTGACCTGCATGCGGTTCTGGGCCAGCAGAAAGGCATCCTCGGCATCGGTGATGCCGCTGTACTGGGCGGTGTCCAGCTTATCCAGCAGGTTGTACAGCGCCTGCCGGGTCTGGCTGGTCAGCAGCGAAAGGTCGCTGCCGGAGGAATTCTGCGACTTGCTCAAGAGGTCGATCGTGCGGCCCAGGCGGTCAAGACGCTCTCGGAGAAGGCCCTGGGAATCATCGGTGTAGCACTCGGCCAGGACGGTGCCGTTGGTCACACGCTCGCCGTCCGAGACGAGATAGCCCAGATCTCCGCTGCCATCCACCCGGACGGTGTCAAACGAAACAACGCCCTGCAGGCTGATACTGTCGGCCATCGTGTAGGCGATGGCTGTCTCGGTCTTGTAGCCGCGGTGGAAGATGATGATGAACTGAATAGCCAGGTAGATGCCGAACACCGCAATGAGCAGCATAAACAGAATGCGGAACACTTTTTTCGCCATGGTGCGCTGAGTTTTATGCTCCATGCTGTGTGTCCATCTCCCCTCTTATTGCAAAACTATTTCCCCAGAAAATCGCGTACCAGCGCGGTGGCCTTGGCGAGGACATCGTCCTCGTCCACATACAGCCAGACGGCGTCGTTCTGGTTGCGGAACCAGGTCAGTTGGCGCTTGGCGTAGTTGCGGGTGGCCTGTTTGAGTTTTTCGGTACACTCGGCCTGGGTTTGGGTGCCCTCGAAGTACGGGAAATACTCTTTGTAGCCGATGGCCTGAGCGGCGGTGCGGAAGGTATCCCGGTTGCGCCAGACCCACTCGGCCTCCTGCAGGATGCCCGCATCCACCATCCGGCTGACCCGCAGATCAATGCGGCGGTAGAGCACATTCCTGTCCCGGCAGGTCAGGCACAGGCAGAGGGCGCGATAGGGTGCTTCGGCGGGCAAGGCATCCTGCTGCTGGTCGCTCATCTTTTTGCCGGTCACGGCGATGGCTTCCAACGCCCGCAGCACCCGCACCTGGTTGTTGGGGTGGACCTTGGCGGCGTAGTCAGGGTCCAATTCTCGCAGCTTCGCGTACATGGCGGCGGGACCGTTGGCCTCGGCCTCCTGGCGCAGCTGCTCCCGCAGGACAGGGGCGGTGTTCTGCGTTTCAAACGCTACACCTTTTAAAAGGCTCGAGATATACAGCCCCGTGCCGCCCACCACCAGCGGCAGACGGTTTTGGGCGTTGAGCTGGGTGATGAGCGGGGCCGCGGCGGCGGTGAAATCCGCTACGCTGTAAGGCGTTTCCGGCGTGAGGAAATCCAGCAGGAGATGCGGTATTCCCTGCCGCTCCTCCGCGGTCGGTTTTGCCGTTCCTACGTTTAAGTTTTTGTAGACCTGCATCGAGTCGGCGTTGATGATCTCGCCGCCAAACTCTTTGGCCAGGGCCACGGAAAGGGCAGTTTTGCCGGTGGCGGTAGGCCCGCCGACAGCGACAACGCGCGGTTTAGACAAGGCGTCCAAACTGTTTTTCCAGCTCCTTCCGGGTGATTTTCAGCACGCAGGGACGGCCGTGGGGGCAAAACGGCGGGATGGTGCCGTCCATGATGTGCTGGGCCAGCGCCAGCATCTCGGCTGCGCCGGTCTTGTCGCCCGCCTTGATGGCCGCGCGGCAGGCAATGGAATGGAGCACCCACTCCGTTTTCTCCCGCAAGGCATCGCGGGCGCCATCGATCAGGCGGGCGGCCAGTTCGATGATCATATCCTCGACATCGTCCACCGGAACGTCCGCCGGGACAGCGCGCACCACCACCGTGGCACCGCCGAAGTCCTCGACTTCAATGCCCGCATCGGTCAACAGGTCAATATTTTGCAATACGGCCTGCTTTTCGGCGGCGGTCAGGTTGACCTGCACCGGCACCAGCAGCATCTGGGCGGGCACATTGCCGTAGTCCTTGGCCAGCTGCTCAAACAGGATGCGTTCATGCGCGGCGTGCTTGTCGATGACGCACAGCTCGCCCGCACGCTCGGTAATAATGTAGGTCTTGAACACCTCGCCCACCAGGCGCAGGGGTTCAGATTCTGGCGGCGGGGTCATGGCAGTCTGCTCCGGCGTGGTGTTGACCACATCCGGCAGGGCGCTTAAGGCGTGGGGGTCGTTGACGACATAGTCCGGCTCTTCCGGGACCGGTGCCTCGGCCTCCGGCTTGGGTGTGGTCTGCGCGGGCACTTCCTGCTGCAGGGCGGCGGACTGGGCAGGCTCCCCTTCCGGTTCCGGCAAAATGTCCAGCACCGACTCGCTGGGGGCCTGGTAGGCCACCGGGCGGGGCGGCTGGCCCTGCAAAGGCTGAGGCGCAGCGCCGGCCGAGGTTTTGTAGACGGGCTTCGGGCTGTCCACCACCGTCAAGCCGGGAACTTCTTTGGCCGGGATGCCCGCTGCCAGGCCCGCCAGAGCGCGGTACTCGGCCGCTGACAGCGTTGTGAAGCGGTTTTTATCGGGTGCCGGGCGGTGCTGTGCGGCAGGTGCCGCCGGGGCAGTGGGCTGCATGGTGGTCTGTTCGGCCTCGGAGGCGGTGTGGCCCATCTCAAAGCGGCACTCCCCGCTCCCCGGCGTAGCCAAAGCGGTGCGTACGGCGCGGTAGACGGCATCAAAGACATCGCTCTCTTTGGCAAAACGAATCTCCGTCTTGGCCGGGTGAACATTGACGTCCACGAGGTCGGCAGGCATCTCCAGCATCAGCACAGCGCCGGGGAATTTACCCTGCATCATCGTGCCTTTGTAGGCGTTTTCCAGCGCGGCCATCATCGTGCGGTTCTTGACATAGCGTCCGTTGACGAAGAAATGCTGGGCACCGCGGCTGGCGCGGCAGGCCCGGGGCGGCGTGACCAGGCCGGTGACCTTATACAGCTCACTGCCGCCGTCCACAGGCAAAAGGTCACGGGCGAACTCGCGGCCCAGCACCGCGTAGACCGTGCTGCGCAGGTCTCCGTCACCGGGGGTCAAAAACTGCTGCTTGCCGTCCCGCAGAAAGCGGAAGCTGATCTCCGGGTGGGAGAGTGCAGCGTGCAGGACGGTCTCAGAGACGAAGGTTCCCTCGCTGGCGTCCTTTTTCAGGAACTTCATGCGGGCGGGGGTGTTGTAGAACAGGTCGTTGACCGTGATGGTCGTGCCCACGGGGCGCGCGCCCGGCTCCATGCCCTGGGGCTCGCCGCCCTCGATGCGGTAGCAGCAGGCGTACTCGTCCGTTTCGGTACGGGTCAGCACTTCCACTTTAGCCACGCTGGCGATGGACGCCAAGGCCTCGCCGCGGAATCCCAGGGTATGGATATGCCCCAGGTCATCCGCCGTGGCAATTTTGCTGGTGGCATGGCGGATAAACGCCTTATCGATATATTCTGCTTCGATGCCGGTGCCGTTATCAGCAATCTGCAGTTGGGCAATGCCGCCGCGGGCCGCCGAGAGGGTGATCTGGGTCGCCCCGGCATCGATGGCATTTTCCAGCAGTTCTTTGGCCACACTGGCCGGTCGTTCTACAACTTCACCGGCCGCGATCAGTTCGGCGGTATGCTTGTCCAGCACACGAATTTCCGCCATGGGTCTCACCTGCCTTTATTCTTTATCTAAAACGGTTTTCAGTTCGTACAGGAAGTTCAGCGCTTCCAGCGGGGTCAGCGTTTCAATATCCACGCTGTGGAGCTTGTCCACCACCTCGCTGGGCACGCTGGGGTTGTTGTAGGCTTCTACGGTCTCAAAGTCCAGCTGCATCGTGTTGCTGCGGCCGGGGGCGTTGGCCTCCAACTGGCGCAGCACGGCGTGGGCGCGCTTGGTCACGTTGCCCGGCAGGCCCGCCAGTTTGGCGACCTCAATGCCGTAGCTGTCATCCGCCGGGCCGGCGATGATGCGGCGCAGGAACGTGATGTCCTCGCCCCGCTTTTTGACGGCGATGTTATATACCAGCATAAAGGCCGCCACCGCCGCCATAACGATGCTCAGCGCCTGAGAAACGCGGATGCGCTGGCCAAACAGCTCCCAGTTAAAGAGGTACAGGCTGTCCGTCCGCAGGCCTTCGATCCAGCTCCGGCCAAGGCCATACCACAGGAAGTAGAACCATGTGTTCTCCCCATCAAAGCGGCGGCCCTTGGACACGATGAACACGATCAGCAGCAGGCCGATCAAATTCCAAAGGCTCTCATAGAGGAACGTGGGGTGCACCTCAATGCTGGTATAGCTGGTGACCCACAGCTTCATCCGCCAAGGCAGGGTTGTTTCCGTGCCGATGGCCTTCCGGTTGAGGAAATTGGCCCAGCGGCCGATGATCTGCCCCAGCATCAAACCCATCACCGCCAGATCCGTCATGGCAAAGAAGGGGATTTTATGCCGCTTCGTGTAGATCAGCGCCACAAGGACGCCGACGATCACCGTACCGTAAATGGCGAGGCCGCCATCCCAAATACGCAGCATGGCGCCCCAGTCCAGCGAACCGTCCGCTTTGCGGTAGAGGTCCAGATAAAAGAGCACATAATAAATGCGGGAGCCGATGATGCAGCAGGGCACGGCCCAGAGCACCATGTCCATGACGTTGTCCTCCGTCAGTCCGTAGTGCTTGGACTGCTTCATACAGAGATACAGCCCCGCCAGCATGGCAAATGCCAGAATGATCCCGTACCAGTAGATCCCGTGGCCGATATGGATGGCCACCGGGTCAATGTTCAATTCCCAATCCCCGAACAGGCCGGGGAAGCTGATGGGCATGTTTTTCATTGCGGTCAATGCATTCACAACAGGTTCTTCCTTTCGCCAACGGAGCCGCCGCCCCATTGTATATGTTTTCGTGCAAGAGAGCCAACGGGCCTTTTCCTCCGTTCCCCCGCTTACTGTTTGGGAACAATGCGGCTGAGGACCATGTGCTCCGCCGTGACGTTCGTTTTCAGGAACGCGGCAATGTCCTCCGCCGTAATGGAGTCAAACACCTCCGGGAAGCGGAGCGGATCATAGCCGTGGAAATAGCCCTCCGTCAAGGTCACAGCGATGTTCTCAAAGGAGTTCAGGCCCCGGAGATTTGCGCCGAAAGACGCCTTGCGGATACGCTGGAAGTACGCCTCGTCCATACCCTCCGCCGCAAGACGCTCCGCCTCCTGCAAAATGGCGTCTGTCACCGCGTTTGCGTCCCTGCTGTCTCCTCCGGCGTAGAGATACGCCACACCGGGCAGCATCTCATAGGCGCCGCCGAAGCTGGGATTGATGAGTCCCTGCTCATAGAGCCGCTGGTACAGGTGGCTGGAATCCCCCAGCAGGATGTCGCAGGCCATGTCTCCCAGAACGGCGGTACG
>OGHF01001878.1_pt1 | contig 11681 bp, 7 predicted proteins | sample 1571481 | NCBI WGS metagenome assembly OGHF01 (sample SAMEA2581952, study PRJEB24529) | metagenome | biome: Human gut stool | place: China | collected 2011
ACAGCTACGAGCCGATGCCGGCTTCCCTCACTCCGGAAGAACAGAAATATATCAAAGGCGTGCAGGCTAACCTCTGGACTGAATACATTCCTACTTTCTCTCATGCCCAGTATATGGTATTGCCCCGTTGGGCTGCCTTGTCCGAAATCCAGTGGTCGGCTCCCGACAAGAAGAATTATGAAGACTTCCTGTCCCGTCTGCCGCGCCTGATTAAATGGTACGATGCGGAAGGATACAACTATGCCAAACATGTATTTAATGTAACTGCCGAATACACGCCGAACCCGACGGATGGTACACTGGACATCACTTTGTCTACCATTGACAATGCGCCTATCCATTACACCTTGGACGGCACGGAACCTACCGCTGCTTCCCCGCTTTATGAAAGCCCGCTGAAAATCAAGGAAAATGTAACTTTCTCTGCCATTGCTGTCCGTCCTACCGGAAACAGCCGTGTGGTTTCTGAAAAGGTTAATTTCAGCAAATCCAGCATGAAGCCGATTGTAGCCAACCAGCCGGTCAACAAGCAATACATGTTCAAAGGCGAATCTACATTAGTAGACGGCTTGAAAGGAAATGGCAATTACAAAACCGGTCGTTGGATTGCGTTCTACAAGAACGATATGGACATGACTATCGACCTTCAGCAGCCTACCGAGATTTCGAGCGTTGCTATTTCTACTTGCGTGGAGAAGGGCGACTGGGTGTTTGACGCGCGAGGACTTTCCGTAGAAGTTTCGGACGATGGCAAGAACTTTACCAAAGTTGCTTCCGAGGAGTATCCTGCTATGAAAGAAAGCGATAAGAATGGTATCTATGAACATAAACTGTCATTCAGCCCGGTGAAAACTCAATACGTGAAAGTGGTTGCCCTGTCTGAAAGTAAAATGCCGGCATGGCATGGCGGCAAAGATAGTCCGGCATTTTTGTTTGTAGACGAAATCACGATAGATTAATGAATATAAGAAATAGATACGCTAAAGTTTGTCTTTTCTTATGGGTATTGGGAATGTGCTTAACCGCACATTCCCTCAAAGCACAGTCCGTCATACCTGTCCCATTAAAAATGGAGCAGGGGACGGGCTGTTTTTTACTGTCAGAGAACACAAAACTTTATATAAACTTGCAGGGTTTAGAAGCGCAGCTTCTGGAAAATTGCTTGCAAGCATTGCCGGTTCATTTGAAGAAAGGGAAAAAGAAGGATACGCAGAATATACTTTCTCTATCGATAACTGAAAAGAACCACCAGTTGCCATCACCGGAAAGCTATACCCTTTCCGTCACTCCGCAACAAATTCTGATACGCGCCACTTCGGGAGCCGGATTATTCTATGGTATGCAAACCCTGTTGCAGTTGGCACAACCTTCGGGGGCAGGCAGCTATTCCATAGCCTCTGTCGAGATAGAAGACACTCCCCGTTTCGCTTACCGGGGATTGATGCTGGATGTGTCCCGCCACTTTTCTACCAAAGAGTTTATAAAGAAACAGATAGACGCACTGGCGTATTACAAGATCAACCGTCTGCACCTGCATCTGACCGATGCGGCAGGCTGGCGGTTAGAAATCAAGAAATACCCTTTGCTGACCGAATTTGCGGCCTGGCGTACAGATCCCACCTGGAAGCAATGGTGGAACGGCGGACGTAAATATGTCCGTTTCGATGCTCCCGGAGCTTACGGCGGTTATTACACCCAGGATGATATTCGTGAAATCTTGGAATATGCCCGTCAGCATTATATCACGGTGATTCCCGAGATTGAGATGCCCTCCCATTCGGAAGAAGTGCTGGCAGCCTACCCGCAGTTATCCTGTTCGGGCGAACCTTACAAGAACTCCGATTTCTGTGTCGGCAATGAAGAAACCTTCACGTTTCTGGAAAATGTGTTGACGGAAGTCATGGAACTTTTCCCTTCCGAATACATTCATATCGGTGGCGATGAGGCCGGCAAGTCGGCTTGGAAGACTTGCCCGAAATGTCAGAAGAGAATGACGGACGAGCATCTTGCCAATGTAGACGAGCTGCAAAGCTACCTGATACACCGCATTGAGAAGTTCCTAAACAATCATGGACGTCATCTGCTGGGATGGGACGAGATTCTGCAAGGAGGCATTGCCCCCAACGCAACCGTCATGTCATGGCGTGGAGAAGAGGGTGGCATCGCTGCCGTAACCTCCGGCCATCGTGCCATCATGACGCCGGGTGCCTACTGCTATCTGGACAGTTATCAGGATGCCCCATATTCGCAGCCGGAAGCCATCGGTGGATACCTGCCGTTGAAGAAAGTATATTCTTACAATCCCGTTCCCGCTTCTTTAACTGCGGAACAGGCGAAGTTGGTTTACGGTGTGCAGGGCAACCTATGGGTGGAATACATTCCCACTCCCGAACACGTGGAGTATATGATTTACCCCCGAATCCTGGCATTGGCGGAAACAGCCTGGTCGGCTCCGGAACGTAAGTCATGGCCGGATTTCCATACCCGCGCATTGTCGGCAGTGGCCGATTTGCAGGCAAAAGGATATCATTCTTTCGATTTGAAAAAAGAAATCGGCAGCCGTCCCGAGTCGCTTCAATCGGTCAGCCATCTGGCATTGGGTAAAAAGGTGATTTATAATTCACCTTACAGCTCCCATTATCCGGCACAGGGAAACACCGCTCTGACGGACGGCATACGTGGCGATTGGACCTATGGTGATGGCTCGTGGCAAGGATTCATCTCGGACAACCGCCTCGATGTGACGATTGATATGGAAAAAGAAACCTCCATTCATTCCGTCACTGCTGCCTTTATGCAGGTGGTAGGCGCGGAAGTATTCCTGCCGGAGACTGTGGTGATTTCCATTTCCGATGACGGAACCCATTTCACCGAGTTGCGCAAACAACACTTTGAAGTGAGCAAAGAAACACCCATCCGCTTTACGGATGTTTCATGGCAGGGCGAAGCCAAAGGAAGATACGTACGCTATCAGGCACAGGCCGGAAGTGAATTCGGAGGCTGGATATTTACGGATGAGATTATTGTGAAATAAATATTGCAGGCATAAGGATAATACGTATGATGCGTTTTTTTAGGATTATTCCGGCCTAAAGCAACCGTGTAATCCGTATCATCCGGACTTGTTGATTTCAACCTGTCAATATCATTTAAATAAAAGAGGGAATCTACTCAACCAGATTCCCTCTTTTTTTGTTATATTTGTATTATTACCTTAAAAACTAAGAATATGGTACAACACGCTAGACTCATTTTCTACAGCCTTCTTCTTCTGGTAATCCCGTGCGAGGGCACGTTGGCACAGAAGATTCCCGTCGCGCCCATAGACTCATTGATTACCGTAGGATATGCCACCGGAAGTTTGAAAACCCTGTCCGGCTCCGTAGAGAAAATCACGGAGACACAGATGAACAAAGACCAGATAACGAACCCTTTGGAAGCAATCCGTGGACGTGTGCCGGGATTGACCATCCAGCGGGGCTCCAACGGACCGGCGGCTCTGGATGCGGTGCGCCTGCGGGGAACTACCTCACTGACCAGCGGCAACGACCCTTTGATTATCGTCGACGGAGTATTTGGCGACTTGAGTATGCTTACCTCCATTTACCCTACGGATATTGAGAGTTTTACCATTCTGAAAGACGCTTCCGAAACCGCACAGTACGGTTCGCGAGGTGCATCCGGTGTGATAGAAGTCACCACCAAAAAAGGGATGAGCGGCAGGACACAGGTGGCTTACAACGGTAGCTTCGGGATTTCCACCGTCTACAAGAATTTGAAAATGCTGTCCGGTGATGAATTCCGTCGTGTAGCATCGGAACGTGGCATTTCCATTCTGGACAAAGGGAACAATACCGATTTCCAGAAAGAGATTGAGCAGACAGGACTGCAACAGAATCATCACATCGCCTTTTATGGCGGTTCCAGTGAGTCCAGTTATCGTGTTTCCCTCGGTTTTATGGATCGTCAGGGAGTGATTCTGAATGAAGACATGAAGAACTTCACTTCAAATATGAACATGAATCAGAAAATGTTCGACGGCTTCCTGAACTGCGAACTGGGAATGTTTGGTTCCATTCAGAAGAACCATAACCTGGTAGATTATCAGAAAACGTTCTATTCGGCAGCTACGTTCAATCCTACCTATCCCAATCATAAAGACCCCGTCACCAATTCGTGGGACGGAATAACGACCGCCAGCCAAATCACCAATCCATTGGCATGGATGGAAGTGCAGGACGATGATGCCACTTCGCACATCAGTACGCACGCCCGTCTCACTTTCAATCTGATGGAAGGACTGAAACTAAGCCTGTTCGGTGCCTACACTTACAATATCGTAGAAAATTCGCAATACCTTCCCACTTCCGTCTGGGCGAACGGTCAGGCATATAAAGGAACCAAAAAGCGCGAATCCTTATTGGGAAACATGATGCTGACCTATAAGAAAAACTGGAAAAAGCATTTCTTTGACGTACTGGCACTTGCCGAACTTCAGAAAGAGACTTACACAGGCTATTATACCACAGTCAGCAATTTCAGCACCGATAAGTTCGGGTATAATAACCTTCAGGCAGGAGCGCTCCGTTTGTGGGAAGGCACTAATTCCTACTACGAGCAACCGCGCCTGGCATCTTTCATGGGACGCTTCAATTATACATACGCCGACCGCTACGTACTGACGTTGAACGCCCGTACAGATGCTTCCTCCAAATTCGGAGTCAACCATAAATGGGGCTTTTTCCCCTCTGCATCCGCGGCATGGGTGATTAGTGAAGAAGAATTTATGAAGCAATTCCCCGTGATAGACAATCTGAAATTCCGTATCGGTTACGGTCTGGCAGGTAACCAAAGCGGGATTGACTCATACACAACACTGAATCTCGTCAAGCCGAACGGTGTCGTCCCTGTCGGAAACTCCGCCATCGTATCTTTGGGAGATCTTCGGAATACGAATCCCGATCTGAAATGGGAAGTGAAACATACCTTTAATACGGGTTTCGACATCGCTTTATTCGGCAACCGCCTGTTGCTTTCCGCCAACTATTACAACTCCCGCACCACGGATATGCTTTACCTTTACAACGTAAGCGTGCCCCCTTTCACCTATAACACCTTGCTTGCCAATATCGGCTCCATGCGCAACTGGGGTACGGAAATCGCCATCGGTATCACCCCTTTGAAAACGAAGGACATGGAACTGAATATCAATGCCAACATCACCTTTCAGCGCAACAAACTGCTTTCATTGAGCGGTATGTATAACGGCGAAATGCTTTCTGCTTCCGAATATAAAAGTCTCACCAGCCTCGATGGAGCCGGCTTCCACGGCGGCTATAACCACATCGTTTATCAGATGGTGGGGCAACCGTTGGGCGTGTTTTATCTTCCTCACAGCACCGGACTGGAGTCCGACGGAAACGGTGGATATACCTATGGCATCGCCGACCTGAATGGCGGAGGCGTCAGTCTGGAAGATGGTGAAGACCGCTACGTGGCAGGGCAAGCCGTACCCAAAACGATTCTGGGATCTAACATCAGTTTCCGTTACAAGCGTTTCGACCTGTCTTTGCAAATCAACGGAGCTTTCGGACATAAAATCTACAACGGAACTTCCCTGACCTATATGAACATGAATATATTCCCCAACTACAACGTAATGAAGAAAGCTCCGCAACAGAACATCAAGGATCAGACTGCCACCGACTATTGGCTGGAAAAGGGAGATTACGTCAACTTCGACTATGTGACGCTGGGCTGGAACGTGCCGATTGAAAAGGTGCAGAAACTAAAGAAATATGTCCGTTCCCTGCGCTTGGCATTTACTGTCAACAACCTGGCAACCATCTCCGGTTATTCGGGACTTTCGCCCATGATTAACAGTTCCACGGTGAACTCGACGTTGGGCGTGGACGATAAACGGGGGTATCCGTTGGCACGGACGTACACCTTAGGATTGAGTATTAACTTTTAATGGAGGAGGAGAGGATGAAACGATATATGAAAAATAGAAATCAGTTTTTGCAGAGTAAAAAAGAATTATTGCAAAATACAGAGCCGACTTTAAGGAGAGTAGAACGACTTTCAAAGCAAATAATATACCCTTCAAGAATCTTATTATTTTTTCTGGTGACGAGTCTGACCTTATTTTCCTGTGATAAGTTCTTACAGGAAAATCCGAAGGACAAACTACCGGAAGAGGATGTTTACAATACGATCTCGGAAGTATATCTCAATGCGGTAGCTTCACTTTATACTTACATAGGCGGTTATAGCGACAGTCAGGGATTGCAGGGAACGGGTAGGGGAGTCTACGACCTGAATACTTTCACTTCCGACGAAGCCATCATCCCCACTCGTGGAGGCGACTGGTACGATGGCGGTTTCTGGCAAGGACTTTACCTGCACGATTGGGGAGTAGAGAATGACGCTATCCAAGCTACATGGGAATATCTTTACAAAGTCGTCATGCTAAGCAACAAATCGCTCGAACGGATAGACAAGTTTGCCGAAACCCATTCCGATGCTGTACTTCCGGCATACCGGGCGGAAGTGCAGGCCATGCGAGCCATGTATTATTATTATCTGATGGATTTGTTCGGACGCATCCCGTTGGTTCAATCCTCTTCAGTGGCAATGAAAGATGTTGTCCAGAGTGAACGGAAAACGGTTTTTGAGTTTGTATTCAAGGAATTGCAGGAAGCGGCTCCTCTGTTGAGCGATGCGCACAGTAACCAGTCCGGTCCTTATTATGGTCGTATCACCCGTCCGGTAGTCACTTTCCTATTGGCTAAACTGGCTCTGAATTCCGAAGTCTATACGGATAATGATTGGACAGACGGACAACGTCCGGACGGAAAAAACATAAAGTTTACAGTGAACGGCAACGAACTCAATGCGTGGGAAACAGTCATCTACTACTGTGACCAGCTAAAGGCGATGGGCTACAATGAATTGGAACCAAAATACGAAACCAATTTCTCCATTTTTAATGAATCATCGATAGAGAATATTTTTACCATTCCGATGAATAAAACCTTGTACACCAATCAAATGCAATATCTGTTCCGCTCCCGCCACTACAACCATGCCAAGGCGTACGGCCTAAGCGGTGAGAACGGCCCCAGTGCAACCATTGAAGCCCTCGAAACCTTCGGTTATGAAACAGCCGAACAAGATCCCCGCTTTGATATTTGCTATTTTGCGGGAGTGGTGCACGATCTGAAAGGAAACATCATCAAGCTGGATGATGGCACCGTATTGGAGTATCTGCCTTGGAAAGTAGCTCTCGATATTACAGATACCCCGTATGAACAAACAGCAGGAGCCCGTATGAAGAAGTACGAAGTCGACCCCACTGCCACAAAAGACGGTAAGTTGATGGAGAATGACATTGTACTGTTCCGCTACGCGGATGCTCTGTTGATGAAGAGTGAAGCGAAAGTGCGCAATGGAGCCAGTGGAGATGAAGAACTGAATGAAGTCCGTAGCCGCGTCAATGCCTCCTCTCGCACTGCCACTTTAGAGAATATCCTTGCCGAACGTCAACTGGAACTGGCTTGGGAAGGTTGGAGACGTCAAGATTTGGTTCGCTTCGGGAAGTTTACAAGAGCTTACAGTAGCCGTCCGCAATTGCCGGATGAGGGAAACGGATATACTACCGTGTTCCCTATACCGGAGAAAATACGGGTGATGAATACGAAGTTGAAGCAGAATCCGGGGTATTAACAGCAGTTATTATTCAATCAACTCAAAACTATATTTTTCAAATTCATTCCCGTTGATAATCATAGCAATTTGATGAAGTCCGAGATGGAGCTTCCTCGTTGTAACCACCCGGAAAGAATGTTTTCGGGTGATTCGCGTGGTCGAGTTCCCGGCATATTCTTTCTCGCTGATTTTATGCACTTTTTTCGTCAACGTTCCATTTGCTTTTTGGTAGTAGATCCCATATTCGAGTCGTATCTTGGTCGTTTGATCGTTTTTGTTCAACAGTTTAAAACTAACCTCCAACGAATCCCCGACTTTCACTTCCGGGCTTGAAATTTGGAAATCCTCCACACAGATATTGCTGATAGTAGAGTTGAAGCCAAACAACTCCATCACCTCCGGATTGCCTTGTTTTAAGAGCGTCCGGCAACCGTGTTTAATAATCCAATCCACCTCTTTCGATTCTCCCTTCCATTTCTTCACTAAATCAATGACGATTTCGGGATTATCTTTCGCGATATCATTCAAATTATTGGCAACGCTCAATCGCACAAATCTTGCCGGATCATTTTTTAGATTTTCCAGAATAGGAATGATAGGCGCAGGATTCTTTTTCAGGTTCGGCAACGCCATCGCCCAGGGAAGACGCGGACGACAACCTTCTGACGCAAGCCGCCTGACTCCCCAATGTTCGTGTTTCGACCAAACCAACATCTGTTTCATCATCTGATCCGGATATTTGATAATAAAAGAATGAGTCACAAACTCGCAACTTGTGAACTGCGTGATTTTCTCTATCGCCTTGACAGAAGTTTCGTAATCGTCCAGTCCATATTGTTCGACATAATTATCCAGAATCCCCCCATACTCTAAAGTCAAGCCAAACTTCGTGTCGTCTATCACCGAGAAATCAGGCCGTGTCTTTTTTATATGATCCAACAATTCAAGTATCTTAGCGATCGCCTCTTTGTAATCTGCCGGTAAAAACTTTCTTAGCACCGTTGTGATGTGCATGCAGCGTTGTTTAAGTTCCCTGCCTTCCCATTCATCGTCCATCACTTGAGATACAAACTCGCGAGCATCAAAATCGTCGATAACAAGTTTCAAATCTTTCGTAAACAGATCGAAAAATTGCTCGTTAAACATGTTTTTAAAAGGTTCTGCCATTCTTTAAATATATAGTTTAGTTAAACAGTTATTGTTTTTTTATGGAGCGACTAAATAATGTTTCTTTGATAAATTCGTTTTTATAATTTGAATTTTAAAGTGTTGATAATTATTTTATGCCGATCTATTTGTTTGTTATACAAATATATGCCATTTTTTTTAGGATAGCCCTATATTGCGCCTTATTTAGGTAAACTATATGAAAAGATTGTGCGAGAGGGGGGCTATTTAGAGAATATCATAAAAAAAGTGGGCCACAAAAAGATTGCAGCCCACTTATACCTTATATATGATAATATGATAGCAAAAAGACTAATCGAAGAAACTCTTGAATTTCTTGAAAATCTTCTCTTTTACTGACGTGTTAGGTTTGAAATTGTCTGAAGCTTCCATCTTTTCGAGCGTGTTCTTTTCCTCCTTGTTGAGAGCTTCCGGCACATAGATACTGATATTGACCAGCAAATCTCCCGTACCGTACCCATTTACATTCGGCAATCCTTTGCCACGCAAACGAAGCACTTTGCCCGGTTGAGTACCCGAATCAATCTTCACTTTCACTTTGCCGTCGATTGTCGGAATTTCCACAGCACCGCCCAGTGCAGCCGTCGGGAAACTAAGCAACAGATTATAAATCAAATCATTTTCGTCGCGAATCAAGTCCTGATGCGGTTCTTCCTCAACGAGGATCAATAAGTCGCCTGCCACACCGTTGTGCTTGCCGGCATTTCCTTTGCCGCCCATAGAGAGCTGCATCCCCTCTGCCACTCCGGCAGGGATATTCACCGATACCACTTCCTCACCGTAAATGATTCCGTCGCCACCACACTTCTTACATTTATTCTTGATAATCTTTCCCTCGCCGCCACACGTAGAACAAGTGACGCGAGTCTGCATCGTGCCCAGAATAGTCTGCTGGTTACGGATCACCGAGCCGCTGCCCTTACAAGTAGGACAAGTCTCCGATCCGCCGTCACCCTCGGCACCCGTGCCATGACACTGGTCGCACGGTACATATTTTTTGAGTTTAAATTTCTTTTCTACTCCGGTAGAGATTTCCTTCAACGTCAGCTTCACTTTCACACGGAGGTCACTGCCGCGATACCGGCGTTGCTGTGAACCGCCACCGCCGCCAAATCCGCTGAATCCTCCGAAGCCTCCCCCGAAACCGCCGCCGCGGCCACCGAAGATGTCGCCAAACATAGAGAAGATGTCATCCATCGACATTCCCTCGCCACCGAAACCACCGAACGGACCGCCATTGCCTGCCGCACCGCTCACTCCCGCATGACCGAACTGATCGTAACGCGAACGCTTTTCCGGGTTACTCAACACGTCATAAGCCTCGGCCGCCTCCTTAAATTTCTCTTCTGCCTCCTTATCCCCCGGATTCTTGTCAGGGTGATACTGGATTGCTTTCTTACGGTACGCTTTCTTAATCTCCTCTACTGTGGCTGTCTTCGTCACCTCCAATATTTCGTAATAGTCTCTTTTTTCTGCCATGCTTCTTTAAAAATTATGAGTTTTATGGGTTGCGAATCCTTATTCCCCTACTACCACTTTGGCGTGGCGCAACACTTTGTCGTTCAGTGTATACCCCGTCTGCACACAATCCAGAATCTTACCTTTCTGTGCTTCCGACGGTGCGGGGATTACCGCGATGGCTTCATGGAAATCAGTATCCAGCGGTTGGTCTTTCGTCTCGATGACTTTCACACCATTTTGAGCCAGAACAGCCATAAATTTATTGTAAATCAGTTCCACCCCTTCTTTTACGGCATTGACATCCGTTGCCGTTTCCATCGTCTTGATGGCACGTTCGAAATCGTCCACTACCGGAAGAATACTGCCAAGACTCTTTTCGCCACCATTCAGGATCAGTTCGGCCTTCTCCTTTAAAGTGCGTTTACGATAATTGTCGAACTCGGCAGACAAGCGCAGATATTTATCCTTTTGCTCTTCAAGCGCTTCTTGAGCCTTTTCCAGTTCCTTTTCCAACTCCTCTTCATGAGTCAGCGGAGCGGTTCCCTCTGCTTGTTCGTTTTGCGGTTGGTCTTCCGCAGGATTGTGAGTTTCCTCCACATTCAGTTCCTCTTCCTTCACTTTTTTTTCTTTCGGATCCATCTTGGTATTTACTATTTTATTATTTACTATTTAGAAACACACGTTATCTATGCAAGATACCGCTTATAAACATACCGGACTGACCGGATGTCACAGATTTCGTCTGCAAAAACTTTGCCAAGTTGGCCGTTTTGCCAAAAAACGCAGCAAAGGTAACACTTTTATGTCAGATTGGCACATATCAGATAGCTCATAATTCATTTTAAATGTCTACCTTTGCACGCTCAAATAGTAAATAGTAACTAGTAAAATAGTAAATAATAAGATGATTACAGTTTCGAACGTATCGGTTCAGTTTGGTAAAAGAGTGTTATTTAATGACGTAAACCTGAAGTTTACGAGTGGTAATTGTTATGGTATTATCGGTGCGAACGGTGCGGGAAAATCTACGTTTCTTCGTACGATTTACGGAGATTTGGACCCGACAACAGGTACGATTGCGCTCGGACCGGGCGAACGTCTCTCGGTGTTGAGTCAGGACCACTTCAAGTGGGACTCATATACTGTCATGGATACCGTCATGATGGGACATACCGTGTTGTGGGACATCATGAAGCAGCGCGAAGAATTGTATGCAAAAGAAGATTTCACAGACGAAGACGGACTGAAAGTATCCGAATTGGAAGAAAAATTTGCCGAGTTGGACGGATGGAATGCGGAAAGCGACGCAGCCATGCTGTTGA
>OGHF01001879.1_pt1 | contig 11677 bp, 11 predicted proteins | sample 1571481 | NCBI WGS metagenome assembly OGHF01 (sample SAMEA2581952, study PRJEB24529) | metagenome | biome: Human gut stool | place: China | collected 2011
TTGTGGAGAAGTTTGATAAGGAGCGGATGAATGATTCCTCTTACATAAAGGAGGTCGTATCACAGGAACCAGAATTGAGATTTTATAGTGCAAAAATGAAAGATAATAAAACATTTACAGACTGTAATTGGGAGGAGTGATGTGGCAGAGTTTGATAGCAATACAGCAGATATTTTGGTTGTATTAGATGTATATATGTATTTGGATTATCAAATCAAGTGAGAAGGAGAACGTTATGAAAAAGTGTATTTTATTATTGGAAACAGTACTGATTTTGATTGGGTTAGCAGGGTGTAGCATGACAAAAGAAAGATATGATCCGTATGGAGTTGTGGAATATCTTGAAAATAAATATGATGATGAAGTCAGGTATTTTAAATCCTATGCAAATACAAAGGAAAATCCAAGGAAAGTGTATCAATGTGTAAGTAAAAAAAATTATCCTGGGGAAAAAATCTTGGTGATTTACGATACGAGAGCTGATGCATATTGGGATAGTTACTTTGACATTAAATATGCTCATCAGGTGGATGAATTAATTGATTCGATACTGTCGGAAGTGTTTGGGGATGATCCATATTATTTTATACACTATGAAGGTGCAGATCATAGTGGTTCTGCATCGCAGTATGATGCAGATACTACTTTTGAAGAGTACATAGCAGAAGAACATATTCATTTAACTGCTTGTGTAAAAAGTGACAAAAGCAATGAAGAAATTGAAAGTAGGATAAAAGAACAGATATTGAAAAATGGTATATTTTGTAGCTGGATTGACTTGGCTTTTGTGGAGAAGTTTGATAAGGAGCGGATGAATGATTCCTCTTACATAAAGGAGGTTGTATCAGAGGAACCAGAAGTGAGGCATTATAGTGCAAATATGAAAGATAATAAAACATTTACAGACTGTAATTGGGAGGAGTGAGATGGCAGAGTTTGACAGTAATGTAGCCGATATTTCAGCAATATTAGATGCATATATGTATTTAAATTATCAGGTTGATCCTGAACATGTGAAAGAGAGAAATTTAAATAATATTTTAGAAAACATGAAAGCAAAGTATGAAGATAATGAATACTACAAAGTATTAGAAAAAGCCTGTGAGGAGAATCCGAGTCTTGGAGAATATACACTGGTCAGTCAGAGCCATTATGAGCATGAGGCAAATGGACAGGATTTCTTCAATTATACAGGAGAAGAATGTACAGATGATCCAATACAGGCATGTGCATTCAAAAGTCCTGACGGAGATTTATATGTGGCATACAGAGGAACCGGTTCTAAAAGATGGGGAGATAACGGACAGGGGTTTGTGGATGAATCCACAGATATGCAGGAAGCTGCCAGAGCATACTTTGACCATGTTGTGGAACAATATGGATATGAAGGAAATCTATATGTGACAGGTCATTCAAAAGGCGGCAATGAGGCACAGTATGTAATGATGACATCTGAACATCGGAGTGAGATCACGGCGTGTTATTCGATAGAGGGACAGGGATTTTCAGACAGAGCAATAGAAAGATTTAAAAAAGATAATCAGGACTATGAGGAAATATTAGGAAGAATGTTTTCCATTAACAGTGATATGGATCCGGTGCATAAACTGATCGGAGTAATCATTCCGGAGGAAAACACTTATTATGTGAATACGCACTATGAAGATTCAGATGGAAAGAAAAATTATACATATGTGCACGATGTGCGTGGAATTATACGGGGGGCAGAGATCGACTGGCAGAGAGATGAAGACGGAAATATCACCCATGGAACGGAAGGATGGCTGAGCAGACTGGCAGGAATACTGAATGATAATTTGCAGAAACTTCCGGAAGACAAGAAGGGGGCTTGTGCGATCGCCTTAATGGAGACAATTGATCTTTTGCAGGGAGGATCCATGGATGATGCGACTGCTTTCAGGAGTGATTATGCAGTATTAGAGATAATAGGCATCCCACTGATCACTGCTTCAGCCATGGAATATGTGCTGATTGCGGCATATGAAAAGAATGGTGCTGTTGGAGCATTGGCGGCTGTAATATTGGAAGTAAGTTTTTTACAAACAATAGTATTTGGGGATGTACTATTAGAGGCATTAGTTAAGATCGCAGATGGTGCAAATTATATCATGAATATGATAGATGCAGTGGAGCAGATCATAGATAAGGCAAAGGAACTGTGTACAGGAGCTGGAGCGTGGATGGAAGATGCTTTGCGGGAGCTGGCGGCAGTTGTCAACAACATCAGAGAATTACTGTATACGGGTTCTTCGGGTTACAGATATGCTGCTGAAAACCCATATCTTGAAATCAATACAACATCAATGAGGGAGTATGCAGCAACATTGTCGGCATTAAGTACGAGAGCCAAAAATCTTGACAGCAGCATGAACAGCTTGTATAGGAATCTTGGAATCGACTGGAGCTCCATATCAAATCTGGCAGCATTATTAAAAGCTGAGATCGTTCTGGATTTCGCAAATCGGTTGGATAAATGTGTAGAATATATGAATCAGACAGCAACGGATTTTGAAAATGTGGAAAATGAGCTTGTTGGCAGTTTGTAATATTTAGAGAGTGTTAAAGATCATGTTTAAAGTGAATTATCAATAAACATAAATGAAACACAGACAGCCATTTAAATGTGTGCAAATAGCTTGAAAATAAAAAGAGTTAGAGTATAATTATAGGAAGTAAAAAGTGATGGATAATAGGCAGTTATCAATATGTTATTGGATTTTCCAATATTTAAATTACTAAATAGAACTTTGGGGAGGTTTATATGATACCAGAATATTTTGAAGATTTAATAGAATTATGTAAAAACATTTCGACGCAGGAAAATAAACTATTACCATTATGTGCAGCAGAAAATGTAGTATCACCTTTTAGTAAGATCCCTTTAGATACATTTTTGCAAGAAAAATATATTATGGGTGGGGTAATGCAATATCAAAACGAAAACAATTTTGTAGGAAGTAAAAACCTCTACGAAATATACGAATTATTAACTCGTCAATGTAATAAATTGTATGGTTGTAAGTATGCAGATGCGCGAACTTTATCCGGTGTAAATGCTGTAATGACTTTATTAATGAGTTTGTTTTCTACTGGGGATACTATTCTTATATCATCTGAAGAATGTGGTGGACACGGCTCTATGCCTAAAATATGTCGTAGATTAGGCATCAATACGATAGAAATGCCTTATGACTATGATGCGTATGATTTTAATTACGAAGAAATTAATGCTATATTGGCTTCGCAGAAAATAGATGGTATCTTAATATGCCTTTCAGATTTAATCATTATGCCACAACTAAAAAAAATCAATTTACCAGATGAATGTGTTTTGATTTTTGATGCAACACAAATATTAGGCTTAATAGCATCTGATAACATGGAAAATCCATTGAATTGGTTTAATGATAAACAGAAATTTATATTAATGGGTGCAACTCATAAAACCTTACCAGGTCCTACTTGTGGCCTAATAATGACAAACAATTTAGAACTTGCAAGGAAATTTGACACTTTGATAAACCCTGATTATCTTCGAAATAGTCAGCTACATCACATATTTAGCCTAATATTGACTTTAATGGAATTAGAAATATATGGACATCAGTATAGTTCAAATATTATAAAGAATGCAAATGTACTTGCTTGTGCCCTTGAAAAGTATGACTTCACTGTTCTAAAAGCATCTTCTAAATATACATATACACACCAGATTTTTATTTCTATGCCAGAATATGATGCAAAAAAGTTTTACAACAAGTGTTTAGATTATGGAATAAGTATCAATTTAAGAAACAAGCACTTATATAAGACATGCGGCTTACGTATCGGTACTCAAGAAATTTCAAGATATGGATGGACAAATAAAGAAATGAACTTGATAGCAGAAATACTAAGAGATATCCGAGACAATGATACATTCTCTCAAGATATCTCCAAAAAAATCAATAATCTTTCATCCAAGAAAGAAATATGTTTTACTATTGACAATGATTGCTATAACAAAATATATACCTATTTACATAACTGTTAATTTTATGTTGTATTTCTCGGATTTGCTTTTTGATATAAAGGAAAGCAAATCCGAGTATTGCATTTTTTTCCAATAGGAAACTAATTCTTTTGGAATAGTTTCACTATTTGCAAGATATTTTACATATAATGCATTATTGTAATTTATATTTAAACCGATTTTATGTGTTTCAATTATAATATCTCTTAATGCATCTATGTCCACATCATATCCATATTTCAAATTCAATAATGCTAATCCCAATTGTGCATTACTTTCTAAATTATAGTCATGACTTCTCTTGGCGAATTGTGCAGCCTCTAAGTAATAGTTGACACTTGATTCATAATTATTTACAGTACATTCCTTTAGTCTGTATATATCCGCCAACTCAAAATAAATATCATACTTAATTCGTAACGGAGTAACTTCTAATAATTTAATTGTATCTAACAGTATTTGTTCCGCATTATCAATATTCTTACAAATTTTATATTCGTAAATTGCCTTGTGTCTAGCTACATATGGCATCCATGTTACGTTCTTTTCATCTGCATTCATAATTTGCTCTATTTTTTCAAATGCTTTTTCATAAGGATAGTTAATATTCCCCTGAAACATTTTGATAGAAGCAGCAGAATATATAGAACGAATTCGTATTTTATCATCTTTATAATCAATATTATCTGCTAATGTTGTAAAGATAGAAAATGCACGATCTAATTCCTCACCCACATGTCGTAAACAATGTGCAAAAAGATATTGGCATTTAGCTAGTTGTAAATTATTTGTAGATTTCTGCATCAATCCTTCCGAAAAAGCAATGGCATCCTTAAGATAATTTGTTAAATGATCCAAATCTACTAATAAATACTGATATTCAAATGAAATATCATCTTTAATATCCAACAGATTGAATTGAATATCATAATTATCTACAACTTCTCTAGCCCGATCGTATAAGCCTAATTCAAGAAGTGATTTAAGATAATAATATCTCACAAACATCCAACATTCTTTATCTTCTCTCAAATGTGGGTTTATTTGACCAGCGAATTCTATTTCACCGATATCTATCAACAAATAGAATTTTCCATCATCATATTGTTTATGTAGAATTTCCTTTATGAGTCTATGATCATAAGAAAAATCTGATTTTAGTGCAGCTACTAATGCAATGTAATTGGTATCTAACATTCCTTTGAAATAATTGTAAATCTTTTCATAACTTGCATTCTTGTATTCTGCTAAACATTCTAAACATTTAAGAGAAATAAGTCTATCCATATATATTTTTTCTTTATATATATTAATTAAAGAGTATGTTGCCAATTTTCTTATAATACGTCTTGATATGCGATTATCCACTCCTAATAACAATTTGGTTTCAATTTCATCTTGCAAAAGTAAACCAAGACATATTATTAATGATAAGGAAGATTTTTCTAGGTCATTTAATGAATCAACTAATTTTGCTATATAATTATCTAAATTATTGTAATCCGCAATTTTTACTCCCTTTCTATATGCCTCGACACTATAGCGAGCATAAACTGGATATCCATTCGATAATTCTGAAATCTCATAAATATCAGATGGTTTCATCTCAATATCATAACTATGTGCAAGTAATTCCACTTCATTTTCCTGAAATTTTCCTGGACTAATATGAAATTCATCGTCATTACTATCTACTGCGATGACAATTTGATTATTTCTATTACATTTAATAAACGCTCTTGCAAATTCTGTGCATTCATTTAAATCAATTTCAGAAATACTATCAATAAATAAGATGATGTTTTTTTGTAATGTAGCATTATGTAGTTTTTTACTTATATCTAGCACAGATGCATTAGGTTGACCACAAAATTTGTCCGAGATAGATTGGGTGATTCCCTTGGTATGATTGTTGTTAAAATAGAAAGATGTATATGACTTCCATCTCTTTTTATCGCTATAATTAATTCGATCGCAAGCCATTTTGATAAACAATGTTTTTCCCATCCCGAAATTACCTGCGATATAGATTATTCTATCATCATGACATTGTATTAAGTTTGCTAATTTGGTATATTCAACATCTCTATCCACGAAATGAACATCGTTCAACTGCTTTTCTACCATACCATTTCCTTGCCATTTCTTAAAAATAACTGGCACAATTGCTATAAATATTGTAAGTGGTATTCCCATAAGTGTTGCAAATACTCCTGCATACCCTGAAGCTTTTTTATATAAAAAATATGCTGTAATTGCAAAAAATAGTATACAAATTGAAGCAAGTACAATTAAGATAGCTGTTTTAAAATATAATTTAGCTTTTTTCATACAAAATTCCTTTCTACTTTTGTAAAACAATTTGCAACAGAAATGTAGGATAACTGCCTATTATTTGTTAACTTTTGCTAGTATTCAACTTAATATGAATCATATTTTGTAAATGTATCAAATGAGTCATACATATGAGTATTTAATATATTAATTAATAAAAGAACGATATTATTTTATTTTTTTAGCTTATTAAAATATGTAAAGAGTTCGATAAAATAACACTGTTAGTTGCAAAAAACAAAAAGAATATGGTAATACACTACGGTTATACAGACTGGCAGGACGGAGGCAATGCCAGACTGGAAGTATCAGGCGCAGGAAAAGACAGAGGATGGACTGGTACAATATAATGAGGAAGTCAACAAGCTTGGAGATGATCTGAGGGAATTGTATGGAAATGTGGGGGAAATACTTGGCAGGATCAGGGATGGAACACTGGAGGTAGATATTTACGGAGCAGAGAGCATAAAAGCAGAAGCTGTGACCGAGAAATGGAGTGATCTGGTGTATATTCCGGTGACTTGGAACGGAATATACAATCTGGGATGGTGAGGGATTTTTCACAGAAAACAGTACAGGAACTGTATGAGACCATCCGTGTGAATGTGGATGAAGAAGAGCAGTGGAAAGTATTTGACTTTGTAGAAGATTTTTTATGGAAGAACTGGAGATTATATCAATAACATTAGGGAAAAAGGATTAATAGTAGATTACTATTTGTTTGAAAAATAATGGTTTATACTATACAAATACGTACTATAAGTATACCTAGAAAGCATTTAATGAACACAAATAGCTTGAATAATGACGAAAACTAGTGTAATATGGAGATAAAACAAAAGTGATAGATAATCATATATTATCTATCACTTCCTTTCAAAAGCATAAATTTCTTTAAATACAAAACCCATTTCTCGGATGTTTTGTCGTCAATATCATTTTCTGTTTGGCGAGCGTGACATGTGTATAAATTTGGGTCGTAGTAATAGAACTGTGTCCTAACATTTCCTGTATGTACCGGATATCGACATCTGCATCAAGCAGGGAGCTGGCGAAAGTATGACGGAACATATGAGGCGTCATGTGTTGTTCGATACCGGCGAGAGCGGCATATTTTTGAATCATCCTTCGGACGCTCTGATCGGATAAAGGCTTTCCGGTCTGGTTTGCAAAAAAATGATCACAGCTTTCTATTTCTGTGGAAAATGTATTTTTGTATTCATTTAAGGTTTTTAGCACATTAGCGTTTCCAATTTGCAGTTTTCGTTCTTTTGAGCCTTTTCCATAAATTAGAACAAAGTTGTCATTCAGGTTTACGTCGCAGGGTTTCAAACTGCACAGTTCGGAAATGCGGATTCCGGTGGCAAAAAGCAATTCAATGACAGCGGCGTCACGCAGTGCATTTTTTTGTTGGTAAGGTGTAGTGGCAAGCTGCCGTTGGGTGTAAATCGTAGAGAGGAAAAGTTCTAACGTCTGCAAAGGAATGGTTTTCGGGAGAATAATGGGTTCCCGGAAACGAATCTGGATTTTGTCAAAGGGATTCTTCTCAATAAATTCATAAAATTCACAATAGTGAAAAAATGCTTTGAGCGATGCGATTTTTCTTTTGGAGGTTTTGGGTTTGTAAATGGAATGGAGGTGTGCAATATAGGCTTCCAATTGTCTGGAAGTGATATCGTATAAAGAGGTTTCAGCAGACATAGAGGAAGAAAATTGTGTGAGGTCGATTTTGTAGGCGCGGATTGTTTTTTCGTCTAAGCACTTTTGGGTTTTGCAAAATGTAAGGTAGTTTGTGATCTGGGTATCCTGTAATTTCATAGTAGAGTTCCTCGCTTTTTATTTTTATCTTAGCAAAGGAAAAGCGGCTTGCTGAGAGGAAGATAAGAAAAATTTAGAAAAAGCAAACAAACGGAAACAAAGATAAAGCAGTCAGCTTGTAAATGAGAAAAATAGGAGAGAACATTTTTCTATGATGGGGAAAAAGTAATGGATTAAACATAGAAAAAGGAGCTTAAGGCTCCTTTTTCTGTGCTCTGGCGTTTTCTTCTTTTAATTGGATATAACTGACGATCATATGATAAAAATATTGTTTTTCATCAGGGGTTAGTTTTACAAGTTGTGCTCGGATATCTGTCATGATTTCGTCATCTCTGGTGGAAATATCATCGGATACAACATAATCGACACTTGCGTGCAGTGCATTGCATAGTGCAATAACAGTGTCTAAACTCGGTGTACGGTCACCGCGCTCAATCTGTCCGATATAATTTGTTGAAACATCAACGGCTTCAGCTAAGCGAGCCTGAGATAAACAATTGTTAATGCGTAAACGTCGTATTTTCTTGCCTAATGAATCTGCTTCCATGGTGCCGCTCCTTTTTCAAACACAGTGAATATAGGTGTTTCTAGTATATATCATATCAATTATATTAATGCAATTAATTTACCGGGAAAACATACAGGCTGCATTGCGAAAATTGACAGATAGTATAGAAAAAATGTGGCGGCTTGTTTTTCTCTCATGTGTTAGAAGAAATAGTTTCTACTTCCTGTTGGGATAAACCTGAAAATTTTGCAATCTCTTCTATAGTAAATTTGTTCGATTGCAGCATCCTTCTGGCAGTTTCAATTGCAGCATGGTTTTGTCCTTCGGAAAATCCAGATTCACGACCTTCGGAAAATCCGGTTTCATGTCCGGATTTTTCACCATCAGAAAAACCGGCTTCATACTCAGCCTTTCGCAATTTCTTCTCTTCCAATTCTTTATCATATTCAAAAATACTCATACTGATAACCTCCGCACGATTTTTGGAAAGAAATTCTGCAAGAATCCCTTCCTTTATGCATTCGTCAACAGCACATTCTACAGCCTGATTCAGAGACATGTTGGCAGCATAGTGCCGTACTCTGGCGACATATTGCGCATATTCTTTCAAATGCTGAAGAAAGCTTAAGTTCAGTGCAGTCAGATAATTTCTGATATCCGTCTCCTGCTTTTAAATTAGTTAATGGGTAATTGAAAGCATAGATACGAATGAATTACGGAGATTATCAGAGATAATCAGCCGTTTCCAGAATATAGATGGCAAATGCACCATAAAGATTTTGTAAAATATGCTTTCTGTCATTGTAACATGAGAGATAATTGCAGACAAGAAGAATTTTACAACTTTTTTATGAGGGTTTTGATGATTTTAAACGAACTGTATCCGAAAAATCAGGAGTAAAGTTTGAAACAAAAAAGTATTAGAGAATAAGAAAAACACTGAGACAGGAGAGGTATGCGAGTGCAGTGGGAAGATTGGGAAGGATGGTTGCATAGATTCGCAGGACTACATATAGTTCACCTTGAAAAGAAAAACGGCAAATTGTATAATTGCCATAGGAATCATTATCAGTTCCGATTTTGAATGATTGGAACTGATATAAGAGTCGAAAACTGCAAAGAACTGCTTGGTCAGCAGACACTAACTACAAACAGCGTCAGGACGTTATCGCTTGATATATGAGGAGTGAGGTACAGTATTATGAGAAACTTGAGAAGAATCACAGTAATTATGGTCATGGTATGTCTTATGATAGGACAAAGTGGGTGTACTGGAATTTTTGATTCAACAAAAAGTGAAGTTCGCATTGCGAAGAAAGTATTAAAAGAAAAATATAATGAAGACTTTGAAATCATTACACTGGGAGGACACTGGGGAACACTGACGAATGATACCTTTACTGTAAAATGCTATCCGGTGTCTGATCCTGACTGCATCTTTAAAGCTGAGATACAAAAAGAGGGGCATTATGTTTATGATGAGTATGTTTCGACTCGCGTGTGTAAAAGATTAAAGACAGAGATAGAAGAAATGATGAATGGCGTGCAGGTGTCTGTTTATGTACATGCTGTACCGTCTTCAAATGATGGAACAGATAGTAATGTGTCATACGAAGAATTTGTGAAAGAAAATAAGGTACACTTTGGTATATATCTTGTTATACGAGATAGTTATGAATCTGTAAGTGGATCGGTGGAAACTTTGGTTGAGAAATATCCATGCTTAAAAGATAGCGGAAGCAGAGTCCTATATTGGGAAAATGTTTCAAGTGAAAAAATAAATGAGTTTGATGAGTTGGCAAAAGAGGCAACAACATTTAATGGGACAATGCAAGCATTACTGGAACATCCACCTATAATTGTAGAATTACAAACGGAATATTAAGGGAGAAGGGAACGTTATGAAAAAGAGTATTTTACTATTGGTAACAGCACTGCTATTGACAGGTTTAGCAGGGTGCAGCATGACAAAAAACAGATATAACCATTATGGAGTTGTGAAATATCTTGAAAATAAATATGATGATAAATTCGAATATTATGAAACTTATGGGGGTACGCTGTTTGATTCAGACTCATGGAAGAAATTTATCTGTACCAGTGAAAAATATCCGGGAAAACAAATTTTAGTAATTTATGATGTGAAATATAAAAAATATCATGATAATTATCTGGATATTAAATATGCTCGTCAAGTGGATGAATTATTTGATTCTATGTTGTCGGAAGTCTTTGGGGAGAATACATATTGTTTTCCACATTATGAGGATGAAGATATTGATGGGAGTGTATCAGAGTTCGACGGAGATACTACTTTTGAACAATATATAGCAATGAAGCGTCTGTTTTTATATTCTTTTGTAAAAAGTGATAAGAGCAATGAAGAAATTGAACATGAGATGAAAGAACAGTTATTGAATAATGGTATATGGTGTTATGAGATAAACCTCTATTTTGATGAAGATCTTGATGAAAATACTTTGGATTATTTTGCATATAGAAATGACGTAATAAGAAAGGGAAAAAAGTCAAGACATTTTTATGCAAAAATGAAAGATAACAAGACATTTACAGAATGTTATTGGGAGGTGGATTAAGATGTCAGAATTTGATAATGAATCATAATTTAACAACTTATATAAAAAGTGACAAAAGCAATGAAGAAGTCGAAAGTAAGATAGAGGAACAGATACTGAACAGTGGTATGTATTGCAGAAATATTTGCTTGCATTTTGTGGAGGATTTTGATGAGCAGAGGCTGGATGATGATTCCTACTTATATGACTTAAATGTATCAGCAGTGAGACACTATGTCGCAATCATGAAAGACAATAAAACATTTAGGGAATCTTATTGGGAAGATTGAATGGATATACATGGAGAAGGAAGCTTATGAAAAAGTATATAGTACTGGTAGTAACAACATTAATATTGACAGGTTTAGCAGGGTGCAGCATGACAAAAAACAGATATAACCATTATGG
>OGHF01001883.1_pt1 | contig 11646 bp, 9 predicted proteins | sample 1571481 | NCBI WGS metagenome assembly OGHF01 (sample SAMEA2581952, study PRJEB24529) | metagenome | biome: Human gut stool | place: China | collected 2011
GCCGTGGCGGACGCGCTGGGTAAAAGGCTCATCATTTGGAACGTGAAGTCTACCACCAAGGCCCAGGACGGTCTCTATGTCTACGATGTGGTGCAGCGCTTGTACGACAGTCAATTCGGCGGTCAGGGCGTGGACGATATCGCCAAATATATCAAGCTAGGCAAATTGGGCGAAGCGTTTTCTTCCGACGAGCAGGTGGTCCTGCTCATTGACGAGATCGACAAGGCCGATCTGGAATTCCCCAACGATCTGCTCTGGGAGTTGGACAAAATGGAATTCTACATTCCTGAGACTAAAGAGACCATCAAGGCCAAGCAGCGGCCCATCGTTGTAATCACCTCTAACGCAGAAAAAGAACTGCCCGACGCATTTTTGCGCCGCTGCGTGTTCCACTACATAGAGTTCCCGGATCAGGCTCAGATGGAAGCTATTTTGCGGGTGCACTTCGACAATCTGGAGGAAAAACTAATAAAGCAATCCCTTGCGGCGTTCTATCGGCTTCGCGAGCTGCGGGGTATTGAGAAAAAGCCTTCCACATCCGAACTGGTGGACTGGATCCGGGCATTGGTGGCAGGGGACGTGGACCCGAAGCTCATTGAGGACAATATGCCGTTTGCAGGTGTGCTGCTGAAGAAAGATAAGGATTTGCAAACGCTGCGGAAGCAAAAACGGTAAATCACATGTTTCTTAGTTTTTTTTATTTGTTAAGGCAAAGAGGATTGGATATATCTCCTAATGAGTGGATGACTCTTTTGGATGGAATAGAGAAGGGCTTACATTGTTCCTCTTTAATAGGGTTCTATCAACTTTGTCGTGCGGTTCTTTTGAAAAGTGAGATTGAGTTTGACCGATTTGATCAAGCATTCACGGAGTTTTTCAAGGATGTTCCCTTCAATGGTGAACTGCCCAAGGAATTTTTGAGTTGGTTGAATACTCCTGCTGATGATTTGAGGCGTTCCATTGAAGAACTGCGGGCAGAAGGCGGTTTTACAGATAAACACATGGAAGACCTTCTGCGCGGTCTTGAAAGACGATTGAAGGAACAGGATGATGAACATAACGGAGGCAGACGATGGATTGGAACTCAAGGCTTCACCCCATGGGGTAACAGTGGCTGGAATCCGAATGGTATCCGTATTGGGGGAGAATCCATGCACCGTACCGCAATGAGTGTTGCAGGCGAGCGAAAGTTCAGAGATTTCCGCAGGGACAACAAACTGGATACTCGGCAATTTCAGATGGCTTTTCGAACTTTACGCCAGTTGTCTGTTCAGATTGATAGTTCCGAGCGGGAATTGGACATCGATGCCACGATCCACGACACCTGCGAAAACGGCGGTCTTTTGAAGATGCAGACTCGTCCTCCGCGCAAAAACAATGTCAAGGTTTTACTACTGATGGATTCCGGCGGTTCCATGGAATATTACTCAAATCTTTGTAGCATGTTATTCCAAGCTGCTACCAAGTCTAACTATTTCAAGGAATTGCATACTTATTATTTTCATAACAGTATTGGATCTAATCTCTATACAGAGCCACGTCTTTGGTATGTAGATGCGGTTTCTACCGAATGGATTCTGGAGAATTTTGACAGCAGTTATAAAGTCATAATAGTAAGTGACGCAGCAATGAACCCAAATGAACTCCATGAAAAACAGTTTGTTTGGGGAACAGGAACATATATGCGCTCCAGTTACGAATGGCTATTATTGTTTCGCAAACAGTACCCCTATTTAATTTGGCTGAATCCAGAAACGATTCCTGAGAAGGCAAGCTATTGGACGCAAACGCAGGTTGAACTGGCTGATATTTTTCAGATGTTTCATCTTTCTGCAAATGGGTTGGAAGCAGGGATGAAGTGCCTTCTAGTTAGACAGTAAAATGACGATTTATATATGTGGAGTGGAGCGAATATATGGATTATTACAACTGTTTGCGGAACCAGCTCAACTGTGAGTATGCTTTTTGCAATCAAGGGATTTGTATCAAAAAAATGCAGGAAGGCTACGCACAAGTCGAAAAAACTGTTAAAAAAGAAGACTTGGATATCGACAGAACGCCTAATAACAGTCTCTATTTTCATTTGGCGAATGCAGCCTGTACTGCAGCAGCTGCTTCACATGGATACAATGCAGAGACTGTCAGCTTTAGCTTTACACTTTTGAATAATGCACACGTTGATGATCGACTAACCGCAAATGCGAGAGAGATGTTACAACTGCAGTCCATTCGTGTTTTTGACTTTAAAATTACCGACCAAAAAGGTACTTTGATCTGTAACGGCACTTTTACCATGAATCAAACTTGCGTGGCAATTTGATACATTTAAATTAGTTGGAGGGATTAATGGAATGAGAGATCTTTATGTTGTGAATTGCTGCAGAACCGCGATTGGTTCCTTCGGCGGCGCGCTGAAGAACACCCCTGCCGTCGATCTGGGTGCCATCGTCATCAAAGAGGCTCTGAACCGTGCCGGCGTGAAGCCCGAGCAGGTGGATGAGGTCATGTTTGGCTGCATCCTGACCGCCGCCCAGGGCCAGAACGTGGCCCGCCAGGCCTCCATCAAGGCCGGCATCCCCTATTCCGTCCCCGCTTACACCGTGGGCATGGTCTGCGGCTCCGGCATGAAGTCCATGATCGAGGGCGCCCGCTCCATCCTGGCCGGCGACGCCGACGTGGTTGTCTGCGGCGGCACTGAGAACATGAGCGCCGCTCCCTACGCCGTTCCCACCGGCCGCTACGGCGCCCGGATGGGTCACACCCAGATGATCGACACCATGATCAAGGACGGCCTGTGGGACGCCTACAACAACTATCACATGGGCACCACCGCTGAGAACATCGCGGACATCTGGGGCATCACCCGCAAGGAGATGGACGAGTTCGCCGCCTCCTCCCAGCAGAAGACCGAGGCCGCCCAGAAGGCTGGCAAGTTCGAGGCTGAGATCGTCCCCGTGCCCGTGAAGGTCAAGAAGGACATCGTGGAGTTCAAGGTGGACGAGTTCCCCCGTGCCGGCGTGACCGCCGAGGGCATCTCCAAGCTGAAGGGCGCCTTCCCCGTGGGGCCCGAGTCCCCCAATCCCCAGGTGGTCCACACCTTTGAGCCCACCGGCATCCAGGAGACCGACGACAAGGGTCAGCAGCGCGTGACTGCCGCCAACGCCTCCGGCATCAACGACGGCGCCGCCGCACTGGTGCTGGCCTCCGGTGAGGCTGTGGAGAAGTACGGCCTGAAGCCCATGGCCAAGCTGATCGGCTGGGGCCAGGGCGGCGTGGATCCCAAGATCATGGGCGTCGGCCCCGTGCCCGCCTCCCGTCAGGCCATGACCAAGGCCGGCGTGACCATCGACGATATCGACCTGGTGGAGGCCAACGAGGCGTTCGCCGCCCAGTCCATCGCCGTGGCCCGTGAGCTGGGCTTTGACATGAGCAAGGTCAACGTCAACGGCGGCGCCATCTCCCTGGGCCACCCCGTCGGCGCGTCCGGTGCCCGGATCATCGTGACCCTGCTGCACGAGATGCAGAAGCGGCCCGAGGCCAAGAAGGGCCTGGCTACCCTGTGCATCGGCGGCGGCATGGGCGTTGCCACCGTGTTCGAGAAGTGCTGAATTGATCTTCCGGCAGAGCACCGTCTCCGCTGGATGTGAAAAGGCGTCCCCGGCCATTAGCCGGGGGCGCCTCTTTTTTTGTGCCGGGAAGCGGCGTGCCGCAGGGCCGCCATCCAGCAGAACGGCAGGAGGACGAGGGTATAAAAGCGCCTGGAGGCGGCCTGAGAGGATGCCCAAGCAGTTTGCGGATCGCACATCAGCCGGAGTTTTTACAGAGACCGCGCTATGAAAGGCACCTGGCAGCCGCTGGAATGCGGTGGAACGGATAAGAAGGCCGCTGTAAGCCGAAAACTGGCTTACAGCGGCTGACTTGGCACCCCTGACCAGACTCTAACTGGTGGCCTACCGCTTAGGAGGCGGTCGCTCTATACGACTGAGCTACAGGGGCATATCAAATAGGCAGAAACCATTGTACCTGTTTTCCGCCCTGCTGTCAATGGGAAAGGGCTGCCGCGCAGGCGGCAGCCCTTCGGCGCTCACTGGATGACCCGTACCCGGATCACATTCTCCAGCGCCGTCACCTCGTCGATGACGCACTGGTCCGCCGGGGCGCTCAGGTCCACGATGGTGTAGGCGTAGTCCCCCCGGGACTTGTTGCTCAGGTTCTCCACATTGATGCCGTCCCGGGACAGCAGGGTGGTGATGCTGGCCAGCATGGCAGGCACGTTTTTGTGGATCAGGCACAGCCGGCACACGCCGCTGCGCTCCTGGCTGACGGCGGGCAGGTTTACGCTGTTGCGGATGTTGCCGTTTTCGAGGTAGTCCCGCAGCTGGTCCACCGCCATGACCGCGCAGTTCTGCTCACTCTCCGGTGTGGAGGCTCCCAGGTGAGGCATGGCCAGCACGTGGGGCGCACCCACCAGGCGGTTATTGGGAAAGTCTGTGACATAGGCCGCTACCCAGCCGGTGTCCAGCGCCGCCAGCATGGCATCGTCGTCCACGATCTCGCCCCGGGCCAGGTTGATGAACCGGACGCCCCGTTTCATGGCGCCGATGGCCTTGGCGTCGATCATGCGCTCCGTGTCCTTGGTGTAGTGGATGTGGATGGTGATATAGTCCGCCCGCTTGTAGAGCTCGTTGATGTCCTTCACCACATGGATGTGGCGGTCCAGCCGCAGGGCGGCATCCACAGACAGGAAGGGGTCGTAGCCGTACACATCCATGCCCAGGGACAATGCGATGTTGGCGACCAATGACCCGATGGCCCCCAGGCCGATGACGCCCAGCGTCTTCTTGTACAGCTCCGGGCCGATGAAGGCGGCCTTGCCCTTCTCCACTACGGTGGTCACGTCCACGCCGGAGGCCACCTGCTGCCGGACCCACTGGATGCCCCCGTCCACGTCCCGGGAGCCCATCAGCATGGCGCACAGCACCAGCTCCTTTACGGCGTTGGCGTTGGCGCCGGGGGTGTTGAATACCACGATGCCCGCCTCGGAGCAGCGGTCCAGGGGGATATTGTTGACGCCGGCCCCAGCCCGGGAGATGGCCAGAAGGTTTTTCGGAAAATCATAGTCCAGCAGCTTGGCGGAGCGGACCAGGATGGCGTCCTCGTCTGTCTCCGAATCGGAGACGGCGTACAGCGCCGGATCCAGGCGGTTCAGGCCGACGGGAGAGATCTTGTTGAATGTTCTGATACGGTACATGGCAGAATGCCTCCATTGGGCGGCCCCAGCGGGTCGCGGTACTTGCGGGGGAACGTGCGGTGCTGGCACCGCTTCCGCCGCAGCATCTTCTATTATAGGTAGAGGCCGCCGTCCCAGTCAATGTGCCGAACCGCCAAATCCACGGCCGGTTGGGCCGAAAGTTTTTGGAGAGGTATTACTTTTGGAACGGCCTGGAAAAATACCCAAAAAGGCAGTTCTGCGCCTCCGGAACTGCCGCTTTCCTATGAAAACTGCGGAATCGTCCTGTTTTTTTGAAAAAGCCCCTGAAAGCAGCTTGCAAAAATCGAGAGAACGGCATATAATGCAAAACTGTGTGCAAATCTCGACCGGCGGCCGGAATCGGACGGCCGGCAGGGAGGCCGCGTGTGTTGATCCGCCGCCCGGCGCGCCCCGCGTGGCCCTTTCATAGAGAAAAGGAGATGGAAGATGTGCAGAACGAACATTTGAGGAACATCGCCATCAACGCCCACATCGACCACGGCAAGACTGCCCCACAGGGCTGACACCCTGCGGGGATCGTTTGATAGAAATGCCCGGCGGAAGCACCCGCAAGGGGTACGCCACATCCGTAAGGCGGGAAAGCCGCCAACGGCTGTGCAGTGAATTCCGCCTCCGCCAAGGTTTTGCCGCAGGCAAAACACTTGTACGCGCCGCCCGGCGCGGCCTTGCCAGAGAAGAAGGAGAAGAGAATTATGCAGAACGAACATTTGAGAAATGTCGCCATCATCGCCCACGTCGACCACGGCAAAACCACGCTGGTGGACGAGATGCTGAAGCAGGGCGGCGTCTACCGGGAGAATCAGGAGGTGGTGGACCGGGTCATGGACTCCGGCGACCTGGAGCGGGAGCGGGGCATCACCATCCTGGCCAAGAACACCGCCATCCGGTACAAGGACACCAAGATCAACATCGTGGATACCCCGGGCCACGCCGACTTCGGCGGCGAGGTGGAGCGCATCCTGAAGATGGTCAACGGCGTCATCCTGCTGGTGGACGCCGCCGAGGGCCCCATGCCCCAGACCCGCTTCGTGCTCTCCAAGGCCCTGGAGCTGGGCCACCGGGTCATTGTGGTGGTCAACAAGATCGACCGGCCCGACCAGCGGATCCACGAGGTGGTGGATGAGGTGCTGGAGCTGCTGATGGACCTGGATGCCACCCCGGAACAGTTGGATTCCCCCATGCTGTTCTGCTCCGGCCGCAACGGCACCGCCTCCTACTCCCCCGACGTGCCGGGCACGGACCTCAAGCCCCTGTTTGAGACCATTCTGGAGTATATCCCCGCCCCGGAGGCAGATGTGGACCAGCCCTTCCAGATGCTGGTCAGCTCCATCGACTACAACGACTTCGTGGGCCGGATCGCTATCGGCCGCATCGAGCGGGGCACCTTGAAGCAGAACCAGGACATCGTCGTGTGCAACTACCACGACCCGGAGGCTGTGCTCCGCAAGGCGAGAGCCACCGCCATCTACGAGTTCGAGGGCCTTGCCCGGAATCCGGTGACCGAGTCCACCGCCGGCAACATCATCGCCATGAGCGGCATTCCCGACATCACCATCGGCGACACCATCTGCGTCCCGGACTGCGTGGAGGCGTTGCCCTTCGTGAAGATCAGCGCCCCTACCCTGGAGATGACCTTCTCCGTCAACGACTCCCCCTTTGCCGGACGGGAGGGCAAATTCGTCACCTCCCGCCAGCTGCGGGAGCGGCTGATCCGGGAGACCATGAAGGACGTCTCCCTCCGGGTGACCGAGACCGACAGCACTGATGCCTTCAACGTGGCCGGCCGGGGTGAGATGTCCCTGTCCATCCTTATGGAGACCATGCGCCGCGAGGGCTATGAGTTCCAGGTCTCCCCTCCCCGTGTGCTGTATCAGGAGATCGACGGCGTGAAGTGTGAGCCTCTGGAGCGCCTGGTGGCCGACGTGCCCAACGACTGCGTGGGCGCGGTGATGGAGAAGATCGGCTCCCGCAAGGGCGAGTTCCTGTCCATGAACCCGGTGGGCAGCCGCACCAAGCTGGAGTTCCTGGTCCCCTCCCGGGGCCTGTTCGGCTATCGCAACGAGTTTTTGACCGACACCAAGGGCGAGGGCATCATGGCCTCCGTCTTTGAGAAGTACGCCCCCGTGAAGGGCGAGATCCAGCGGCGGAGCACCGGCTCCCTGGTGGCCTTTGAGACCGGCGAGGCGGTGACCTATGGTCTGTTCAACGCCCAGGAGCGCGGCATCCTGTTCATCGGCGCGGGCGTCCCCGTGTATGCCGGCATGATCGTGGGCGAGACCCCCAAGGCGGAGGACATCTCGGTCAACGTGTGCAAGAAGAAGCAGCTGACCAATATGCGCGCCTCCGGCTCCGACGACGCCCTGCGCCTGACCACTCCCCGCACCCTCTCTCTGGAGCAGTGCCTGGAGTTCCTGGCGGACGACGAGCTGCTGGAGTGTACCCCGGAGAATCTGCGCCTGCGCAAGCGGGTGCTGGACCACGGTGAGCGGATGAAGCTGGCCTCCCGGAAGAAGGGCTGAGTCCCAGCGCTTGCTGAGCGTATCCTGAAATGAGAAAGGCTCTGCATCCTGTTTCCACAGGATGCAGAGCTTTTTTGCGCCTTTTTCGGCCTGTAATTGGAAAGCGGAACGGGATACAGGAGAAAACCGGCGTGTTTTCCACAAAATTTTCGGAAAATGTGGAAACGGCTTTGAGGACACTGGCGGCGGGGGGAGCGTATGTCTCCCCAGCCGCCCTGTTTGGATGTACCTGCCCTCAGCCGTCGTTCTCATCCCGGACCAGGTCCAGGATGATGTCCACGCATTTCTCAATGCCGATCAGGCCGGAATCCAGGGTGATGTGGTAGTTCTGAGCCGTACCCCACTCCCGGTCGGTGTAGTGCTTGTAATTCACCCGGCGGCGGGTGTCCTTGTCCGTCAGGCGCTTCTCCGGGGACTGCTCCGACTCGCCGTACAGGCGGACGATGCGGTCGGCCCGGAACTCCATACTGGCGTGGATGAAGGTGTGGAGGCAGTCGTCACGGTCCTTCAAGATGTAGTCGGCGCACCGGCCCACAATGACGCATGGGCCCTTGTCCGCCAGGTCCCGGATCACCCGGTACTGGATGGTCCACAGGAAGTCAGAGGCGGACATCCCGCCCATGGCTCCGGGAACGCCGCGGCCCAGAAAGGCGTAGGCGAAGCGGTTCTTGCTGGGGGCGAACTCCCCCTGTTCCTCAATGAACTTGGGGTCAAAGCCGCTCTCCAGCGCCACCTGTTTGACCAGCTCCTTGTCGTAATAGGGGATGCTCAGCCGCTGGGCGACCGTCTTTCCGATGGTGCGCCCGCCGCTTCCGAACTCACGGCTGACGGTGATGATCTTCTTTTTCATGGCCAAAACCTCCTTGTGATGATGGGCGGCCCTCCGGCTGGGGGTGTGCCGCCCTTGGAGATACCCCTATTATAATGCGTACGGGACAAAGCCACAAGCATAGAACGCAAAGCTTGCAGGGGAGAGACAAAAAAATTCTTGACAATACCTAGAACTACAAGGTATTCTATACCTAGAAGAACAAGGTATAATCTGAGCGGGAGCTTTCCCGGGAAAGGATGAAAAGCCATGAAGCTGGATAAAGGATTGGTGGCAGGCAGCAGCACCCTGCTGATTCTCTCTCTGCTGGAGCACGGTGATCTATACGGCTATCAGATGATCGAGGAGTTGGCCCGGCGCTCCAACGACGTCTTTCAGATGAAGGAGGGGACGCTGTACCCGATCCTGCACGCACTGGAAAAGGGAAAGTATCTATCTTCCTATGAGCAGCAGGCACCCACGGGCCGGATGCGGAAGTATTATAAGCTGACCCGGAAGGGGCGGGAGCTGCTGGCCGATAAGAAAACGGAGTGGACCAGGTTCCACCAGGGGGTGGAGGATGTGTTGTCCGGCGGAGCAAATGCCCTTTCTTGCATATAAAGAGGACAATTTGACAGAAACGTGTTGTTCCATTGCGGGAGAGAAGAGGTGGCACATCATGGAAGGATACAACAGAGAGCGGGAGAAACGGTGGCTGGCCCTCGCAACGGGAGGGATCCGATTTGGTCCGGACCGGCGGGCGGTATCGGAGGAATTGGCCGCCCACCTGGAGGATAAAACCGCCGACCTTCAGCGGATCTTCCCGGACATGACGGAGTCAGAGGTGTGGGACCGGACGCTGAAAGAGATGGGCGACCCCAGAGCGCTGGGCAAGGAGCTGGCAAAGATCCACAGGCCCTGGCTGGGCTACTTATGGCGGGCCAGTCAGGTTGTACTGGCGGCAGCCCTGCTGGTACTGGTGCTGGTGGGGATCAACGTCATAGGCGGAAGCTCCACTCTTGGGGGGTGGTATGGCCGGGAGAGCAGCCGGAGAGACAGTCAGGACGGGATTATCCTGCTGGCGGCGGAAGAAGAAACCGTGGAGCTGGAGGGCTGTACCCTGTCCCTGGATGGGGCGGTCCTCTGGTCCGGTCCAGTTGGGGAACGGAGCATGGAGCTCTGTCTGCGGGCGGAAACTCTGCGCTTTTGGGAAAAGGGCGGATGTCAGTTTGAGCATATCACCGCCACAGACGATTTAGGATCCCATTACGCCAGTGAATATGAGTGGAGCATGAAAGCGGCAGACTTTCGCAGACATATTTATGTGTATCTGGACGGCTGGGGGCCGTTTTATCAAAACTATCGCGTGCAGGTGAGGGGCATCGCTCCGGAGGCGGAATGGATCCGCCTGGAGTACCGGCTGCTGGGGCGGAGCTTCTCCCTAAATGTCGATCTGACCAAGGAGGCGGAGGCATGAAGAAAAAATATCGGATGAGCCGGGGGGGCAGGCTGGCCCTGAATCTGGTCCTGCTCTGTGTCCTGGTGGTGTTTATCTGGGGTCTGCTGGGCTTCTCCTCCCCCACTCTGCGGGGAAGATTCCGCAGGGTCGCCCAGGCCAACTGGGCGGACCCGCTGGAGATCCAGGGTGTGCTTCCGTGTGACGGCCAGCGCTGGGTGCTGGCCGCCGGACAGGATCAGGTGATCCTGTGGCAGGATGGGCGGGACGGCCTGGAGTATTGGCCCCGGGATCCGAATGGGGCAACGCTGGTCCCCGTGCCGGAGATGAGGACGGCGCAGGGAGAAATCTGGGTGGCGGCGGCGGATGTGCCAGCAGGGACAGTTTCCGCCGGGCTGGAACTGACAGTGGGCTGCTGGTACCGGAAAAACGGGACCTCCGGCTGGACCTTCAGCAGCCAGCCGGAGCAGCCCGGGGATCTGCCGCCGCTGACCCAGCAGTGGGAAAAGACCTACTCCGCAGCGGGAGAACTGCTGAAGGACGGGGCGGTCCTGTTCCATATCGCCGTGGAGGAGGATCAGGATGAAGGCGGGCCCCCGGAGGACCTGATCCTGAGCGACACCGATGAGTGGGATCTCTATTGGAGCGGACTGGACCGGAGAGGCGTGGACTGCGCCATGGAGGCGGTGTTTTATGATGCAGAGGGCCGGGAACTGGAGCGGGCAGTTCTGGCTACCACGGAGGAGGGTGGCGGACCATGGACGGGAGGGTAAGCCACGCCCGCCCTTTGTGATAGAATGTTTTTCCTGTTATGCCGTAGGGGAGGGGCTTGCCCCTCCCGCCAGGTTTCAGAAGGGTTTCTCTCAGCGTGGAACGAAGCCATTCCGAAAAATAGCGGGCGGGTCTGAGACCCGCCCCTACAACGTCTCAGGCAGATTACAGCAAAACGGAACACCGGGATGGCAAGCCCCTCCCCTACAGCATGGCCGGAAAACATCCTGCGACGAAGACCGGGCCCGTCCGGCGCTGAAAGATACTGCCTTAGCAGGGTGCCCAAAGAAAACAGACGGAAAACCCGGGAAAATTGGCAGAGCTCCGCTGAAAAAATTTGAAAATACCCTTGACACACACGGGGGTGTTGATGTATGATACCAAAGTCCCTGTATGGGACAACTGCGATGATGCGGGAGATTGCTCGGGAACGAGGTAACTTCCGCGGAGTATGTCCGAGCTAGAATCGGGCGGCTGAAGGACCTGGGCACGGCGTATATCGCTGTGGTTGGGTGGAACCGGCCTGCTTGTCGCGCCGGTTTCTTTCATGCCACGGAGTGATACGCACGAGAACGTGGACAGGAACTTCACCGTACGGAGCGTGAAGGACAAAGAAATTCACTTCGTATGTATTTAAGGAGGAAACAACCCATGGCAGCTCAGAAAGAAATGATCCGCATCCGCCTGAAGGCTTACGATCATCAGCTGATCGACCAGTCCGCTGAGAAGATCGTGGAGACCGCCAAGCGCACCGGCGCCACTGTCTCCGGCCCCATCCCCCTGCCCACCAAGAAGGAAGTCGTCACCATCCTGCGGGCCG
>OGHF01001897.1_pt1 | contig 11595 bp, 5 predicted proteins | sample 1571481 | NCBI WGS metagenome assembly OGHF01 (sample SAMEA2581952, study PRJEB24529) | metagenome | biome: Human gut stool | place: China | collected 2011
ACGTAGATCGCGGTGGCCATGCCGTGGAACGTGATGCTGACGGTGCCGCCATTTTGACGGGCCGCATCAAGACGCTCGGCGACGGTGAACGTGCGGCGATACAGTGCCACATGGTTGGTTTCGGGAACGTTCGGCTCCTGCGGATTCTCATGGCCGTCCCACGGGTACTGAATATTCACGTACTTATGGTTCATGTATCCCGCGTTCTGCAGGTGGGAGGGCACGTCGATGCGGCCGAAAGCGGAATCGTCGAAATCCTCGGCTGCGAACGGCTCTTCCTCAAGATCGATGTCGGAGGCCTGCACCATTTCCACGCGCCATTCGCCGTCGAGGCTTTGCTTCAAATCGCTCGGCTCGCCGATCGCGGGAATGTGAGAAAAGGTCACGTGATTGGAATGTGCCGGCGTGCGATTCACTGCGAACACCGTGGGGTCGGTGAGCCACGCGGCGGATGCGGTGGTGATCTTATCTGCCATGATTTCCTCGTTTCCGAAACATAACTTCGTTGTTGATGTAGGTTTAGTTGGTGTGTACTTTTGTGTACTCAGAGCAATAAACTCTTTTACTAGCATGGTAAACGTTGTTTACTTAAATTGCAAATCTGCGTGTTGCGTTATTTGCAACTGAATTTACTTATATGGCGATAGGTGACGGCAAATGGCGGTAGTAATCATGATTGCAGATGTCGGTATTTGATAAGCGTAAGAACTGCGATTGCGACACGCCGTTTGGGGGCTTTGTTTACTAAGGAATTTTACTTTTGATAGTAAACAACGTATACTCAATTTTCGAGGTCAACGGGTGATCTCATCAAAATCTTCTAAGGAGAAGAGATAATGAGCAATACGACCACTACTGCGAACGGCACGGCTCGTCGCGGAAAGCTCGGCCAGCGCGTAGCGTACGCGTGCGGCAACCTTGGCCAGTCCGCGTTCTATAACGCACTGAGCACCTACTTCGTCGTCTATGTGACGAGCTCCTTGTTCGCTGGTGTCGATAAAGGCGTCGCCACCAAGCTGATCGGCATCATCACCGGCCTGGTCGTGGTGATCCGTATCGCGGAGATCTTCATCGACCCGCTGCTGGGCAACATCATCGACAACACCACCACCAAGTGGGGCCGTTTCCGCCCATGGCAGTTCCTCGCCGGCGCGATTTCGTCCGTGCTGATCGTGCTAGTGTATACCGGCCTGTTCGGCTTGGTGAACGTGAACACCACGTGGTTCATCGTACTGTTCGTCATCACCTTCATCGTGCTCGACGTGTTCTACTCCCTGCGTGACATCTCCTACTGGGGTATGATCCCTGCATTGAGCTCCGACTCCCACGAGCGCTCCACCTACACCGCACTCGGCTCCTTCACCGGCTCCATCGGCTACAACGGCATCACCGTCGTGGTCATCCCGATCGTCACCTACTTCAGCTGGGTGTTCACCGGTGAGCTCGCCGAAAGCCAGTCCGGCTGGACCTGCTTCGCCATCATCGTGGCCATCCTCGGCATCCTCACCGTGTGCTCCGTGGCGTTCGGCACCAAGGAAAGCACCACCACGCTGCGTGCCAAGGCCGAAGACAACGGCGGCCCGCTGCAGGCCTTCAAGGCTCTGGCCCAGAACGATCAGCTGCTGTGGGTTGCCTTGAGCTACCTGCTGTACGCCATCGCCAACGTGGCCACCACCGGCGTGCTGATCTTCCTGTTCAAGTTCATCCTCGACAACCAGGCCGCATACTCCCTCACCGGCGTGATCGCACTGGTCGCAGGCTTGGTTATGGCTCCGCTGTACCCGATCCTGAACAAGCGCATTCCGCGCCGCTACCTGTACTTGGGTGGCATGGTGCTCATGATCGTCGGCTACCTGCTGTTCGCCGTCGGCTCCAGCAATCTGGCAATGGTCATCGTCGGTCTGGTCTTCTTCTACCTGCCGCAGACTTTCATTCAGATGACCGCCATCCTGTCGCTGACCGACTCCATCGAATACGGCCAGCTCAAGAACGGCAAGCGCAACGAGGCCGTCACCCTGTCCGTCCGCCCGATGCTCGACAAGATCGGTGGCGCCATGTCCAACGGCATCGTCGGCATCATCGCCGTGGCCGCTGGCATGACCGGCAATGCGACCGCAGCCGACATGACCGCATCCAACATCCACATCTTCAAGATCTGCGCCTTCTACATTCCGCTCGTGCTCATCATCCTGAGCCTGATCGTGTTTCTGTTCAAGGTGAAGATCACTGAGAAGATGCACGATGAGATCGTCAAGGAGCTCGAAGTGAAGCTCGCCAACGGTGAGATCGAAGCCGACGACGCTCAGACCGTAGAAGCCGTCGAGGCGGTTGCCATGGCTGAAACCGCTGGAACTGCTGGAACCGCTACTCCGGCGGGCCAACCTGAATCCCGATAACTGAACTTCCCCTTCCTTTCCGACAACCAGGGCCGCCTGAAGCACTCCATCCGCTGCAGGCGGCCTTTCATTCTTTTCGTCTCCATGCCTCTCATCCCGTCCGGGTTCCTCCACTCACTGGAACAATCTGGACGATAAAAGGCCTGTCAGCGGGAGGATTCCTCCGCCCGCTGGAGGTTTTTGGACAGTACGGGGGTATTTTGCGGTCCGGATTCTTCCAGCGACTGGAGGGATATGGATGCTCGGAGAGTTGCAGACGGGGCGATTCTTCCGGTGGCTGGAGGTTTTTGGACGTTAGCAGGTCTGTTAGCGGGTAGCTTCCTCCACCGACTGGAGGTTTTGGGTCGCTAAGGCGTCCGGAGCTATGCTTCGCCGATGAGGGAGCCGCGTTCGTGGATCGTCGGCACCAGTGTGCGGATCACGATGGTGGCCTGCCCGCGCAGGGTGAGATCCTCGCCTTGCCTGCAACGGTGAATTTGCGGCGCCTCCTGATAATCCGTGGTCACGGTGCGGCTGATTTCGTTTTCCATCGCGTCGATGAATTGAGTATTGACGATTTCCGGCGCACCATATACCGAAATGTCGCGCAGATCCAACAATCCTGCCGGTATGGCCATGACGCGCCCGAGCAACGCGCCCGCTTCGGTGAGAATATGCGTACGTGCGGCAGGATCCTGCGAGATGCGTTGCTGCAGCCTGTTACCGGAAACGAATGATTCGAGACATCCCTGTTTGCCGCATTCGCAGATTGGCCCGTTCGGGTCGACCACCACGTGTGCGATTTCTCCGGCAGTGAAGGAACTTCCTTCGATGATGACGTCGTTGAGGCATAATGCCGCGCCGACGCCCCGCCCGATGGAGATGAGCATGGAATTGGGAGAGCAGTCGCCGAAGAATCGTTCCGCCACAAGTGCCGCATTGGTGTCGTTGCCTACGATCACGGGCACTCCGGTGGCGTTTTCCACTTCGGTTTTCAGCGGCAGTTCGCTCCACCCCAAGTGCACGGATTTGCGCACCACGCCGTTGGGTTCCACAATGCCGGTCACCGCGATGCCGATGCCAAGGATCGGCAGTGGCGTTGAGCTGATGAGCTGCCTGCAGAGGTCGATCACGTCATTGACGCTGCAGCCATGGTCGACGGGAAGCTCGGTGCGGTCCACGATTCTGCCGGAAAGATCCGCCAGCGCTCCTTTGACGAGCATCGGATTCGACAGGTCGACGGAGACGATTCGCCAGAAATCGGTGTCGATGGCGAGCACTTGCGAACGTTTACCGCGCCCTTCGCGATTGTCGGGGCCGAGTTCGCGCAGAATGCGATTGTCGACCATTTCGCCGGTCACCTCGCTGGTGGTGAAGCGCGAAAGTCCGATGAGTTTGCCGATATTGGCTCGCGACATTTGCGTTGCGGGGAAAAGCTGCTCGAATGCGGCGGTGATATTGCTGATTCGAATATCGGAAGGTGATGCCTTTGCTTGGGTGCCGCTCACGATGTCCTCGCTTTCTTGTGTGGAGCCGATACATATTGTAGTTTGTGGCGATACAAGTGCGTTATGTAATTTTTATTGGCAATAAAGATTACTAAACAAGAGTATACGGCATTTTTCCTCGAATTGCGATTGCTTTACGATTGTCGCTAAATGGCGGAATTTCAGCTTTTTTGTGGAATAGCAATCGCGTGCCGGATTTAAATGTAAGGAAACTTGACAAAAAAGGATTACGTAGGTATGCTGTGACTATCCGGTGCAAGGAGGTGCCGGAATAATCTCACGAAGGAGAGAGATATGCGATCCCACACTCAGCGTTTGATGGTTTGCGCAGCTTCTTTCGCGGCTCTGTGCATGGGTCTTGCAGGATGCGGTTCCAATACGGCCAGCACCGGCGGGGATTCCGGGGAGGTCGTCAACCTCACGTACATGCACCGTCTTCCGGATTCCGAAGGCATGACCTTGGTCAAAGACATTGTTGCCAAGTGGAACAAGGATCATCCGAACATTCAGGTCAAGGCCACCAAGTTCGATGGTGCCGCACAAGATATGATCAAGAAGCTGGAAACCGACGTCAAGGCCGGCAATGCTCCGGATCTTGCACAGGTCGGCTACGCCGAAGTGCCTGAGGTGTTCACCAAGGGCTTGCTCGAAGACGTGACCGAAGAGGCCGCGAAGTACAAAAGCGACTTCGCCGAAGGCCCATATTCCATGATGCAGGTTGACGGCAAGACCTACGGCCTGCCGCAAGACACCGGCCCGCTTGTGTACTTCTACAACCAGAAGGCTTTCGACGAACTGGGCATCAAGGTTCCCAAAACCAAGGATGAGCTGATCGAAGCGGCAAAGACCGCGGCCGCGTCCGGCAAGTACATCATGGATTACGAAGCCGATGAGGCCGGCAACATCTTCGCAGGTTTGGCAAATGCTTCCGACCCGTGGTACACCGTCAAGAACGACGCTTGGGTGGTCAACACCAACGGCAGCGGTTCGCAGGCTTTTGCTGAAACCTTCCAGGAACTGATCGACAACAAGGCCACGCTGACCAACCCGCGTTGGGTGCCGTCGTTCGACGCATCCCTGCAGGATGGCACGCTGATCGGCAACATCGGCGCCGCTTGGGAGGCTCCGCTATTCAAGGACTCCGCAGGAGACACCGGCAAGGGTGACTGGCGTGTCACCCAGATCGGTGACTGGTTCGGCAATGGCACCAGCACCGGCCCTGACGGTGGTTCCGGCGTCGCAGTGCTCAAGGGTTGTGAGCACAAGGCCGAAGCCATGGAATTCCTCGACTGGTTCAACACTCAGGTTGAGGATCTGACCTCCCAAGGTCTGATTGTGGCCGCCAGCACCGAAACCGCGAAGACCCCTGAATCCTGGAACGAATTCTACGGCGGCCAAGACGTGATGAAGGAATTCGCTACTGCCAACGACAACATGGTCGCATTCAACTACATGCCGGGCTACTCCGCGGTCTCCGCAGCTATGCAGGAAGCCGCCGACAAGGCAGCCGACGGTTCCGGCAAGGTGGCGGACGTGTTCCCTGTGGCACAGCAGACCTCCATCGACACCCTCAAGAACTACGGCCTGTCCGTAGCGAAGTGATCGACGTATGGAACCAGGGATCACCCGCTCTGATTCCATAACCCCTCCAACGACGGTGTGGAGCCAACGCAACACACGGCTCCACACCGTTCCTTATGAAAATATTCCTTGTGAATATTCCCTATGAATCGATCTAGCTGATTCGACGGAGCGGCTGAAACCGGCACTCCTCTCCCGTGATGACGATTTGGATACGGCGATTCGAACTGTGAAAGATGCCACCAACGATGAGTGGCATCCGATGCGAAAGATAGGTACATCATGACTGCAACAACGCATGCGGCGAAACCAAAGCGCACTGATGCGCAACGCCGCGAGAATCGAACAGGATGGGCGTTCATGGCGCCATTCGGCATACTGTTCGCCATCGTATTCATCATCCCGATTTTCTATGCCATCTATTCCAGTTTCTTCCGTCAGGTCACCGAGGGCGGCGGCGCGTACGGCGGCGGCGAATTGGTGAATAAATTCGTAGGATTCCAGAATTTCGAGTACGTGCTTACGTCCGGCAATTTCTGGTCCGGTGTGGGCAGGGTGCTGATTTACACCCTCATTCAGGTGCCGCTGATGATCATCATCGCGTTGGCTTTGGCGATGGTCATCGATTCGTTCGTGGTCAAGCACATCACGGGTTTCCGTCTCGGCTACTTCCTGCCGTACGCCATTCCAGGTGTGGTCGCATCCATCATTTGGGTGTACCTGTATAACGGTCAGATTTCGCCGATCGTCAAAGGTCTTGCGGCCATCGGAATAAACGTTGATTTCTTCAGCAAGAACGTTGTGCTCGCTTCCATGGCAAACATCACCACATGGACGTTCACCGGCTACAACATGCTGATTTTCTTGGCCGCACTGCAGGCGATTCCGCACGAACTGTACGAAGCCGCACGCATTGATGGCGCAAGTGGATGGCAGATCTCCATGCGCATCAAACTGCCGAACGTGCGTTCCGCGGCGCTGCTGTCCATGTTGCTGTCCATCGTCGGCACAATCCAGCTATTCAACGAACCGCAGATCATGCAGACCGCCGATCCGGGCATCTCCAAAACCTATACGCCAATGATGATGGCCATGAACACTTCCCAAGGCACGCTGACTCCGGGCGGTGACGGACCCGCATCGGCGGTCGCCATCGTCATGGCACTGATCGCAGGCGTTCTCGCCATGATCTACGCACTGGTCGAGAGGAAGGCGAACGAACAATGAGCAACGCAGTCGCAGCAAGAAAAGACGAACGCGCCCGCAGAAAAGCGGAACGCATGATGGAAAAGCAACGCGAAGCGGCCGAACACGATCTGCCGCGCTCCATGCGCCCATCGCCGATCACCAAAACCATTACCGTGATCGTGCTCGTCGTAGCGCTGATCTACTTCCTCTTCCCAATCTATTGGGCCATCATCGCATCCACCAAAACACCATCGCAGCTGACCAGCAGCAACGGATTGTGGTTCGCCGTCGGACTTGACCAGATTCCCGACGCCATCGCAACCAACTATTCGAAGCTTATGGGGTGGACCCGTGGCCAATTCTGGCGTTGGGTGCTGAATTCCCTGATCTACTCCGGGGTTTCCGCACTGATCGGCACCATCATTTCGGTGATGGCAGGCTATGCCACCGCAAAATTCAACTTCCGTGGCAAGTCCATCGCCATCGGCGTGGTCATGGGATGCATGCTGATGCCGGTCGCACTGCTCACCATTCCGCAGTACTCCATCTTCCACGCACTGCACCTGACCAACACCATGCTGGCGATCATCATCCCGTGCTGCGTTTCGCCATTCGGCTTCTTCCTCGGACGCGTGTACGCGCAAACCTCCGTACCGAACGAACTGCTGGAAGCGGCCCGCATCGACGGCGCCGGTGAAGCGAGAATCTTCTTCACAATCGTGCTCCGACTGCTCGCCCCAGCCATGGTGACCATCTTCCTGTTCCTCTTCGTGGGAACGTGGAACAACTTCCTGCTGCCGTTGATGATGGTTTCCTCCGACACCCTCAAGCCGGTCACGCTCGGCCTGTATGGCATGGTATCGCTCGCAACCTTCAACGATCGTGGATCGCTGATGATGGGCGCACTGCTCGGCGTACTGCCGGTGATCGTGCTCTTCCTCGGCTTGCAGCGCTACTGGCAGGCAGGTCTTGCGGCAGGCGCGGTCAAGGGTTGACGGGCATCCATCCAACTCCATGCGTGGCATGCAAACGCCACGCATGGAGTTGGATCAACAGAACAACCGTAATCCGGGCCCCACTATTTCAGGCAGGTACATGCAATGAACGCAAGACTGCACCATAACGGCCGTTCGCAAGGATGCGTCGGCATCGACATCGGCGGAACGAAAATCGAAGGCGTGCTGCTCGACGCAACAGACCGCGTCATCGACGTCTGCCGTATGCCATCGCACTCCGGTGAAAGCAATGTCGTAACCGACATCGTGCGCGTCGCCCGCATACTGTCCAACGAAGCGCTGCCCATCGGCATTGGCATTCCAGGGCAGGTGAACTGCGCAACCGGGCAAGTGAGCAACGTCGTCAATCTTGATATTGAAACGTTGGAACTTGGCGAACGCGTCAGCGCAATCATGCACGCTCCGGTGCACGTGGAAAACGATGTGAACGCGGCTGCGGTCGGAGCCGCGGAATTCGTGGAACAAGTCGACGGCAACGCAACCGTCGTATTCCTCAACTTCGGCACGGGACTGGCCGCAGGACTCGTGCGCGGCGGGCAAGCCGAACACGGGTACAGCGGATCCATCGGCGAAATCGGGCACCTACCCATCGACCCCAACGGATTCGAATGCCCATGCGGGCAGCGTGGATGCTTGGAAACCGTGGCATCCGGCGGGGCCGTGGCAAAACTTTGGCCTTCCGCAAACCCGCCCATGCCTGATCTCATCCGCAAAGCGCGGCAAGGAGACGGGCATGCCAACGACGTGCTCGCCATGGTGGCCCACGCCATGGGCGACACCATCCAAATCGTCGCGCAAGCCTACGATCCGCAACGCATCATCATTGGCGGAGGCATGGCGAAAACCGGTGACGCACTCATCGAAGTCATCCAAGCCGAACTGAGTCGCAGAGCCGAAGGATGCCGATTCCTGACCACACTCGACATCGCATCGAACATCAGAATCGCAGCCATTGACCAACCAATCGGCGCAATCGGCGCGGCGCTCGCGGCAAAACGAGCGCAACCGCAATCGTGAATGCGTGATACTTCAGGCAGACTGGAACAAGCGCAACAATTCCGGAAATCCAGATCCGGCAATCCCGGCAATCCGAGAATCACAATCGAGAATTGAAATCGATAATCGACAATCGAAAGGCGAATCGATGGCAAGCGAGAACACCCGCAAATGGGCGATCATTCCCGAACCGAACAGCATGACGGTCGGCGAAGGCACGGTGCTGTTGCCCTATGCGGGGCGCGTGAACGAATCCATTGCGATTGGCGATGGCGATTTCCTGCTTGCGCATCAGCTTGTTGCCGACATACGTTCCGCGACAGGCACTGATTGGGATATTGCGACGGGCGATATGTGGTCGGGCTTCATCAGATTGCGTATTGCGGATTCGCGGGATTTCGATTCGCAGGATGGCGGTACCGCCGGCGCATACACGCTGACTATCAACACTGACGGCATTACGATTACCGGTTGCGATTTCGAGGGTGTGCGCAACGGCGTGCAGACCCTGCGTCAACTCATACGGCAAAACGGTGCCGTACTGCCGGAACTGCAGATTGCAGATGCCCCCGCATGCCAAATCAGGGGATATTACTTGGATGCGACGCGCGGCCGCGTGCCAACGCTCGCATGGCTCAAACAGTGGGCCGACAAACTCTGCCTCTACAAATACAACCAACTGCAGCTGTACATCGAGCATACGTTCGCATTCGACGGCATGAGCGAAACATGGCGCGGATCAAGCCCGCTCACGCCGGCAGACACACTTGAATTCGACCAATACTGCGCGAACCTTGGCATCGAACTCGTGCCGTCAGTCTCCACATTCGGACACCAATATGTGGCGATGCGCACGCAGGAACTGCGCGAACTTGGCGAATTCCCCGAAGACGCAGACCGGCCGTTCAGCTTCATCGAACGCATGAGGCACCACACGCTCAACGTCGCCGACGATCGAGCCTTCGCATTCTCTGCGCAACTGGTCGACTCGTATCTGCAACTTTTCCGTTCGAAGCGATTCAACATCTGCGCCGACGAAACCTTCGACCTCGGCAAAGGCAAGTCGAAGCAGGAAGCGCAACGTGTGGGCGTCGCAACGTTGTACGCAACATACGTGGGCAAACTCTGCGAACACCTGTCTAAGCAGGGCCGCGAACCCATGTTCTGGGGAGACATCGCCATCGAAATGCCGGAAATTCTTGAAACCCTGCCGAACAATGTCACCCTGCTGAACTGGCAGTACGAACCGGAAGCAACCGATGAGAAAATCCAACTTGTGGCGCAAGCCGGAGCCAAACAAATCGTATGCCCGGCCGTATGGGGGTGGAATGCGCTGCTCCCGCGCATCGACGATGCGTGGAACAACATCGCACGCATCGCACGCTACGGCCTCGACTGCGGTGCGGAAGGCATGCTCGTCACCGATTGGGGCGATTTTGGGCATGTCAACGATCCGCGCATGGCCGTGCCTGGCATGATATTCGGTGCGCAATATGCGTGGAATCCTGCCGGAGATACTGCTGAAGATGATTTGCTCGCGCGTGTTTCGCGCGTCGAATATGGCGATTGCAGCGCACGATTCGTTGCATTGCTTCGTAGCGCTTCCGCGCAAGCCGTATTCACTTGGCGTGAGCTTGTGGAATATCTCGAATTGGATGATGGTGCAGGAAACTGCAATACCGATGTTGCGCAAACCATCCCATGTTTGACCGAACGTCTTGCCAATCCGGAAAACGCATTGACCTTGCGTGAAGCACGCAATCGCATGATGCGCAATATGGCAACGACAATCGAACGAATTCCGCAAGCCAATCGTGCATTGCAACAATGCATGGTCGACATCGCGCCGATTGCGGCACATATGGGAAATCCGGGCATTACTGCTGCCGTACGCATCGCCATGGAAGGGCAGCTGCTGCTCAATCGAGTGGGATTCGCGCTCGCCGAAGCGCATGACGTGCGTGATGCGCATGACGCTGGCGATTGGCGGCCTTCCGATTATCGTGCGCTGGCACGCGAGCTCGAATGCTGGTGCGAGGCCTATGCGAAGGAATGGAACGCGACAAGCCAACCGTCGGAACTGCATCGCATTCAGGAAACCGTGTGGAAAGCAGCCGACGAGCTTCGACGAATCAGCAAATAAATCATCAAACAAATCCTCAAGAAATCAGCAAAACGAAAAACGTCAATCCAATGTCAATGAAAGGAACATCATGACCGAAGTCATCATCGTGAAAAACGAGCGCGAAGCAGGCGATATTTACGGCCGTTCGGTCGCCGATCTCATCAAAACCAAGCCGAATGCGGTGCTGGGACTGGCAACCGGATCCAGTCCGCTCGCCGCATACCAGTCGCTCGCACGCATTGTGCACAGCGAGCATATTGACGTATCGCAGGTGCGTGGTTTCGCATTGGACGAATATTTGGGATTGCCGCTTGATCACCCGCAGTCATATCATTCCACCATTCACCGCACGGTTGTGGAACCGCTTGGACTGAACCCTGATTTGGTGCACGTGCCTGGTGACGTGCTCGACGGGGCGCCGCTGAGCGACGGCGAACGCATTGCGGCTGCCGGCCCCGCCTACGATAAGGCAATCGAAGAGGCCGGTGGCATAGATGTGCAGATTCTGGGCATTGGCACGGATGGGCATGTGGGCTTCAATGAGCCGGGATCGTCGCTTGCTTCCGGCACGCGCGTCAAAACGTTGGTTGAGCAGACGCGCATCGATAACGCCCGATTCTTTGACGACGACATCGACAAGGTGCCTACGCATTGCATCACGCAGGGTATCGGCACGATTCTCAAAGCCCGCCACTTGGTGCTGCTGGCCTTCGGTTCGGGCAAGGCCGAGGCTGTGGCCGAAACGGTGGAGGGCGGTGTGAGTGCGTTCTGCCCGGCGTCCGCGCTGCAAATGCATCCGCATGCCA
>OGHF01001903.1_pt1 | contig 11574 bp, 9 predicted proteins | sample 1571481 | NCBI WGS metagenome assembly OGHF01 (sample SAMEA2581952, study PRJEB24529) | metagenome | biome: Human gut stool | place: China | collected 2011
CAACTTTGTGGTGTTCAATGGCCCGGACGAGCAGTTTGTTTCCGGCCGCGTCATCGGCGCAGACGGCGGCATCGGCGGCACTTATGCCGTAATGCCGGAGCTGTATCTGGCTATGAACGCCCATCTGGAAAAGGGCGAAATCGCAAAGGCCCGTGCCATCCAGTACGAGGCCAACCGCATCATCTATAAGATGTGCTCTGCCCACGGCAACTTGTATGCGGTGCAAAAGGAAATTTTGCGCCGGATGTACGGTCTGGAGCTGGGCAGCGTGCGCGCCCCGATGCCCGGCCTGATCCCCGAGGATGAGGCCATCGTGGCCGAGGCACAGGCCATGATCGAAGCTGCCATCGCAAAGCTGTAACAGGATAAAAGCGCCCCTCTCCGTCTCTTTTTCAGAGGGGAGGCGGGCGCTTCTTTTATTGGAGGAAACGCAAATGATCTGCGATACCCTGCAGCATCTGGGCCGGTACAGGGGACTGCACCCCAACTTGGATACCGCCATTGACTATCTGCTTACCCACGACCTTGCCGCCCTGCAGCCGGGACGCACCGAGGTGGACGGCGACAAGGTGTTCATCAACCTGATGGACGCCACATTGCACCCGGACGCGGGCTACCACCCGGAGTACCACAAGCTTTATGCTGATTTACAGGTAGACCTTACCGGCAGCGAGGGCTGGGGCTACACCAATCTGCCCGGCGCGGAGATCGGGGAGTTTACCGGGGACTGCGGCTTTCAGGACAGCGCCAGCGTAGTGACCGGTGCACTGGGCGAGGGACGCTTTGTGCTGTTCTTCCCGGAGGAACTGCATAAACCCGGCCTTGTACAGCACGGCTGCGTCAGCGTGCGCAAGGCAGTCGTCAAGATCAGAATGGAGGAGTAAGACCATGGATAAGGAAAAGCTGTTTGCACAGATCAAGGGCGGACTCATCGTGTCCTGTCAGGCACTGGAGCACGAGCCGCTGTACACCAAGGAGGGCGGGGTCATGCCCTTGATGGCGAAAGCTGCCGCCATGAGCGGGGCTGTGGGCATCCGCGCCAACACCGTGCGGGACATTACCCAGATCAAGCAGGTGGTGGACCTGCCGGTCATCGGCATCATCAAAAAGGATTACCCCGGCACCCCCATGTACATCACTGTCACCATGAAGGAAGTGGACGAGCTGGTGGCCTGCGGGGTGGATATCCTTGCCGTGCAGGGCACCGGTGCGCTGCGCCCGGACGGCTCCACCTCGGCACAGTTCATCCGCGCCATCAAGGCAAAGTACCCTGAGCAGCTGGTGATGGCTGATTGCGATAACTTTGAAAACGCCATGCTCTGCGCCGAGGCAGGTGCCGACTTTGTAGGCACCACCATGCGCGGCTACACCCCGGAGACCACCGGCATTGATGATATCGACTTTGACTTCATCCGCAAGCTGTCCGCAGAGTGCCCGGCAAAGATCATTGCCGAGGGTCACATCCACTACCCGGAGCAGGCGGTCAAGGCGCTGGAAGCCGGTGCCTTTGCGCTGGTGGTGGGCGGTGCCATTACCCGCCCGGCAGAGATCACCGCACGCTTTACCGGTGCCATCAACGCCGCAAAGAAATAACACAGGGGAGTGCCTGCTATGAAACACTATCTTGGTATCGACATCGGCGGCACCGCCGTCAAGCTGGGCATCGTGGACGAGACTGGCGCGGTGCTGGCGAAAGCCGAAGAGAGCGTAAGCTTTGACGGCTACCGCACCCCCATCCTGACCACGGTGCTGAAGGCTGCACAAGCTTTCCTTGCCGCGCAGAGCGTCCCGGCGGAAAGCCTTGCGGGCATCGGCGTTTCTGCCACCGGGCAGATCGACAGCCGCAAGGGCATCGTGGCGGGTACCTGCGGCAATCTGCCCAACTACATCGGCGCACCCATCAAGGCGGAGCTGGAAAAGACCTTTGGTCTGCCGGTCACGGTAGCCAACGACGCCAACTGCATGACGCTGGGCGAGGTGTGGGTCGGCGGTGCACAGGGCTATACGGACGTCATCGGCGTGACGCTGGGCACCGGCGTGGGCGGAGGCATCCTGACCGGCGGCCGTCTGCTGGAAGGTGCGCGGGGTCTGGGCGGCGAGCTGGGACACTACCGCACCCACGCGCTGGACGGCGTGGACTGCACCTGCGGCGCAAAGGGCTGCTGGGAGCGCTACGCTGCCACCACTGCTCTGGTGCGCGCCGCACAGGAAAAGGACCCGGCATGGAAGGACGGCCGCGCTATCTTTGCCGCCGCAGAAGCGGGCAACGAGACCGTGCTGGCGCTGCTGGACGCATGGACGGACGAGATCGCGCAGGGGCTTGCAGGCATGGTGCATATCTTCAACCCGCAGCTGATCCTGATCGGCGGCGGCGTGTCTGCCCAGCAGAAGCTGCTCATCGAGCCTATCGCTGAAAAGGTGAAAGCATCCGTCATGCCCGCCTTTGCCGAAGGACTGGAAATTCGTGCCGCACAGCTGCACAACGATGCCGGGATGGTGGGCGCTGTGTACTACTTCCGGCAGACGATGGAAAAGGAGTGATTTGGTTATGAAAAAGCATATTCTCTGTCTGGGTGATTCCAACACCCACGGCTACTGCGCCGACCCCAACGACTGCGCCGACCACGGCATCCGCTTCAACGAGGACGAGCGCTGGACCTGCCGTCTGCAAAAGGCGCTGGGCGAGGAGTATCTGGTCACCGAGGAAGGTCTTTCCGGCCGCACCACCGTGTTCGTGGACCCGCTGCATGAGTCCATGGACGCACTGAGCGTGGCTTACGCACTGCTCAAGAGCCACGAGGTCATCGATCTGCTCATCATCATGCTGGGCACGAACGACGTCAAGGAGCGCTTTGGCGCAAACGCCGCCTGCATCGGCGCGGGCATGGAGCGGCTGCTGCTCAAGGTGAAAAGCGTGGACTGCTGGGGTGGCAAAGCGCCTAACATACTGGTGGTGGCACCGCCCTGCATCAAGGACGGCTTCCACGATGCCGTCATGGGCGCAGGCTGCGTGGAAAAATCCCGCGGGGTCGCCGAGCAGCTGCGCATCGTAGCCGAGCGGCAGGGCGTGCACTTTATGGACGCCGCCGAGTGCGAGTTCAACGAGGTGGACTTTATGCACCTGACTTGCAAGGGTCACGCCCGGCTGGCAGAACTGCTGACCGCAGCGGTGCCAAAGCTGGTCTGAGTAAAAAGATGTCAGAGCGATCCCGGAAGGTCTGCGGACTTTCCGGGATCGCATTTTCATGCAAGCAGGGGAGAAAACTCGATTTCCGGGACAGCATGGAAAAGGCACGCGGCAGGGGACGCTTTTTTCTGCCATACTGCCGCCTTTTTTGTTGACAAGGCACCGGCTTGCTATTATAATAGTGTAGTCAAAATGGCATTCCTGTGCGGCTTTGTGGCTGCGCGAAACAAATACAGCTAATAACAAGGAGAGATTCTCAAATGGCACAAGAGATCAAGATGTCCGCTGCCGGTCTGAAGGCAATGCAGGAGGAACTGGAATACCTCAAAACTGTCCGCCGCAAGGAACTGGCTGAAGAGATCAAGGAAGCCCGCAGCCACGGCGACCTGTCTGAGAACAGCGAGTACGACGAGGCCAAGAATACGCAGGGTCTGGTGGAGAACCGCATCACCGAACTGGAGCAGACCATCAAGAACGCAGTTATAATCGACGAGAGCGAGCTGAGCGTGGATAATGTCTCCGTTGGTACCCACGTTACCATCCGCGAGACCGGCGAGGACGAGGCCGAGGAATACGATATCGTGGGCCGCACCGAAGCTGACGCCTTCAACGGCAAGATCAGCGATGAGAGCCCCGTGGGTCACGCCCTGATGGGCAAGGCTGTGGGCGAAAAGGTCGAAGTGCTGCTGCCCACCGGCCAGACCGTGGAGTACACTGTGCTGGCTATCACCCATTCTGCAAACTAAGTAGGAGTAACCATGGAAGAGCAAAAGAGAAACCCCGCTGCGGGTCTGTCCGAGAGCGAGCAGGTACAGGTGCGCCGCCAGAAGCTGGCCGACCTGCAGGCCGCCGGCAACGACCCCTTTACCCTGACCAAGTTCCCGCAGGACGCGTATTCTGCTGACCTGAAGGAAGAATTTAAGGAACTGCCCAACGAGACCGACAGCGGCAAGCTGGTGGCACTGGCAGGCCGTATGATGTCCAAGCGCGTTATGGGCAAGGCAAGCTTTGCCCACCTGCGCGACGACAAGGGCGATATCCAGCTTTATGTCCGCCGCGACGAGCTGGGTGACGAGGCCTACGCCGCCTTTAAAAAGCTGGACGTGGGCGACATTATCGGCGTGAAGGGCGAGGTGTTCCGCACCAAGACTGGCGAGCTGAGCGTGCGCGCCACTGAGCTGACTCTGCTGGCAAAGAGCCTGCGCCCCCTGCCCGAGAAGTTCCACGGCCTGACCGATACCGAAATGCGTTACCGTCAGCGCTATGTGGACCTGATCGCAAACCCGGAGGTGAAGGACACCTTCATCAAGCGCAGCCGCATCCTGAAGGAGATCCGCGCTTATCTGGACGAGAAGGGCTTCCTCGAAGTGGACACCCCCATCCTGACCCCCTTTGAGATCGGTGCCTCCGCCCGTCCCTTCTACACCCATCACAACAGCCTGAACATGGACATGGTGCTGCGCATTGAGACTGAGCTGTACCTCAAGCGCCTGATCGTGGGCGGCATGGACCGCGTGTATGAGGTTGGCCGCATCTTCCGCAACGAGGGCATGGACCCCAAGCACAACCCCGAGTTCACCAGCATCGAGCTGTATCAGGCCTTTACCGATTTCCACGGCATGATGGATCTGGTGGAGGAGCTGTACAAGCGCCTGGCCCTCAAGATCTGTGGCAGCATGGTCATTCCCTATCAGGGCAAGCAGATCGATATGGGCCACTGGGAGCGCCTGACTATGGTGGAGGCTGTCAAGAAGTATTCCGGCGTGGACTTCAACGATTGGAAGTCCGACGAGGATGCCATTGCCTCTGCCAAGGAGCATCATGTGGAGCTGCCCGAGGTTCCCACCAAGGGTGCCATTCTGGCCGAGTTCTTCGATGCCTTTGTTGAGGACAAGCTGATCCAGCCCACCTTCATCTATGATTACCCTGTCGAGATCAGCCCGCTGGCCAAGCGCAAGCCGGATGATCCCGCCTTTACCGAGCGCTTTGAGTACTTCATCGACTGCACCGAGTACGGCAACGCCTTCAGTGAGCTGAACGACCCCATCGACCAGAAGGGCCGCTTTGAGCGTCAGGTCGCCGAGCGCAAGGCCATTGAGCCCGACTGCAAGGCTCAGGTGGATTACGACTACGTCAACGCTCTGGAGTACGGCCTGCCCCCCACGGGCGGCCTGGGTATCGGTATCGACCGGTGCGTGATGATGCTGACCAACTCGGACAGTATCCGGGAGGTCATCCTCTTCCCCACCATGAAGCCCACGGACGTCCCCGCCAAGGCCAAGGCCTCCGCCGCCCAGGAGGAGAAGAAGGAGGCGGCCATCGATTTCTCCAAGGTGAAGATCGAGCCTCTGTTTGAGGAAGAGGTGGATTTTGAGACCTTCTCCAAGTCCGATTTCCGGGCGGTGAAGATCAAGGAGTGCTCCGCCGTGCCCAAGAGCAAGAAGCTTTTGAAGTTCGTGCTGGACGACGGTTCCGAAAAGGACCGCGTGATCCTCAGCGGGATCCATGAGTATTATGAGCCCGAGGAGCTGGTGGGCAAGACGGCCATCGCCATTGTCAACCTGCCGCCCCGCAAGATGATGGGCATCGCCTCGGAGGGAATGCTAATCTCCGCCGTACATGAGGAGGACGGCCATGAGGGCCTGAACCTGCTGATGGTGGATGACCGGATCCCTGCCGGCGCCAAGCTGTATTGAGTTTGGACAGGTCCGGAGACAGATTAGATTTGAACGCAATGAAACGGGAGATCTCCAACATGAGACCCTTGGACTGACGATTTGGAAAGGCATACCAATGGAAATTATTCCTATTGGTATGCTTTTCTGCGCAGAAGTCGAAGGCGGGCGGATGGTCTGGGCCGACGCGGCAGTTGGGCTCCCACAGAAAACGTGCGACTGGAGCGGTTATAATGGAGCGGATCACCAGCCGGAAGAACCCACTTTTAATGAAAATCAGGAAGCTGTCCTCGGGCAGTGCCAGGGCCCGCCGGGAGGCTGGGGAGTACCTGGGGGACGGCGTCAAGCTGCTGGAGGAGGCGCTGTGCTGGGAGGCCCCGCTCACCACGGTCGTGGTGACCGAGGGAGCGCAGGTCCCGGAACTGCCCCAGGGCGTCCGGGCCATCCAGGTGCCCCAGGATGTGATGGAGACCATCTCCCCGATGAATACACCCCAGGGCGCGCTGTTTCTGGCCCGCCTGCCGGAGACCACTCTGCCGGAGCGGCTGGAGGGCCGCCGGTATCTGGTGCTGGACGGGGTGCAGGACCCGGGAAATGTGGGGACCATCTGGCGCACCGCCGACGCCCTCGGGGCGGACGGCCTTCTGCTGGTGAACGGCTGCGCCGATCCATACGGGCCTAAGACGGTGCGGGCCTCTATGGGCGCCTGCTTCCGGCTCCCTGTGTGGGAGGCCGGGCCGGAGGAGCTGTGCGCGCTGTTGGAGCGGTCCGGCCTGCCGCTGTACGCCACCGCTCTGCGGGCGGATACGGTCTCGCTGGAGCAGGCCGGTCTGGGCCGGTGCGCGGTGATCATCGGCAGCGAGGGCCGGGGTGTCTCCCAGAGCCTGCTGGACCGCAGCGGCCAGACCATCCGCATCCCCATGCGGAGCCGCTGTGAGTCCCTCAACGCGGCTGCGGCGGCCTCCGTCGTCCTATGGGAAATGGTCCGTCAGGGCGGGCTGGAGGAGTAAACAGACGGCGCGCCCGGGCTCTGGGAGCCGGATGCGCCGGAGCGTTCAGCGCTGGGGCCTGCCGCCCACCCCAGTCCGCCGGTAGACGGTCTGGATGAGCAGCATGGAGATCAGCAGGAAGAACAGGAACAGCCCATAGGCGGGGACATAGCTGCCGCCGAAGCGGTCGGCCAGCAGGCCGGGGACCGGCCCTGTGACCAGGGAGCCCAGCATATAGGCGGAGGACAGCCACTTGACCAGCCGGTCATAGTCCTCCGGTGCGCTCAGATCCCCCGCCCACACGGAGAGGGTGACCGAGGAGAGAGGCATCCCCAGCCCGGTGAGGGTGATGGCGGCGGCGGCCAGTGGGAGGCTCCGGGTGGGAGCCAGACAGCACAGGGCGAAGCCGGCCAGAAAGACGCCGAAGATCAGGCTGTTGGCCATCCGGCTGCCCAGGCGGTCGCTGAGCCATCCGTAGAGCACCTTGGCGGCGATGAGGACAAGCCCCAGATAGGACATGAGCAGGGCCGCCGTTCCGCTGGAGAAGCCGGCGGAGGTGTACAGCACTGTGAGATGGGAGAAGCCCGGTCCGCAGGGACCGCCGGTGAGAAAGGCGGACAGGAGCACCATCCCCAGGAGGGGGCGGCTCAGCCCCTCCCCCCGGCCTCCGGGTGCGGAGTCCCCGGCCCGCTGAAGCTCCGGGCAGTCAGGGGAGTCCCGCACCAAAAGAAGCACCAGCAGGGTGAGCAGCACTCCGGCGGCCGCCTCCCAGAGAAAGGCGGCGGACAGCCCCAGGGCCTGGATGGCCCCGGTGATGAGGGGCGGGGCAAAGATGGTGGAGATCCCGCTGCCTGCGGCGGCCATCCCCAGGGCGAAGCCCCGGCCGGTGGGGAACCAGCGGGAGATGACCAGGGTGAGGGGGATCATCCCCCCGTAGCCATAGGCAAGGCCGGACAGGACCGCCCCGCCGCAGTAGGCGGAGAAGCCGCGGGCAAAGCCGAAGAGGAGATAGGAGCCCACAAAGCAGGCCATTCCCAGGACCATGGTGTTCCGTAGGCCCAGCCGGCGGCACAGCCGGTCCACGGTGAGCATGGACAGCAGGGCGAACAGGCTCCGGACCGTGGTGATCCAGGAGCCCTGGGCGTTGGTGAAGCCGTGGACGCGGAGCAGATAGGGCTGATAGACCGTAAAGGCGTTGACCCCCAGTCCCATCACTGTGAACAGGGCAAGCCCGCAGCCCAGGCAGACCACCCAGGCCCGGAGACCGGCGCTTCGGGACGGTGCGTGACTGGCAATTCTCACAGAGATCCCCCCATTTCGTGCCCTAAGCGTACCACAGAACAACGGCGGTTGTAAAGATATTCTATGAGAGGAGGGCGCCTCATGCTTCAGGACTGGATCTGGCTGACTACAAGGAAGGCACTGGGACCCAGGGGCGTGCTCCGGGTGCTGGAGTACTTCGGCACGCCGGAGCGGGCGTTTTACGCCGATTCGGAGCAGTACGATCAGATCCCGGAGCTGCCCGCCGCGGCCCGGGCGTCCCTCCGGGAGAAGAGGATGGACGAGGCAGACCGGATCCTGGGGGAGTGCGACCGGCTGGGACTGCGGGTGATGACCCTCCAGGACGGGGACTACCCCGGCCGCCTGCGGGAGATCGCAGCGCCGCCGGCGGTGCTGTACATTCGGGGCCGGGTGTTCCGCTTCGATGAGGAGGCGGCCATCGGCGTGGTGGGCAGCCGGGATCCCTCACCCTATGGGGAGCGGGTGGCCGCCCAGTTGGGCCTGGAGCTGGCCCGAGGCGGGGCCCTGCTGGTCTCCGGCATTGCCCAGGGGATCGACTCTACCGCCCTGAAGGGTGCGCTCAAGGGCGGCGGACCCGTGGTCTCTGTGCTGGCGGGCGGGGTGGACGTGCCCTACCCCAGCCAGAACCGCTTTCTGTATGAGGATGTGGCGGCGGCCGGAGCGCTCATCAGCGAGTACCCGCCCGGCACACGCCACAAGGCGGAGCACTTCCCAGTGCGCAACCGCCTCATCAGCGGGCTGTCCCTGGGGGTGGTGGCGGTGGAGTGCGCCCGGTTCAGCGGGACCATGAAGACCATCGAGCACGCCATGGACCAGGACCGGGATATTTTCGCGGTGCCGGGGAATATCGACGCCCCCAGGAGCGAGGGCCCCAACTGGCTCCTCCGGCAGGGGGCCCGCCCGGTGACCTGCACCCAGGACATCCTGGAGGAGTACTGGCTCCGCTTTCCTCAGAAGCTGGCACAGTCCGCCCCGCTGCCACCGGAGGCGGCCCAGCAGCGGCTGGAGCAGCTCGGGAGCGGGAAAGGCCCGGAGGAGACCGGGCCGGAGGAGACCGGGCCGGAGGAGGAGCGGGAGGAGGCTCCCGCTCCCGGCGGCCCCCCGGAGGACGGGGCTCCAGACCTGGAGCGGGTCCCGCGGGGGGAGCAGCGCTCCCGCTTTACAGACGACCAGCTGACCCTGCTCCGGGCCATGGCGGGACGGAAGAAGACGAGTACCGCAGATGAGCTGGTGGAGGAGACCCAGATCCCGGCCCGCCGGGTGCTGTCCGCCCTCACCATGCTCCAGGTAGACGGAGCCGCCCGGGAGCACCCCGGGAAGCGGTTTTCCCCGCTGGTGGAGCTGGAGGAGTGAGAGGCAGGCGGAGTTCTGTCCCAGTATTATTTCTTTCACGCGGCAGCGCCGCGTTTCATATTTCTAATTCGGAGGTCATTGCAGAATGGCATCAAAAACTGATCTGGTGATCGTAGAGTCCCCGTCCAAGGCAAAGACCATCGGGAAGTACCTTGGTCCGGGCTATGAAGTGAAAGCGTCTATGGGCCACGTCCGGGACCTGCCCAAGAGCAAGATGAGCGTGGACATCGAGGGCGGGTTCATCCCCAACTATCAGCCCATCAAAGGGAAGGAGGATGTGATCAGCGACCTGAAAAAGGCGGCCAAAAAGAGCGACCGGGTCTATCTGGCCACCGACCCCGACCGGGAGGGAGAGGCCATTTCCTGGCATTTGAAGGAGCTGCTGGGCATCCCCGATGACAAGACCTATCGGGTGACTTTCAATGAGATCACCAAAAAGGTGGTCAACGAGTCCATCGCCAGCCCCCGGGCCATCGACCAGAACCTGGTGGACGCCCAGCAGGCCCGGCGCATCCTGGACCGGATCGTGGGCTATGAGCTCTCCCCCCTGCTGTGGAAGAAGATCCGGCGGGGGCTGTCCGCCGGCCGGGTGCAGTCGGTTGCCACCCGCCTGGTCGTGGAGCGGGAGGAGGAGATCCGCGCCTTCCAGCCCCAGGAGTACTGGTCCATCCAGGCCGATCTGGGCCGGGTGCGCCCAAATCTGGGCGGGTTCCAGGCCATGTTCCACGGTCGGGAGAAGAAGATGGAGCTGCACAGCGAGGCGGAGGCGGACGCTGTGATCCAGGCGGTGTCGGGCCAGCCTTTCACTGTCTCCAAGGTGAAGCGGCAGGACAAGCTGCGCAACCCCGCGCCCCCCTTCACCACCTCCACCCTCCAGCAGGAGGCCTCCCGCAAGCTGAATATGACCCCCGCCCGCACCATGTCCATCGCCCAGCAGCTCTATGAGGGCGTGGACATCGAGGGGGAGGGCACCGTGGGTCTCATCACCTATATGCGTACCGACTCCCTCCGCCTGTCCGAGGAGGCCATTGCCGCGGCCAAGGGCTTTATCGAGCACCGCTACGGCCGGGAGTACTATCCTCCCCAGGCCCGCCACTACAAGTCCAAGGGCAACGCCCAGGACGCCCACGAGGCCATCCGGCCCTCCGATGTGAACCTGGTGCCGGAGGACATCAAGAAGGACCTGACCAGCGAGCAGTTCCGCCTCTATAAGCTGATCTGGAGCCGCTTCCTGGCCTGTCAGATGGCCAGCGCGGTGTATGACAGCGTCTCCATCGAGGCGCAGTCCGCCGGTTATACCTTCCGGGCCAGCCACTCGGAACTGAAGTTCTCCGGCTTTACCGCCGTCTATGAGGAGGGGCGGGACGACGAGGAGGAGGCTCCCCAGTCCCCTCTGCCCGATCTGCGGGAGGGGGAGCCCCTGGAGCTGAAGGAGACCCGGAAGGAGCAGCACTTCACCCAGCCCCCCGCCCGGTACTCCGAGGCCACCCTGATCCGGGCCCTGGAGGAGAAGGGGATCGGACGCCCCTCCACCTACGCCCCCACCATCTCCACCATCCTCAACCGGGAGTATGTGGTGAAGGAGGGCCGGGCCCTCCGTCCCACACCGCTGGGAGAGGTGGTCACCGGCCTGATGAAGGATAAGTTCCAGGACATCGTGGACCCCACCTTCACTGCCCAGATGGAGGAAGAGCTGGACAAGGTGGAGGAGGGCAGCGTGGACTGGAAACGGGTGCTGTCCGAGTTTTATGAGGACTTTGAGGCGGAGCTCCACAAGGCGGAGCAGGAGCTGGACGGGGAGCGCATCAAGGTGCCGGACGAGGTCTCGGAGGAGATCTGCCCCCAGTGCGGCCGGAATCTGGTCATCAAGTCCGGCCGGTTCGGCCGGTTCCTGGCCTGCCCCGGCTGGCCGGAGTGCGACTTCACCATGCCCCTGGTGGTGGAGATGCCCGGCAAGTGCCCCAAGTGCGGCGGCCGCCTGCTCAAGCGCACGGGGAAGAGCAAAAAGACCAATAAGCAGTACACCTATTACTGCTGCGAGCACACCAATAACCGGGTAGCCGGCGGC
>OGHF01001908.1_pt1 | contig 11546 bp, 6 predicted proteins | sample 1571481 | NCBI WGS metagenome assembly OGHF01 (sample SAMEA2581952, study PRJEB24529) | metagenome | biome: Human gut stool | place: China | collected 2011
AGGAGCGTTACCGCCACGAGATCATCCGCACGCTCTTTACCACGGCGTTCTACATCATCACCGAGATTAACCAGCGCGAGCAGCCCGGCGGAATCAAACAGGGGCGCTGCGAAGTACTTTTCGACGAATTCATGTCCCTGTTACAACAGTACAACAAGCGGGAACGCAACGTGAGTTTCTATGCCAAACAGTTGAATATCACGCCTAAATACCTTTCATCGGTCGTCAAGGAAGTCAGCGGGAAAACTGCTGCGCGCTGGATCGACGAGTCGGTGATCCTCGAGGCCAAAGCGTTGCTGAAATACTCGGGAATGAGTATCCAGGAAATCGCTTACCACCTCAATTTCTCGACCCAGTCGTTCTTCGGCAAATACTTCAAGCAGCATACCGGCACAAGCCCCTCGCGCTACAAGCGCAAAGGCTGATCGGCATGCGCGGCCACAGGATGAATCCCTCTCCCGAAGAGGGATTTTTCTTGTGCCTTTTCCCGACGGGGAATAAGGCCGGATTTATTATTGCATATCAATCGCATAGGACATATGTTGCCGGGGCAACGGGGCTTTTTCCGCCCCTTAATTTGTAAACCATAGCGTAAACCGGAAAAAAGATGAAAATTGCAAAAGCTACCATTACCGCGCTCCTTTACACCTCCAAGACCCTTGCCAACGGCGAACACCCCGTCATGATCCGGGTCTGTTACAACGGCAAACGTAAATACAAGAGTACGGGGCTCTCCTGCCCCGCAAAACTCTGGAATACGGCGAAACAGGAAGTACGCGGACGCCATCCCCTTTCGATGAATATGAACGCCCTTATCGAATCGGAACTGATGTGCCTGAAAAACAAGGTGCTGGATTACGAACGGCAGGGCATGGCCTATTCGGTGCAGAGCCTGCTCGAGGCTTCGGGGCGGAAACCGCCGTCGCGCAAAACGCTGGACGACCTGTTCGAAGAACGCATCGCCTATTTCAGGGACTCCATGCAGAAACACAATACGGCGGCCGGCTACCAGACGCTGCGGCATATTATCGGACGGTATTCCCAGAACCGGACGGTCGAGCTGTTCGACGTGGACAAGGCCTGGCTGCAGGATTTCGAACAGCACCTCCATACGCGCTACGCCGACACGAGCATAAAACGCTTCTTCAGCGCATTCAAGGCGCTGATGAATTACGCCTGCCAAAGCGGCCAACTGGCCGTAAGTCCGTTCCACGGGTTCCGCCTTAGCCGGAGGCTCGATGTCAGGACGGCCAAGCGGGCGCTGGAAACCGGGGAACTGGAGGCGATCGTACGTTACTACCTCGACACCTATTATTATAAGACGAACCGAAAGCCCGATGTAAAAACGATGCAGCGACGCTACTGGCGCAGCCGTGTGTATGGGGCGGACGGCACCGTCAGGCAGGCCGCGATCGATGCCGAACAGTTTTCGCTCGCGCTGTTTATCTGCTCCTATATCTTCCAGGGGCTTGCCCTGGTCGACCTCGCCCGGCTGAAGTGGAAGGATATGGTCTGCATCGAAATTCCTGACAAGGAGAAATACGACCGGGATCGTACGACATACGGCCTGCGATATGCCGAGGTGCACAAGGCCACAGCCACGTTCTACGAAATCAACCTCGTCCGTGCCAAGACGCAACACCCGACACGGGTGCTGGTCGAACGGTCGGTGGCATGGCCCTACATGGTGCCGTTCTTAGGGCCGGGAAAGGCGCGGGGCAACGATTTCGTCTTTCCGATTTACTTCGACGAAGACCCTGTGCATCAGTTCGAGCGGATCACCTATGCGAACAACGTGATAAACCAAAGCCTGCAACGGGTTGCCAAACGCATCGGCCTCACGCGGAAAGTCACCTTCTATGCGGCACGCCATACCTATGCGTCCAGGCTCTACCATGCCGACGTTCCCCTGCCCCTGATCGCTCAGAACATGGGACGCAACCCCGCGGAGATCGAGACCTACCTCAAGGAGTTCGACACCGACAAGATTATCAGCGCCAACAAACGCATCTGGCAAATCCCCCGGACAGAACCGCTCGAAATGAATACCGGCGGATTGTAAACCGTCCTGTCAACCGGCTATTTCTTACTGTCATTAACAGACTGATAAACAAGGTCAAAATAATTATCCGCACTGTTCCTCACGGGAACATTGTTAGCCGGTGTCGGTTGTAAAGACTACGACGACGACATCAAGGAAATCAACAACAAAATCGAAGGCCTCGAGACGGGCAAGCTTGCCTCGCTTGAGGAACAACTCAACTCCCTAAAGGTTACAATCAGTACGCTGGAGCAGGCCGACAAGGATCTTCAGCAAAAAATCAACGAACAGGAAAAGGCCATTTCTTCCGCCACAGGTGATATCGAGCAGCTTGAAAAAGAACTCGAAAAAGCAGTTAAAGCCCATGAAAGCTTGCAAACCAATATTGATAATCTGAAGAAATATTGCGACGGGGCTTTCCTCAAGACAGCAGATGCTGCCAAAACCTATGCGACAATCGCCAGTGTTGCAGATGCCGTAGCTCTTGCAAAGAACTTGAAAGTCTACAACACCGATGCAGCCATCAAGAAGGCCATCGACGATGCTGTAGCTGCTGCTGTAAATGCAAACGGAGCAGCTTTCCAGGCAGCTTTCGACACGCGTTTCACATCGGCACTCGATGCAGCGCTTTCGTCCGAGGCTGGTAAGGAAGGTAAGATCTACCAGGCTATCACGGCTGCCATTTCGCAATACGATGGTAAAATGCACCAGTGCCTGACCGACGCCTTGGCAGAAAACGGTGTTATAACCAATGCTATTGCCGATGCCATTGCCGATGCGAAAACAGATTTGACGGCAGAGTTGCAAAAATGGGTATCGGGACGTCTGACCAGTGTAACGCTGATTCCCGATCTGTATGAAAACGGCATTGAGACGATCGAAGTCAACTCGTTACGCTACAAGAAAATGAAGGTCAATACCTCTACGGAAACGGCCGCTGTTACTCCTGCTACCGAAAAGTATTGGTATATTTCCGAAAAAGCTACACCCGTTCGCTACCACGTTTCGCCTTCGGTCGTTACCAACAGCGATATCGAGACTCCTTCGTTCGTGTTCGAACAGGCTGTTTCGCGTTCCGCCGTCGGCAGCACGCTCCTGTCCGTCGTTTCCAACACATGGTCGACCGAGGCCGGCAGTGCATGGAACATCAAGAGCAACGAACTGACAGTCAACACACGTCGTGTTGCCGGTTATGGTCTTGTAAAGCCTGCTCCCGAAAATAATATCTATACGGCAGCATTGAAGGTGCCTATCGCGGAGAAATGGCTGGAAGACGATGCCGACGATACGTTCATTTATTCCGACTATACGAAACTGAGCGAATATATCTATGATGTTAAGATCGCAGCCCTGCGCGATGACGGGGAAGGAATTGCCAAGTACAGCGATACGGACAGCAAACATTATCATTTCTACGAGACGTATAAGAAGGCAACAGACTTGGTGGCATCGAAGCCGGCTGCGACTTGCGATTACGACGAAACGATCGACCTGTTGACCCTGGTTACCGGTTGTGCAACCAATGCAGAGGGAGCTAAGGCCCGTGAAATCAATAAGGCAGCTCTTGCTGTTGCGGGTTTGGAATTCCGTTTCGCAGTGCCGACAGTCCCGTTCAAACGCGGCGAAAACGAAGCCGACAACCAGAAGTACATCAAACTGAACGGCTCGGTTGCAACCCCCGTTACCCCGGAAGGAACCGAGAATAACCAGGCAGCCATCGGTAAAACCCCCGTTGTACGCGTCGAATTGTGGGATGCAAAACGCAATGAGATCGTAGACGTAAAATGGCTCCAGCTCAAATGGACACAAAAGACCTTCAGCTTCCCGATCGACAAGATCTATACGAAACTGGGTTGCAGCTATACCTATAAGTTCCTTTGGGATGATATGAACAAGCATATCCTCGAGAAGATGGGCGAGAGCGGCATGTCGCAGGCCGATTTCGTGAATACTTATAAAGTCGCAGGTATCAGCACGACCGACAAATGGACGGAGCGCAACAATAATACCGGTTTAGGCAAGGTCGTTACGGACAAGACCTCCGACGATTACAAGAACGGCAATTACGAAATGTGGTATGGACTCGATGCCAATGCCGCAGAGTCGACACCCGCGTTCGAATGGCACCTGACGGCCGACCAGATCGGTAAGATTATCGACCTGGACGGGAAGCTGCTCAGCAAGTACAAGGACGGTAAGGATATGTTCGTTACGATCAATCTGGTACGCAAGGACGGCAACGTAGACGGCGGTCTGACGATCACCTTCGGTGTAAACTTCACCGTCGAGCTGAAGGCTACGGTTACGAAGAATACCGCATGGTGGCACTCCGACTACGCAGGCAACGCGAACAAGAGTGTCAAGGTCACGCCGATCCACATTAACACGGCCAACCCGGAATACCGCAACGGAACTGTCGATAAGTTGGTTAACTATGAGTTCGACCTGACAAGCGCATTTACCGACAAGAAGCCGCTCGCCAATATGAACAACTGCGCCGTATGGGATATTCAGTTCTCCAAAACGCAGCCAGTTACGGACTTCAAGGTTAACTTTAACCCTGCAACCGCCGAACCCCAGGTAGAGCACAACAACGACGATTACGGCTATGTGCTGCAATCGAAGACCCTCAGCGGTAATGCTTCGAGAATCCAGTTCAACGGCTCTCAGACGCAGAATGCATGGTTCGGTATAGACAACGGCAAGTCGGTCGCATCCGAGATATCCGTATTCGTGGGTGAAAATACAGCCGGCTATGCACTGCTCGGCCAGCGTGCGAACGCGAAGATTTGGGGCTCAATCAACCCGAAGAACATCTATCTGGTCGAAACGTTCGAACTTTCCTACGTTGCCCCGCTCAAGTTCGTGAACGACCTGGGTGTCGTAGAGCTTCCCTATGCAGCTGAAGGACAGACTATCGATTGCGCAGAGGCTATTTCGATCCGAGACTTCCAGAACTACCTCGTAGCTGCAAAAGCCCCGGTAGCAGCGCAAGGTGAGGATGAATATGCTCCCGAACGCTACAAGTACTACGATGTCAAGACCGCTCAATGGAACTTTGCCGAAGCAGTTGTCAATCAGGCTGTCGACGCGCAGGGCAATATTTCGGCTGTCAGCATCGAGGGTATCACTGCCGACAACTACGCAACCGAGGTTGCCAAGAGAAAGCTTTATAGCGCCAACTCGTTCTTCAAGATGCCTTCGGGTCAGAACTGCTTTGAGACGAATGCCCAGGATGCTACGAAACTCGATTTCCACAGCCTGCTTGGTAACGACCTCGGCAAAGAGGTATCGGTACTGATTCCCGTATCGGTTCAGCACAAGTACGGCGTCGCCAAGACCCTCATTCAGGTCAAGGTCAAACCGGTTGTTCTTGACTAAGACATCTTTCCCGCGGAATCCGGCGCTGCCTCGCAGCAGCGCCGGGAACCCGGAAACATACCCCAAGGCAGGAGTCGCACATCCCCAAAGTTTTTTGGTAACAACAACTCCCACTTTTCAAGTAAAACTCCTGCCTGCGGCAGACCGAAGAGGCGCGGTCTGCCGCTTTTTTTGTGCCCGGAAGTTCCGCGGAACTCTTCCGATCTTCCTCTCGCGGGCATCACGCGCGGCAGGCGGCCCGCAATGACCGACCCTGTCCTAATATCCGCTCGCGCCCGACCCGGCAGTGTTTCTACAATCACGCAACGGCCCAATACGAATGCACACCACTCAACCGACAAACACGCCGTACGTATATCCCGACATACATTCCGCCCCGAATAACGCCGGACAGCCGACTCCGGATACCGACAGCACGGAAGCGGCGCCCGCAGCGGAAAATTTGATTTTGAGCCGGCGTTGTATTATCTTTGCATCAGGACACCAAAACCATCCGAGACAATGAAACGATACATAGCGACACTCCTGCTCCTCGCCATCTGCGCCTCTACACAGGCCCGCGAGGTATTCCCCCTGAACGAGGGATGGCGTTTCTTCTTCAAGTCGGAGAACAGCAGCGACAACGCCCGACATGTTACGCTGCCCCACACCTGGGATACAGATACGGGAGGCACCGGATATTTCCTCGAAACAACGGCCAACTACCAGAACGACATGTATATCCCGGCCGAATGGGCGACCAAACGGTTATTCGTGAAATTCTACGGCGTGCAAAGCGTGGCCGACGTCTTCGTCAACGGCTACTATGTCGGCGGGCACAAGGGCGGAGGTACGGCTTTTGCGCTCGAAATCACCGACAAGATACGGTTCGGTTCCGACAATGCGCTGCTGGTCGTCGTCAGCAACAATTACTGCGACGACGTGCTTCCCACCTCGACGGACATGAATCTCTACGGAGGCATTTACCGTGAAGCGGAGCTGATCCTTACGGAAAAAACAGCCGTATCACCCCTCTACTTAGGCTCGGACGGAATACTGGTACATCAGAACTCGGTCGGCGACGAGCGGGTCGAAGGCGAAGCGGAGATCCATCTGGTTACCGGCGGGGAGAACAGTTGCGTCCTGACGCTCGACATCACAGCGCCCGACGGCAGCCGCGTATTTTCCAAACGACAGAAAACGCGCATCGACGGGAAACCCGTCACGATTCCCTTCTCGGTCGACGCCCCGCAGTTGTGGAGTCCCGCCAACCCGGCCCTCTACCGGGTATCGGTAAGCATCGGCGACGCGACCGTCACCGACAGCGTCGCCGTGCGCACGGGCTTCCGCAGCATCGTAGCCACCCCGGCGGGCGGCTTTGCGGTCAACGGCAGCCGCATCCCGATACACGGCGTAACGCTCTACCACGACAACGCCATCTCGGGCGGCGCACTCATCGCGCCCGACTATGAGGCTGACCTCGGCCATATCCGCACCCTCGGGGCGAACGCCCTGCGTTCGGCCGTGATGCCCCATGCGCAATACCTCTACGACCGTTGTGACGAGCTGGGCATGCTGGTATGGGTCGATGCGCCGTTCCACCGCTCCTCGTTCCTGGGCGACGTGGCCTACTACGCCACCCCGCAGTTCGAACAGAACGGCCTGCAACAGTTGCAGGAGATCATTGCCCAAAACTACAACCACCCCTCGGTGGTGATGTGGGGTATCTTTTCGCGGCTTTGGACGCGCGGCAACGACGTAACGCCTTACCTGGGCAAGCTCAACGCGGCGGCACACGCCCTCGACCCTTCGCGTCCCACGGTGGCCTGCAGCGACCAGGACGGCAATATCAACTTCATCACCGACCTGATCGTCTGGCGACAGGACGTAGGCTGGCGCAAAGGCACGACGGACGACGTGACCGTATGGCGCGACCAGTTGCAGAAAGGGTGGTCACACCTCCGCTCGGGAATCTGTTACGGGGGCAGCGGCTTCATCGGACACAAAAGCTATACGGCACAGGCGGCACCCCGCGCGAACTGGATGCCCGAGGAGCGTCAGACTCACTTCCACGAGCAGTATGCCAAAAACCTCCAGAACGACTCGCTTTTCTGGGGGACATGGATCAACAACATGTTCGACTACGGTTCGGTACGCCGGCCTTACGGGGTGAACGGCGCCGGTCTCGTGACCATCGACCGCCGCGAGCGCAAGGATGCGTTCTACCTCTATAAGGCTCTGTGGAACAAGGAGGAACCGACACTGCACATCACAGACAAGCGGCGGACGCTGCGCGACGGCGAACGGCAGGCATTCCATATCTATTCGTCGGCCGGTGCCCCCACGCTGCTCGCAGGGGCCGACACGCTGGCCGTGACGGAATACGCCACGTGCCAGTACCGCACGGATTCGGTGTCGCTGCGGGGCACGGTCGAAATCAAGGCCATCGCCGGGCCGTTGCGCGACAGCGTGACGCTCAGAGTCGGCAACGTCTTAAAACCGAAACGGCTTCAGGGCCCTCGGCGAACAGTAAATCCGCAACCGACAAATTAGGCTGGAAAGGCATACGATCGGAGAAGACCTGCACATAGGGCTCGGCAATGAACGCCGGGCCCTCATTGCGCCGTTTGGGACGCAGGTCGGTGTCGCCCGCGGCGGCAGCGACATACGCCTGGGAGAACTCCGGCATGGGAACGCGCAGCAGGGAGCAGAGCCGACCGAGCAGTTCGGCATTGTAATCGGCCAGGAATCCGTATTCCCGGCGGTAGAAAGGTTCGAAATATTCAGCGTAAAAATCGAAATAGGGCGACCCTTTGTAGGAGGCGACCAACGCCCCCCAGTGCTGGTGCTGCCAGCGTTTCGAATAGTCGATCCGCACGTCGCGTACGGGCTGGCGGGGACGGTTGGCATGACACACGTGGACGGTCAGCTCCATCACCCCATCCGTAGCGAGGATACGGGCGCGGTTGCGCTCCGAGCGCTTCACGAAATGCTCGCCCAGGTCGACGACGCACCCGCCGCACAACAAGTGCGCGAAGTACTCGACCGAGGGCAGGTATGCGAGCGGCAGGATCGTCATGGCTCCACCCACTCGCCGTCGGCCTTGATCAGTTCCACGAGGCGGTCGAGCGCCTCTTCCTGCGGGATGTTGCGTGCCACGACCGTGCGCCCCTTGTAGAGCGTGATGCGGCCGGGTACGGCACCCACGTACCCGTAGTCGGCATCGGCCATCTCGCCGGGGCCGTTGACGATGCACCCCATGACGCCGATCTTGAGGTTCGAGAGGTGCGACGTGCGCGACTTGATGTCGGCGAGGGTCTTTTCGATGTCGTAAAGCGTGCGGCCGCAACTCGGGCAGGCGATATACTCGGTGTGCGAGAACCGCACGCGCGCCGCCTGCAGGATCATCAGCTCGATTTCGCGCACCTGCTCTTCGGCAAATCCCGGCGCGTCGATCCAGATGCCGTCGGCCAGCCCGTCGAGCAGCAGCACCCCCAGGTCGGCGGCAGCCTTCACGGCCAATGTCTCCAGCGAGGTCTCCTCGTAACGGCGTTTCACGACGACCGGTTCGGGGGTATCGAGGTTCAGGATCGCGGCGCGCAGCTCGGCCGTGGGATTGCCCGACACGGCCTCGATTACGCGGAAGCCGTCGAGCGGCTCGCTGTGCACGACCGGCACCTGTATATTCGTACGGCGGCGGTACTCGGTCGGGGAGTAACGCTCGGGATGCAGCACGGGAAATATCCCGGGGCGCTCCGCGAAGTGCCTTACCAGCAGTTCCGCCACGGGAATTTCGTGCTCCGGGGCCTCGGTCAGCGATACGCGGATCGTGTCGCCGATGCCGTCGCAGAGCAGCGCCCCGATACCTACGGCGCTCTTGATACGCCCCTCGATGCCGCTGCCGGCCTCGGTGACGCCCAAGTGGATCGGATAGTGCATATCCTCGGCATCCATCGCCGCGACCAGCAGCCGGTAAGCGGCGACCATGACGCGCGTGTTGCTCGACTTCATCGACACGACGACCTGGTCGAATCCGTGCGCCTTGCAGACACGCAGGAACTCCATGGCCGAGACGACCATGCCCTGCGGCGTATCTCCCCACTGGTCGAAGACACGTTTGGCGAGCGACCCGTGGTTGACGCCGATGCGCAGGGCGACGCCCCGCTCGCGGCAGCGGGCGATCAACTCCTCCAGCTCCCCGCGATCCGTGCGGTAATTGCCCGGGTTGATGCGCACCTTGTCGACATATTGCGCGGCAATGGCGGCCACCTCGGGCAGGAAGTGGATGTCGGCCACGACGGCCGTATCGAAGCCCTCGTCGCGCAGACGGCGGACGATGCGGGCAAGGTTCTCGCCCTCGCGCCGCCCCTGTGCCGTAAGGCGCACGATCTTTCCCCCGGCGCGGTCGATCCGTTCGATCTGCGCCACGCTGGCTTCGGTATCGTTGGTGTCGGTGTTGGTCATCGACTGCACGGCGACCGGGTGCCCGCCGCCGATCACGACCCGCCCGATGCGCACCTCGCAACTCGGGCGGCGACTGTATTCCGAAAGATTCATCTCTTCTGCGATTGTGATGCAAAGATAAAGATAATCCGCGATTTTGCGAATTCCGATTTATTCCCTATATTTCGGATAGCAACCACAATCCCGCTCCCGCCATGAAAAAACGCATCAAAAAACGCCTGTCTTTCCTGTTGCTGACACTGCTCGGGTTCTCTACGGCCTGCGAAAAACAGAAAAACGGAGAACCACCGACCGCCATGTACGGAACGCCGCACGTAAATATCTGGGTCGGCGGCAAGGTAACCGACAAAACCGGCACCCCGATACCCGGGATCGAGGTGCGCCAACCAAACAGCTCCTATAAGGCACAGACCGGGGACGACGGTTGCTACGAACTTCCCGGACAATTATTCTCCATTGAAACGACGGCGGACATCCTGTTTACCGACACCGACGGCCCGTCCAACGGCGGGGAGTTCGCGGCACAGTCCGTTCCGGTCGAATTCACCGGCGTTGCCCGCGGTACCAAGGTGGGCGGCAAGCTCGAAACCTACCGCGAACAGATCCAGCTCATGGCGAAGCCTCTCGATATGCCCGCCAAGGTCACCATCGACATCTCCGGCATGGATGTGGGTACCACCATCCAGATCGCCGACGTGAAGCTTCCCGAAGGCGTCAAGGCCGCTTATGACAACAACTACGCCATCGTGTCCGTGCTGATGCCCGGCGGCGATGACGCTGCCGCTGAATAAGCGCATTGTTTGGGAGTGGAAGGGAGCGTCCTCACTTAAGGCATTCCTCTCCACTCCCTTGCCTCCTTTCCCCGTCGACATGTTCGGCATCCCGTTGATGCCGTAGGAAAGGGGCTGCCCCCCGCATGGGTTGAGGGAACGAATTGGCGAGGAATCCGGTGGATTCCTTTTTTTGTGGCCTGCGTCCGTCAGGCCGGAAGTTTTCCGAGAGGTTTGATATGGCTGTCGCCGGACTTATCGTGGGCTTGGGCAATCCGGGCAAGCAATACGAATCGACCCGTCACAACATGGGGTTTTTGTTTGTGGATGAACTGTTGCGCGAGGCGAAAAATGTTTCCTCCATGTCAGGGGACAAGTTCCGCTGCGAGCTGTGGAAGGCGGCCCTTCCGGGCAGCCCGGACCAGTGGCTTATCGCCAAACCGCAGACCTTCATGAACCTTTCCGGCGAATGCGTACAGCCTCTCGCGGCGTGGCACCGTCTTCTGCCCGAGAATATCCTTGTCGTGCACGACGAGCTGGATATCGCGCCGGGCCGGATGAAATTCAAGAAGGGCGGGGGCAATGCCGGGCACAACGGTTTGAAGTCGATCACGCAGCGTCTCGGCACGCCGGATTTCTACCGCCTTCGCCTCGGCATAGGCCGTTCCCCGCATGGCGGCGAGGACACCGTGAACTGGGTCCTCGGGCGGCTCAGTCCCGAGGCGCAGGACGCCTTCCGCAAGCAGCTTCCCGCCGCCTTTGAGGTTGTCCGTCTTTTTGCTGAAGGGAACATTCCCGCCGCCACGCACGCGGCGAACGCGTTCGTGATTGAGTGAAATTGGAGGGGGGAAGGAGAAACTTTCTGAAGAAAGTTTCTCCTTCCCCCCCTCCAAACCTCCCCCCTTCCTCTT
>OGHF01001925.1_pt1 | contig 11462 bp, 7 predicted proteins | sample 1571481 | NCBI WGS metagenome assembly OGHF01 (sample SAMEA2581952, study PRJEB24529) | metagenome | biome: Human gut stool | place: China | collected 2011
CAGGCCCGCCATGTAAGGCAGCAGCAGCCAGAACGGCGCATAGGCGGTCGCGCCGGGCACCAGGCCCGCCGCCACTACCAGCACGGCCCCACCGCCGCACAAGACCCAAAGCCCGGCCAGTGCCCGGCCGCGGGATTTTGCACCTTTATAATGGTAGTGCGCGCCGCGGTACTGGTAGTTGCCGTTCAGGTCTTTTTCAAAGTCGTCCAGATAGGCGCGCTTCTTTTTGCGGTCCGCCATTATTCCAGCCCCGTCAGGTCGTAGTGGTCCAGCCAATCCTTGGCGGTCTCGCAGACGCCGCGCAGGCAGCTTTCCTCAAAGGGGCTGACCAGGTCGGCGTTTTTCAGCAGCTCGGTAAACACACGGCTGCCGCCCTGGCGGGTGTAGGCCATGTAGTGGTCCCATGCGTTGGCGCGGTCCTTCTGCATCAGCGCCCAGATCTGCAGGCTGACGGTCTGCGCCAGGCAGTAGTCAATGTAGTAGAACGGGCTCTGGTAGATGTGCATCTGGCGCTGCCAGTACTCGCCCGCACCATAGAAGGGGATCTCGCCGTCCAGGCGCATCCAGGGCTGGTAGATGGCGGCCAGCTCCTTCCAGGTCTCGTGGCGCTGGGCCGGGGTCATATCCGGCTTTTCGTAGACGATATGCTGGAAGTGGTCCACCATCGTGCCGTAGGGGATGAAGGTCAGCGCCCCGGCCAGATGGCTGTAGCGGAACTTGCGGGCATCCTTGCCAAAGAAGCCCTCGGCCCAGGGCCAGGCCAGGAACTCCATCGACATCGAATGGACCTCACAGCCCTCCATGCTGGGCCATACGGTGGAGTAGGGGATGCGCTTGCGGTTCATGTAGGCAGCAAAAGCGTGGCCGGCCTCGTGGGTGACGACCTCGACATCGTGCTGGGTGCCGTTGAAGTTGGCAAAAATAAACGGCACTTCGTAATCATCCAGACTGGTGCAGTAGCCGCCGCCCGCCTTGCCGGGGGTGGAGAGCAGGTCCATCAGCTGGTCGTCCAGCATCTTGTGGAAGAACTCAGCGGTTTCGGGAGACAGTTCCTCGTAGAACTTTTTGCCCTGAGCCACGATGGCATCGGCATCACCGCAGGGTTTGGGGTTGCCGCTGCGGAACATCAGGGCGTTGTCGGCGGCGTTCATCGGGTACTGCTTGCCCAGGCGCCTGGCCTGCTCGCGGTAGATGCTGTCGGCCACGGGGACGAGATATTTCACCACAGCAGCGCGGAATTTTTCCACATCAGCCTTGGTGTAGCAGTTGCGGCCCATGCGGTAGTAGCCCAGGGTAGTGTAGCCTTCGTACCCCAGTTTTTTGCCCATGGTGTCCCGCAGGTGGACCATCTTGTCGTAAATGGAGTCGAACTCCTCCTGATGCTCCTTATACCAGGCACCCTCGGCTTTCCAGGCGGCCAGGCGGCGGGCATCGTCGGGGTCGTTTTTGAAGGGAGAGAGCTGGCTTAGGGTGTAGACGCCACCCTCAAAGGGGATCTGAGCCGAGGCGATCAGCTTTCCGTACTGGGTGGAGAGGTCGTTTTCCTGGGCCATCTCGTCCAGGATCTCCGGCGAGAAGGCTTTCTGGGCGATCTCGGCGTTGAGGAACATCAGCTCGCCGTATTCCTCGCCCAGCTGTTTGCGGTAGGGGGACGCCAGCAGGGCGGCGCTCCAGGTATTCTGGCACTCCTGGATCTGCGGGGTGGCAGCGTTCCAGAAATTCATCTCATCATCGTAGAATTCATCCCGGGTATCGATGGTGTTGCGGATGCTGGCCAGGTTGGCCAGCGTGTCCACGTGCTTGTTCAGGGTCTGTTCGTCCAGAAAGGCGGCCTTGGCGGCGGCGTAGTCAGGCGCGGCGGCAAAGCGCTGGGTCACAGCAGCAAACTGCGCCTTGATCTCGTCCAGGTTCGGGCGCTGATAGGGCATCTCAGAAAATTTCATGAGCGTATTTCTCCTTTGTGCGTTTTGTAGGCATTATAACATAGAAGCGAAAAAAAGGCAAAGATATAAATAGATACAAAAAAGCCTCCCTTGTGCAAAGGGAGGTGGCACGGCGAAGCCATGACGGAGGGATTGTAACCTTACGTGGTAGACCGATTTGCAACGCAGACAGGACAATCCCCCACCGCTTCGCGGAGCCCCCTTTACACAAGGGGGTCTTTATGCGTCGTTAAATCCTGCGGTATCTCCGCTTCAAATTCTGCAGCAGCGTATGCTTGGGTCGGCTGCGGATCAATTTCCACAAAAAGCTGCTCAACGCGCGCTCCTCGCGGGCATCGGGAGCCTGGCCGCCGTAGACGCAACGCTCCAGCAGGGCGCAGGTAGAGTGCCTTTTCCTGCTCGGTGGTGACGGTAAGCATATTACGCTTACGTATAACATCCGGTCCGTGATCCCGCAACAGAAAATCTGCATTTTTCGCTACTTTGTCTTATACTTCGCCAGTTGTGCACATGTGTTGGAATTTAACAATGCCACTTTTTTAGCAAGTTGCCGCAAATTTTGAAAACGCACGGTTTTCATGTTTTGCAAAACGCCAATTTATGCCCACACAAGCAATTCAAAATTGACCACAGTAACTGTTATATGGTAGAATATGTTTATATATTATATGCTGCACCAGTGCCATTTTTAGGAGGGCCTTATGCAGAAAAATTTCACTCTAAAACGTATCGTCTGCCTCCTGGCAGCCCTTTGCCTGGCCGCCGGGCTGGTGGGCTGCGCCGATATGCCCGCCAGCAGCAGTGAGGAAAGCAGCCTGCCCACGATTTTGGTGGGCAGCGATGTCTACCCACCCTTTAACTATATTGGCGAGGACGGCGCCCCCACCGGCATCGATGTGGAGCTTGCCAAAGAGGCATTCCGGCGTATGGGCTACCGCGCCGAGTTTACCATCATCGACTGGGAGCGAAAGACCCAGCTGCTGGAAACCGGCGACATTGACTGCGTGTGGGGCAGCTTTACCATCAACGGACGGGAGGATGACTACCGCTGGGCCGGCCCCTACATGGCCAGCCGCCAGGTGGTGGCCATAATGCCCGGCAGCGATATTGAAACCATTGCCGACCTGGAGGGCCGCACCCTGGCTGTGCAGAGCACCACCAAGCCGGAGGAACTGTTTCTGACCGACGCCACCCTGCCCGCCCTGCGGGACCTCTACTGCTTTGAGGACCGGGAGCTGATCTACACCGCCCTGGGCAAGGGCTACGTGGACGCCATCGCCGCCCACGAAGTCTCGATCCTGCAGTACATGCAGGACTACAACACTGAGTACCGCATTTTGGACGAGCCTTTACAAGTGGTGGGTCTGGGCGTCGCCTTTGGCAAAAACGACGTGCGCGGGCTGGAAACGCAGCTGACCGCCACCCTCGATGAGATGCGGGCGGACGGGACTTTGGTCGCCATCATCGGCAAGTATCTGGCAAACCCCGAAAAATTTTTGGAGGTGGACGGTCTTGTCGAATAGAAAAGCATCTTCCTTCACCGTCCGCTTTTTCTGGCCCCTGATGCTCTGTCTGGGGCTGGGGCTGATGGCGCTGGTGGGGCTGATGTCCTACCGCAGTGACCTGCACCTGGCCAGCCAGAACCTCACCGATGCTACCCAGTACGTCAAGCAGCAGCGTACAGCCTACGACCGATTCAACGATACCTCCGTAACCAAAAGCCTGCTGCGCGTCATCGAGAACGCCCAGCAGATCGACCGCGAGATCCAGTACAAGATTGCCCTGACCGGCGAGTCCACGCTGAACACCGACGACCTGCGCCGCTATACCTACGAGCAGTGGCTGACCGGCATCGTCCTGATGAACGAGCATGGCGTCGTCCAGCGGGAGTACAGCACTGACGGGCTGGACTACGCCGCCCTGCGCGGGTATGTCACCAAGGACACCGTGCTGGAAACCGCCCAATTCCCCATTAAGACCTACACCGCCCGCATCCGGCTGGACGATGGCTCCTACGTGGACCTGGCTGCCCACGGCCGTACCGACGAGCCGGGCGTGATCGTCGTTTATTATCATACCAGCGCCGAATATGTCACCGACTACAACCTGATCATTCAGAACTTGCTGGAAGGCTACGACCCCGGCACTGAGGAAACGCTGGTAGTCACCAGCGGCGACAGCATCATTGCCGCCAACCGCGAAGGCCTGGCCGGGCAGAACGTCGACGACGTGCCAGTGCTGCGCAGCATCCGGGAGAACGCCCACGGCGGCGAGATGACCCGCGTGCGGGCCGGTTCCGGCGACGGCGAGTGGGTCTACTGCATGCTGGAGCGCGGGCGGGACTACTACGTCTACGCCTACATGCCGCTGACCCGTGCACTGGACACCACGCCCAAGAACCTGCTGTTCACGCTGTTGGCCTACGCCATGGTGCTGTTCATCGTTATCATGATCCGCTGGCGGCTCAAGCATGTCTACCAGGAGGAACAGCTCCGCCGGGAGCAGAGCTACCAGCAGCAGTTGAAAGACGCCGCCCGCAAAGCCGAGAGCGCCAACCGCGCCAAGACCGAGTTTTTGCAGCGCATGAGCCACGACATCCGCACACCTATCAACGGCATCCGCGGCATGGTGGAGATCGGCGACCATTACAGCGAGGACCTGGCCAAACAGGCTGAGTGCCGCCGCAAGATCTGGGATGCTTCGACTCTGCTGCTGGAGCTGGTGAACGAAGTGCTGGACATGGGCAAACTGGAATCCGGCGAGATCTTGCTGGAAAGCTGCCCGTTCAACGTGATAGAGCTGAAAGACGGCATCCGCCAGACAATGGAGCGCGCCGCCGCCGAGCGCGGCATCACGATGACCGACCGCACCGAGGTCAAACACACCACACTCATTGGCAGCCCGCTGCACCTGAAGCGGCTGCTGATGAACATTTTGAGCAACGCCATCAAGTACAACAAGGACAACGGTTCCATCGACCTGACCTGCCGCGAGGTGCGCAGCGACGGCAAGACCGCATGGATCGAGTTTATCTGTGCCGACACCGGTATTGGCATGAGCGAGGAATTCCAGAAGCACCTCTACGAGCCGTTCACCCAAGAGCACAGCGACGCCCGCACCTCCTACAACGGCACGGGGCTGGGCATGGCCATCACAAAAAGTCTGGTGGAGAAGATGGGCGGAACGATAGAATGCCGCAGTAAGCTAGGGGAGGGCACGACCTACTGCATCACGATTCCCTTTGCCATCGACTCCAGCGCTGCCCCGCGGGTAGAGGAAACCGCCGCCCTGCCTGCCGCCACGCCGGAGGGCATGCACGTACTGCTGGCCGAGGACAACGAGCTGAACATAGAGATCGCCGTGTTTGTGCTGGAGAACGCCGGTGTCACGGTGACGAAGGCCGTCAACGGGCAGGACGCGCTGGACCAGTTTGCCGCCAGCGCCCCCGGCACCTTTGATGCCATCATCATGGACGTGATGATGCCGGTGATGGACGGCTACCAGGCCACCCGGGCCATCCGCCAGCTGGACCGCCCCGACGCGGGCAGTATCCCCATCCTGGCCATGACTGCCAACGCCTTTGTGGAAGACCGCCGCCGTGCCTACGAAGCCGGCATGAACGAGCACCTGACCAAACCGCTGGAGCCGGAGGTAGTGCTGAGGACATTGGCGAAATATCGGAGTAAATAAGCAGGAAGGCCCCCTCACAGAGGGAACCTTTAACGCAAAAAAGCCGCACAGATGTGCGGCTTTTTTGCGTATTATCATTATTTAGTCCCGGCTATACAAATCTCTCGTATACACCTTCCCGGCCACGTCGGCCAGCTCGGGGGCGGCGCGGTTGGCGATGATCACATCACACTCGGCCTTGAATTTGTCCAGATCTTTCTCCACGCGGTCGCCGTAGAAAGTATCCTCTTTCAGCGTCGGCTCGTAGATAACCAGCGGCATGCCCTCAGCCCGCAGGCGGCGCATGACGCCCTGGATGCTGGACTGACGGAAGTTATCACTGCCCGCCTTCATCGTCAGGCGGTAGATGCCGACGGCCTTCGGCTCGCGGGAGAGCACCTGCTCGGCAATAAAGTCCATGCGGGTGGCGTTGGAGTCCACGATGGCCTGCATCAGATTCTGCGGTACATCGTTATAGTTTGCCAGCAGCTGCTTGGTATCCTTGGGCAGGCAGTAGCCGCCGTAACCAAAGGACGGATTGTTATAGTGGTTGCCGATGCGCGGGTCCAGGCAGACGCCGTCAATGATGTCACGGGTGTTCAGGCCACGCACCTGGGCGTAGGTGTCCAGCTCGTTAAAATAGGCCACACGCAGGGCCAGGTAGGTGTTGGCAAACAGCTTGATGGCCTCGGCCTCGGTCAGGCCCGGGAAGAGGGTATCCACATTCTGCTTGATGGCCCCCTGCTGCAAAAGCCCCGCAAAGGTATGGGCACGGGCGGCCAGTTCCCCGTCCCCCGCCGGGCAGCCTACCACGATGCGGCTGGGGTAGAGGTTATCGTACAGCGCATGGCCCTCCCGCAAAAACTCCGGGCTGAAAAGGATATGCAGATTGTGGAATTTTTTCCGTACCGACGCAGTATACCCGACGGGCACCGTGGATTTGATGACGATGGTCGCCTCCGGCGCATACTGCCCGGCTAGCGTCAGCACAGCCTCCACGCTGGAGGTATCAAAATAATTCTTCTTGGGGTCGTAGTTGGTGGGGGTGGAAACCACGATGATGTCCGCGCCGGTGTAGGCAGCGGCAGCATCGGTAGTCGGGTGCAGGTCCAGCTCTTTTTCGGCTAAATACTTCTCGATCTCCTTATCGGCAATGGGACTTTTGCGGGCCGCCAGCAGGGCCACTTTCTCGGGCAGAATGTCTACAGCCCATACCTCGTTGTGCTGGGCCAGCAGCACACTGATGCTAAGGCCCACATAACCGGTACCGGCAACGGCGATTTTCATAAACAGGCGCTCCCTTAACAGTGATATTTATTGTAAGTATACCATGGTGCGGGGCCAGCCGCAACGGATTTTACCGGATTTCCTTTTCTGTCCTCTTGTACCCCGGCCCAAAATGCGATATAATACCTATGTTTACTTTGAGTTTTGAGTATCCCCACGGAGGTTTATTAAAATATGAAACGTACCCGTACCCTTGCCCTGCTGACCGCGCTGGTCTGCCTGTGTGTGTCGCTGACGGCCTGTTCCCCCAAAGAAGTGCTGAAAAGCGCCATCCTGAAAACCACCACTGCCCTGGGTCTGCGCCAGGAAACCAGCGATGAGGACGAGGTCGACGATCTGTCTTACGCCACTGGCGGCGGCGACGTGACCTTCCCCGAAACGATGGACACCACTGCCTCCAAGCTGGTGTCCGAGGTGGACGGCGACACCCTGTATGTAGCCTTTAACGGCATCCAGAACCGCAGTACCGACTACTTTGTGGCGGGTTCCGACAGCCTGTCCATCACCGGCTATGCCACCACTGAGTCCACCAACGAGAACTTCCAGACTTTCAAGATCGCCTTGTGGGAGCTGTCCGACGACAAGACTTCCACCAGCTATGTCATCGGCTCCACCGTTTACTACACCACCGACGGCACCTGCTACCAGTACAATGTTTCCGGCCTGACCCCCGGCAGGCAGTACAAGGTCTACATCAGCTATGACTCCACCCGTTACTATATCACCGGCGGGCTGAAGGTCCAGGGCCTGGGCAGCGAGGAGCTGACCACCATCGAGAACGAGAACACCGTCCAGTAACCACAAAACAGCACCGCCCGCGCCGCGCCAAGACGGTGTGGGCGGTTTTGTTGTAGAGGAATTTTTAGAGGAAAAAGTAACGTAAAAGGGGAAGTTTATGCCAAACGTACAATTACGCAATACCCTGCTGCTGATGGGGGCTTCCTTCATCTGGGGCACCGCTTTTGTGGCGCAAAGCGTGGGCGCTGACCACATGGGCCCTTACAGCTTTCTGGCGGGCCGCAGCTGGCTGGCCTGTGTGTTTCTGCTGGGGCTGATGGCCGTGCTGCGCAAGGCCGGCAAGACCAACTCCGCCGCCGAGCCGGGCTTTTGGCAGAACCGCAAGGTGCTGGTAAAGGGCGGCACCTGCTGCGGCATCGCGCTGTTTGCGGCATCGGCTGCGCAGCAGATGGGCATTGGCACCACCAGCACGGCCAAGGCCGGGTTCATGACCGCTTTGTATGTAGTGCTGGTGCCGGTGTTCGGCGTGTTTTTTGGCCGCCGCCCCGGTGTAAAGCTGTGGTGCTGCGTGGCCGCCAGCGTGGTGGGCCTGTATCTGCTGTGCCTGGCCGGGCACGACAGCCTGGCCCTGACCGGCGGCGAATGGCAGCTGCTGGGCTGTGCCTTTTTGTTTGCTACCCAGATTTTGCTGGTGGACCACTTCAGCCCCAAGCTGGACGGCATCCAGCTGAGCTTTGTGCAGTTTTTGACGGTGGCGGTCATTTCCACCGTGTTTATGCTGATTTTTGAACAGCCCACCATCGAGCAGTTCCGCCTGGCGGCGGTGGCCATCGCCTACTGCGGCATCATGTCCAGCGGCGTGGCCTACACACTGCAAATTGTGGGCCAGAAAGCGCTGGACCCCACCATTGCCAGTTTGGCTATGTGCTTGGAGAGTGTGTTCAGCGCCTTGGCCGGTTGGCTGATTTTGGGCGAGACGCTTTCCACCACCGAGCTGTGCGGCTGCGGCCTGATGTTTGCCGCCATCGTAGCCAGCCAGCTGCCGGATAAAAAGAAAGTTTAAGTAAAGGCCCCCTCTGCAAGAGGGCTCCCGCGAAGCGGGTGGGGTAGAGACTTTCCCAAGGCGCTCTCCCTCAGTCGCCTCCGGCGGCAGTTTCCTCCCAGAGGGGGCCTTTAATAGGAGTATCTATGAATGACTTGCGCTTAATTTTCCGCTATGGCAAGCCCTACCGCCGGGACCTTTGGGCGGCTGCCGGGCTGATCTTTATTGAATGTATCTTTGAGATGGTCATCCCCGTGCTGATGTCCACCCTGGTGGACGAGGGTGTGCCCAGCCATAACATGGCGATCATCCTGCGGCAGGGCGGGTTGATGGCACTCTGCGCGGTGCTGGCACTGATCACCGGCCTGCTGTATGCCCGCTATGCCGCCCGGTTCGCCAACGGCTTTGCGGCCGAGCTGCGCCTGGCCGAGTACGCCGCCGTGCAGAAATTCGACTTTGCCAACCTGGACCATTTTTCCTCTGCGTCCCTCGTCACCCGCATGACCACCGACGCCACCGTGCTGCTCAACGCCATCAACGCAGGCCTGCGCCCCTTTGTGCGCAGCCCGGTCATGCTGGCCATGGGTCTGGGCATGGCATTTCTGCTCAGCCCCAAGCTGACGATTGTTTTCCTCATCACAACGCCTATTCTGACCATTTTGCTGACGCTCATCGTGTGCAAGGTCGGCCCGCTGTACGGCCGCCAGCAAAGCGCTGTCGACCACCTGAACAGCCGCATCCAGGAATCCCTCACCGCCATCCGCGCCATTAAAGCGTTCGTGCGCGGCGATTATGAAAACGAGCAGTTCAACGCCGTCAACACTGAGCTGAGCGACGCCAGCACCGAGACCTTCCGTTACGCCGTGCTCAACCTGCCCGCGTTCCAGACCATCATGTACACAGCCATCGTCTGCATCATGTGGTTCGGCGGCGGGTTCATCCTGCAGGGCGACATGAGCGTCGGCCAGCTGACCGCCTTTTTGAGCTACGTTTTGCAGGTGCTCAACTCGGTCATGATGTTCTCCGGCGTGTTTTTGCAGCTTACCCGCTCCCTGACCAGCGCCCGGCGCATCCGTGCCGTGCTGGAGGAGCAGCCCGCGCTGGCCACCCCGGCTGACCCCATTGCCGCCGTTGCCGACGGCAGCATTGATTTTGCGGACGTCAGCTTCAAATACAGCGCCGCTGCGGCCAGGGATGCCCTTTCCCACGTTACGCTGCACATTCCCGCCGGGGCAACGGTGGGCATTATCGGCGGCACCGGCGCGGCAAAAACAACGCTGGTACAGCTGATCCCCCGCCTGTACGATGCCACCTCCGGCACCGTCAAGGTCGGCGGGCAGGATGTGCGCCGGTATTACCTTGCTGCCCTGCGGGATGCTGTGGGCATTGTGCTGCAGAAGAACCTGCTGTTCTCCGGCACCATCCGTGACAACCTGCGCTGGGGTGATCCCAACGCCGATGACGAAACCCTGTGGGCCGCCTGCCGCGCCGCCTGCGCTGATGAATTTTTGGAGCGGATGCCGGACGGCCTGGATACCGACATGGGCCAGGGCGGCGTGAATGTTTCCGGCGGGCAGAAGCAGCGGCTCTGCATTGCCCGCACCCTGCTCAAGCACCCCAAAGTGCTGATTTTTGACGATTCCACCAGCGCCGTGGATACCGCCACCGAGGGCAAGATCCGCCATGCGCTGGCCGCCCTGACCGATGTAACCAAGCTCATCATTGCCCAGCGCATCACCTCGGTGATGGATGCCGACATGATCGTGATTCTGGATGACGGCAAAGTTCACGCCGTGGGCACCCACAAGGAGCTACTGGCGAATGACACCATCTACCAGGAAATTTATGCATCCCAGATGAAAGGAGATGACGCGGATGGCAAAGGTATTCAGCGGTAAAAAGCCGCAGCATTTTGGCAACACCATCCGGGTATTTTTGAACTACCTGGGCCGCCACAAGTTCATGCTGGGGCTGGTTGGGGTGCTTACCGCTGTCAGCGCACTCGCCAACCTGCTGGGTACCTACATGATCAAGCCGGTGGTCAACGGTATTCTGGAAACCGGCAGCATTCCCGGCCTTGTCCGCGGTGTTGCCCTGACCGCCGCCATCTACGCGGTGGGCGCGCTTTCTACCCTGGGCTACACCCAGACCATGGTGCGCGCCGCGCAGAAGGTCTTGCATGATATCCGCCGGGACCTGTTTGCCCACCTGCAAACGCTGCCCCTCTCCTTTTTTGACTCCCGCCGCAACGGCGAACTGATGAGCCTGTTCACCAACGATGTGGACACCATCTCGGACGCGCTGAACAACAGCTTTGCTCTGCTGATCCAGAGCTTTATCCAGGTGGTGGGCACGCTGGTTCTGCTGTTTGTGCTCAACTGGCGGCTTTCGCTGCTGGTCGTGGTGGGGTACGCCGTCATGTTCTGGTACATCCGGTTCAGCACCAACCGCAGCCGTTTCTTCTACGCCCGCCAGCAGCAGGCTCTTGGCGATCTGGAAGGCTATGTGGAGGAGATGGCCGCCGGGCAAAAGGTGGTCAAGGTGTTCAACCATGAGCAGACCAACCTGGAAGGTTTTCAGGCATTGAACGCCCGCCTGCAAAGCGCCGGAACCAGCGCCCAGGGGTATTCCGCCACCATGATCCCCGCCGTTGTTTCCATCTCCTACATCAACTATGCGGTCATTGCCGTGCTGGGCGGGCTGATGGTTATGAACGGCCAGTCCAGCCTGGGCAGCCTGGCCAGCTATCTGGTGTTTGTGCGCCAGTCTGCTTTGCCCATCAA
>OGHF01001942.1_pt1 | contig 11397 bp, 9 predicted proteins | sample 1571481 | NCBI WGS metagenome assembly OGHF01 (sample SAMEA2581952, study PRJEB24529) | metagenome | biome: Human gut stool | place: China | collected 2011
GTATAATGTACCAGCAGCCGGAAGCAGATACATAGCAATCCACTTAAGGATATCATATGTCTTGTTACTCATGTTCATTGTGCTCTTCCTCCTTCTCTATAAATTTATGAATCGGGAGTTTGTCCACCTCCTGCATAATTCGCTTCGCTGAACCGTTCCCGCCCATACGTTCGTAGGGTTCATAGAGATATACCCTCAGATTTTCATATTCATCCTGGGTTACACACCCACGGTCAATATACGACATTCCAAGATACATGATCCTGTCATGTGCCAATCCAATAAGCATCTCTGTTTTAACATCTTTTTGCTCGCTTTTCTTTTGCAAATAGGCCCACAGCCCAGAAGATGCAAGAACTGAGCTAAAGATCGTAAGTACAACCTGAAACCATGGTTCCATCGTTTTCCTCCTTCTTTATGTGCAATCATGCAGACCTATCAGAAACAATCAGCTTCTTGTTGACTATTGCGATTTCCTTACTAAATAGGTCTTCGTAAAGCTGTATTAAATTCTTTCGTTGTTCTCTGGATAAGAGTTTGTAATGTCCTCCCATCCAACCGCGAAACATATTCTCGACATTGTCGTAATCCGCCTCTTCATTTCTAACCTTAACGGCAAGTTTCTTGAGTTTTCTGCGCATGGCGGTAACTCGATCCGGATTTATTCGTTTTATGACTTTACCAGTATCCGTAAGTGTGTACTTGATTTGCAGGAATTTGTATTTGCTCGAAATCTTAACGATTCTGGTTTTCTTACGATTGATATGGATTCCCAATTCAGCTGCAATTTTACAGATGTTTTCGAGCAAGTCTTCAAGCTCTTCTTTACTAGGATTCATGATGTACCAATCATCCATGTACCTTCCATAAAACTTCTGCTGACGCACATACTTGACATAATTGTCAATCGGATACGGATAGTAAATCCCAATAACTTGTGATAACTGATCTCCGATATTGACGGACTTTTCCATCCATTTTTCGCCAGTAAGCTTGTCCTTTGGAATGTTTCGATACTCCAATTTGTTGAAAGTATCTGTCATACAGGTCTCGTATTCCTCGTCGAACATATATGAGACATCGATCTGGAAGCCTTTAAATATAAGGGTTAAAAGCCAATCAATAAACTCATCATCGTCAAATAATTTCAGTAATTCTCGTTTCGCAATCTCGTGAATGATGTTGTCATAAAATTTTGAAAAATCACCGAATAGAATCCAGCCATCATTTCCGTACAGCTGGTAATACTTGTGAAGATGGATTTCGAATCGCTTTCTTTGCTGTGATATGCCACGTCCTTTGATAGACGCACAGTTGTCGTAGATGATGTGTTTCTTCACTTCTGGAAGTAAAACTTCATCGCATAGGGTATGTCGAACAATACGATCACGGATCTGAATACTTGTAATAGGTCTTATTCGGCCTCTTTCATGCAGCTCAAATTCCTGTGTTGGTCCATTTTGAAGTGTCCGGTTGATAAGATCATCCTGGATTTCAAATATGTATCTAAGGAAATTCATCATGAATCTTTGCGTCGACTCTTTCCATTTGCTGCTTTTCACAGAAACCTTATAAGCCCTATACAAGTTGTTGGCGTCACAGACAATCTCCTCGTAGTTCATAACCTATTCACCGTTATAACAATACTTACCGTAGTAAATTGTATTAGGCTTTATTATTTATCCTTACGGAACGGATAGCATCTCCTTCTTCGTTGGTTAATCGAAGAATCCGGACGAACTCCATAAGAGTTCGAAGCGTTGTTGTAGTTCGTATTGCCATTGTTGTTCACATTGGCAAAGTAAGCCGAAGAAACGACGCAAATTTTTAGACGTTACCCTTTTCTAACCGCGACTTAATCGCCATGTCTCTTTGACGCCACCTTTTTATCAATCCGATTTCTCGGTCGATAGCTTTAATATGCGGGCTGTACAAATTCAAATCTACATTGAATCTTTCAGCAACCCTCTGTAAATCGTCTATAAGCAGTTCACAATGTACAATGGCCGCGTTCTGGTAATCTCTCCTTATTTCATACTCGTGAAGTGTTGTAGGATAAATAGTATTTGCCGCTCTCACATTACTTGTTACTAATGAGGCGTGCTGACTAACTCTTTTCTTGAAGCTGTTCATGATTTCCCTATATACGGAGAAAGTTTCTTCAGAAATATCCCCATATGCATAGGCTTTCCGAACAAAATCATCAACCTCCTTAACACCAAAACTTCTTTGCATAAGAGATAGCAACATATCATGCAATTCAATCGAGTACGTAATCGCTTCGAATTTTGACTCTTTCCTGTCGCCTAACAGAACGCTCATTCGTAATCTTTTCCGGTGATCTCGGAGAACTCCTCTTTAGTAATCCACCCCATCTTAACCGCATTACGAACTCTGGTCTCATTCCACATTTTCATGCTGTACCAAAGCTTTACTTTACTGTAATTCTTGCTATGTTCCATGGTGATCCTCCTTTTAAAGCTCTACATTGGACATCATCGCAATGTAGGCGATGTCAGACTGCATTTTGGTTCTGGCAAACTCCTCTTCAGAAATATCTCTAAGGACAAACCAGTATTCCCCGGGAACCTGCTCAACGATCTGAACAAGTTCCATGTTTGGATGAACAGTCTCAGTTGTTCCGTCGCTGATAGTAACCGGAGAGCAGTTATCTGCAAATACGGATTCCTCGATCTTTTCTGTGGAAATGAAATTGTTTCCGTTCAACTTAAGATTGGAAATCTCAGTTCCATCGCCGAGGGTAATTTTATAGATTTTTTCTTCCATGATTAGAAGCTCCTTTCAAAAATATAAACGGGGCACAAGGCCCCGCGATTTTAATTAACCAACCGGGAAGACCGGACGAACTCCATAAGAGTTCGAAGCGTGGTCGCAGGCCGTATTGCCATCGTTGGCCACATCGGCAAAGGAAGCCGAAGAAACGACGTCTCTTAACCACTGCACATGGGATCTGTCTGTAATAAATCTCGGGCATACCATAAACAGTGCCAGCTGAGTTTTGCTAGAGGTGTAAATATTCGGAATGGCATTTCCGTCAGAGGTACCGCCGAAATGAATATGACCGTACATCATAATTTCGCTCGGAAGTTCAATACTCGAATCGAACCAAGCTCCGCCAGACTGCTTTCCGTTGGCAACCGCATTGCACAAATGTTCTCTGTGAGTAAGAACAGAACCCTGGAAAGCCGCATTGACGATTGTCTTTGCGTTCGCCAAGTTCTTTTTATACATCTCAGAACCAACATATCCACCAGTTGTAACATTGGTGGTGTTCATCTGTGCATTGTAAAGCGCTTCGTCCGGCATGATCACAAGATGATGGCTGGTAAACGCAGTGTCACCGCAGTTGTACCAGTAATCCATATCGACGATACGCCAGGTACGGCCTCCGATAACCCAGTAATCACCAAGGAACATTCCTTTAAAAGAACCATCCTTAATGGCAGCTTTCTGTGCCGCTGTCAGAGCGGTTCCAAGATTCTTACCTCTGAAAAGAACTCGGCGAAGCTCTACTGGAGCAAAGCTGTCCAGCATAGCAAAGAGCGCATCTTCAGCAGCGATAGCCTTGTTTCCTTCCGTAGTCCCAACAAGAAGTTTGTTGCCTGATACTAATGCATTCACCTGTGTAAGCTCGGAAAGATTTACTCCTCCGATAAAATCTTTGGAACTTAAAAGACCGATTAACGCTTTTGCTAAAGCATCTGCTGCGATGGTCTTTGTTCCGTTAGGTCCGTCAAGCAGAAAAATATTACTTGCCGCTAATGCCTGGACCTTTTCGTAGTCTGTGATTTTCATTTAATGAATCCTCCTTTATTTGATGACAAAAATAGCTCGACCTTCAATAACATCGCCATTGCTGTCACGGAGAAGATCACTGGAATATGTACGTCCAATGACCGTATCCAAATTGCTGTCAGTAATGGATGCATCTGAAGAATCGAGCACGTCTCCATAAGTACGGTATCCATTGTCGTAAAGCTTCTGATATACCGTGTATTCGTTTTCAAGGTTGGAACTGAACTGATTAAGAATATCTACCTGCTTCTGTAATTCCAGAAGTTTTTTCGCAAGACTCGCTGCCGTATTGCTGTCCAGCAGTGCCTGTAACTGCTCAAACCAATCACGAAATTCTGTTTCTGATTTCTTTTTCCAGTCAGCCATTTCAGCAGTATTGGTGCTTGTGTATTCGTTGAACCACGCCTCCCATTTTTCTTTCCAATAGGTACTTGTGGCTTCCATATCTGCTGTGTGCTCCGAGTACCAAAGGTTCCACTGAGCTTCCCATGCCAAATATGCTGACTGAATCTCCTCGGTCTGTGCCAGGAACCAGGTAGACCACTGCCCTTTCCAAAACTTATTTGTTTCTTCCATATCAGCAGTCTGCTTTTCGTAGAACTCTTTCCACTGGTCCTGCCATTGGGCAATCAAATCATCGATTTCAACCTTGTCTAATGGAGCCGTTACGAATGGACACTCTGAAGTTCCAACACAGTTCGTGATGTTTGCCTGTCGAATAGAAGTGACTCCGGCGCCGACATAAATATACGCCAGTGGATATTGCCAGCGATCATTTGTCTTCACCATCGTAGGTTTCGTTGGATTCGATGCTGGGGTTCCTTTAATGATTTTGATGTCATTTGCTCTGACGGCCTCTCTCGAATCCACTTCAAGTACAACTGCATCATATCGGTTCAGCAGAATCTCGGACTGTGGAACTACTAACGGTAACAGAGCGTCATTCAGTGTCCAAGTGTGATTGAACCAGGCTCGTCCGACACCAACGTTGATAATCATTGCTTCCGATTCTTTTACAACCATTGCAGTTCCGACATGCTGCAAGATTCCGTCCTGAATGATTCCATCGAAAATGCTGGACATCTGAATAGCATCGTAGCGCCGATCTCCTTCCTTTGAATTATAAAATCCAAATGTTACACTCACTTCTTCATCACGCTCCTTCCTGTTCTATAGTCTTAAAAGTCGGATAGACGGAATAGCCGTCCTTATCTTCTGAGCGAACAATTTCAAGAATACGAGCTTTTGTCTCGTGTCCGTATTCGTTCGCAATCTGTACAATGTCCCCGTTAAAGAAATCTTTTCCATACTGGAACATGATAGTTGTTTCTGTTTCTCCCTCAAACGAGGTAATGCTCACATTTTCTGCGAGTTTTTCTTTTCCTCTTTGCTGCAACTGAGCCATATACTCGGCATCGGTCAATGCATCATCACTTCCAACATTCGAAGAGATGTCACGAGCATCCGTAAACAGTTCCCTACGATTTAAACCGGAACCACCACCAACTGTAGTATATCTTCGATCAGCACCCTCACCTTCTCCCCCAACTAAAGTCACGGTCTTCAATGAAGCCTTAGATTCGATGTAGTTACTGTTGATGATGTTTTCAAATTTCGGAGAGAATATAACGTATGGATTCTCGGTTTGATCGTATGATCTGTCGGAGCCGGCATACAGTTCAAAGACAAACTGCTTTTCGTCGTTCAGCGTTATCTTGAAACCGATACCCTGCTCCTCGCAAATTTTCTGGATGACATCGTACAGGTTATCCCCCGTATACTGAGCTTCCAATTTCAACTTTGTAATTGCCGGGGCGGTTGATTCTTTGAAAATGAAGTTTGGAATCCTTCGATTGCTGTCCGACGGAGAAATTACATTCTCATTGAGCAGGGTTTTAATTCCTTTTTGAAGATTTCCGCTTAATAGCTTCTGCCCCCAGACGATTCGCCTGTCGAGAATGGATTCTAATGAACGCCCAGTAATCGTAACATGATTACCGTCTTCAGTATCTGACGTAATCTGGATTTTCTCCACGATCATCACATGCTCAGATTCCTTGCTCTGCAAATAATAATCCTGTTTGATATAATCAAGAAGACCATCTCGCATTGCTTCATACAGTTCAAAGTCGCCATAGGCATAATACCGATCTGTCCAGATGAAAGATTCGTATGTATCCACAATGGAGACAGCGTCCAGATCTGTGTTTAAAATTGTCACATCCATCGTGCTTATACCCCCTCGTAGACGATACGGTTCTCAATCTTAAACTGTAAATTTGTACTTCCATACTCAGCTGTATAAGCAAATATGTTGTCGCCCTTCGCAAGCTGGAACCAATCTGCATTTTTATCCAGGCAGTTCAAGATGTTTGTAGTCTTTCCGTTCCTAAGAAGCGTAATCGACTTGTTTCCTTTTACAGTGCAGATGATAATTTCGTCACCTGCTATAATTCCAGAGCCAGTGAATTTCTCCAATTTATCGGTATCAATCCGCATCACTTCACGAGTACCAGTATTATAGATTGTGATATTGCTGGCTTCACCGATTGCATGAATAGTAATAGTTACGCCGATTTCAGCGTCGCCATTATATACAACCACCTGCTCTGTTTCATTTTTGATTTCTCCCATTTCCAGCAACGGGTCCTGAAGCGATTCGTTACTGAAAGGAAACTCAAACAGTGCCTCTACGCCATAGAAGATGGTCGTATTGAGTCCGTCCTTTCCGGCAGAATAAAAGAAAGGATTCGGACACACGATTGAGATATCCGAACCCTCGTCTTTACTGAAGATTGTTGGGTCGTTTGATTCGACGTACCCCTCAATCTCCGCCTGCCTGTTATCGGTTTCGATAAGCATGGTAAGTTTCTTTTTAATAGGAAAATACTTGTATGAAAGCTGTCTTACGTCTTCGATGGAATCCTTCCACATATACGCAAGAGAAATAACAATGTTTCGGCTCGGCATCCTTGAGGAATTGAACAGGCTTCCATCGTTTGTAGCGATTTCTGTCGTATTGATGTTCGCTTTTCCCGGCCCCAAGCCAGTTACAGACTTGATGATGAAACCGGATTCCTCCGGTCTCGCCAAATCAAGTCGGATACTATCGCCAAGATAGTTTGTAAACGTGACTGCTCGAATCAAGTTTCCACCATCCTTTCCATCGCCGAGAACTGATTCTTCGTCTGCCGATAAATCTCTGTTCTCGACAGTGCCTTAGGCGAATAGTTATTCTGTACAAATTTGTAAGAGTTTCCTGTATTCGGATTGGTATCTTCATTTTGAAGATTCCGCTCACGTGATGCTGCAATTCCTGTGCTGACAGTCAACGCCTGTGATCTGCTGAACAGTGTATTCAGTCGATGGCTCTTCTCTTCAATGTCTGACAGATCCAGAATCGGTCGAATCATAGGCTGAGTATCAACGCCGTTGTCGATCATATCCTTTACCTTTGCGATTGCGTTTCCAAGACCTGTTTTTGCTGATTTAGCCATATCAGCACTTGCGTTGTATGCCTTTACTGCATAGGTTCCGATTGCATTGACGAATCCCAATCCAAAGAAATCACCGATATGGTATCCTACTCTGGAAGGTGAATGTTCGTCCAATTCGTCTTCTGCTGCTTCTGCCGCAGCCCTTGCCATTGCTCTGGCTTTCGCTTCTGCGCGATATGTGTTCTCACTGATTCCATCAGCAAATCCCTCTACCAGGTAAGCACCAGCCTGTTTAAACTGATCGTGGTAGTCCCGGATAGCCGTTACAGAAGCATTAAGATTCCCGGTGAAGGCAGTTTTTACTTCTTCGGCTTTTTCCTTAATGCCAGCAATGAACTTAATCATGCACTGCATTCCTGCATTTTGAAATTCCGGATACTTGTTCGCAATAGCTGTAAGGCATGAACTTAAGATGTTTACAAACGCATTTCTGGTCTCGTAATCTTTCGATTTGATTCCGGCAATAAGCTTGATCATGAGGTTCGCACCAGCCGTATTGAACTGGGTTTGCTTGTTATTGATTGCAGTGATGCAACCGCTAATAATATTGGTAATTGCAGTTTTGGTATTTCCGTCCTGAGATTTAACTCCGCTGATGAATTTCATCATCAACGTAGAGCCAGCCGTATTGAACTGGGTCTGATAATTTGTAAGAGTCGTAAGTACAGCCTGCATCATGGTCGTAAACGTAGATGTCATATTGCTCTTTTGCGCATTAGCAGCATTGATAAATGTTGTCAGCATAGATGTTGCGGCTGATGTCACTCTTCCGCTCGCATCTGTAAATGCGTTAATAAAGCTGTCGATTCCGTTATTTCCAAGCTGTGTAAGCGCTGTACTGAAACCGCTCATACCACTCGTATCCAACTCAGCCATTCCCTTAGCCATCTCAACAAGGCGATTTACCTGTGTGATTACGCTCGACATGATTCCGGTATCAATTCCAGAAATAGAATCTGAATAACTCTTAATTCCACTTCCGAACTGAACCAGACTGTCACCGAAACTGCCAAGATCGTTGTCACCGGTAAACCAGCTTACAAGTCCTCCGGTATTCGGGATTGTATTGGCAAGTTCTACAAGAGCTTTACCAGCTGTTGCCGAATTCGTAATAGCCGCAGAATCCATGCCCATAATAGCTTCAGAATATGCCTTCATAGCCGCACCAAATGGTGCAAGCTTTTCGCCGAAAGTATCAACATCGTTGTTTCCGGTAAAGAATGCCACGACGCCACCGGTATTCGGAACTGTATTGGCAAGTTCAATCAAAGCCTTACCTGCTGTTGCAGAATTGACGATTGCATCGGCTTCCAGTCCACGAACTGCATCGCCAAATGCTTTCATGGCTTCGCCGAATGGTACGAGCTGTTTTCCGAACTCGCCCATGTCGTTTTCACCAGCAAAGAATCCTACAACACCACCCGAATTCGGAATGGTTGTTGCCATCTCTGCCATCGCCTTACCGGCGATTGCTGCCTCAGTGACTGCGTTTGCAGCAAGTCCGGTAATTGCGTCTACGAACTGTTTCATAGCTTCACCGAACGGTACAAGCTGCTTTCCAAAGGCAGTCATGTCATTTTCTCCTGCGAAGAACGACACTAATCCGCCTGTATTTGGAATTGTGGCTGCCATTTCAGCTAATGCTTTACCAGCCGTCGCTGCGTTTGCCACGATTTCTCCGTCCATATTTCCGATAGCCAGCGAGAAATCTCGCATAGCTTCGCCAAACGGTACAAGTTCCTCTCCGAACTTAGATAAAGATGATCCTCCTGTAAGCCAAGAAGTCAATCCCTGTAAAATATCAGCCGCCGTCAGAATAAGCACTGTCTCGGCTAATGCCCTTACTCCGTCCATCATAGATGGCTGAATCTGACTTGCTCCCTGTAAGAACGGCTGAACAGTATTCATAAAAGCAGATAAATCAGCTCCAATCTGTGGGAACTGACTCGACACACCGCTCATAAATCCACCGACAATTCCGCCAACGAACTGACCGATTGCCGTTCCGATACCCTGTAAAAGCTTTCCGCCTTCTCCGATGAGCCAAGAAAGTCCTGGAAGTTTCGACAAGAGACCGACAGCTGCAAGCACTAATGCCATCTCAGCGACAACTGCCCCCATTCCAAGAATTCCAACCATTGCTCCAGGAACAAGTGCCGCGGTTGCACTAAGAGCAAGCATGATAGCCGATAACAGACCGATTCCGGCTATTCCTTTCAGTAAAGCCCCAGTATCAATTCCGCTTAATGCATCGACAACACCGGTAAAGAACGCCATAAGAACATCAATTCCAGCTTTAATCAGTGATGGTAGATTACTAGCAATACCCTCTAAAATTCCAATAAGGAACTTGAAGGCTAGATCTACGATTTGAGGCGTGTGAGTAGCAAGTGCTGCTAATACACCGACTACTAATTGTAAAGCTCCGTCTGCCAACTGAGGTACACAAGATACAAAGACATCAATCAGAGTTAAAATGACTGCTTTTACAGCCTCGCCGATAGCTGGTGCTCCAGCGGCGATAACTTTGCAGATCGCAATAATCCCTTCTCCAACTTTTGTAAGGACAGCCGGAATTAAGCCAGCGATACCAGTAACGATAACCGTCAGTGCTGCTACGATTGCTGTTGCTCCAGCGGCACCGGCAGTTGCCAGCGCTGTGAATCCGATCGCGAGTGAAGAAAGTCCTGTGCCGGCCGCAAGTAAACCTGCTCCGATTGTAAGTACCCCAACACCAATTAACGCAAATGCTCCAGATAATGCGAGAATGGTCGGAACCAATGGTGTAAGAACCGCACCCGCTACTCCGATAATCGTGAATGCTCCGGCAATGGAAATAAGCCCTTTTGCAATAGCTTCCCACGATAATGCTCCTAAAATACTGAGTACCGGTGCAAGAACAGCTAAGGCTCCGGACGCAACCAATAATGCTGCCGATCCGCCAAGCGTACCTTTCATGAAATTGAGACTGATAGCCAACTCAGCTAAAGCTCCACCAATGACAGTAAGACCTCTACCGATTTCTTCCCACTGCATACCTCCGAATTTACTCATACAGTTTGCAATGATTTCAAGTGCCGCACCGACGATAACAAGCCCAGTTCCAATACCGATCATGTTCTTCGGCATCAGATTAACGGCAATAGCCACTTCTGCAAGTGCACCGCCCATGGCAGTAAGACCTCTGCCAATTTCATCCCACTGTAACTGACCGAAATCTTTTACAGCGGAAGCAAAGATTTTCATTGCGGCACCAATAGCGATTAGAGCTACACCAGTAGACATCACATGTTTCGCATTTCCAGCCAAATTCGTAAAGATTGCAAGCTCAGCAAGTAATCCACCGATTCCGGCTAATCCTTTTCCAATCTCGCTCCACTCCATCTGACCAAAATCTTTGCAAGCGGATGCCAGAACTTTCATTGCCGCCGCCAGAATAACAATTCCAGTCGCAGTGCTAAGCATTTTTCCGTTAAATTTTGCAACTCTAAGGAATACAGCAATCTCAGCAAATAAGACTCCGACTCCTGTTAATCCACGTCCAAGTTCATCCCACTGTAATTTCGATAAATCCTTACATGCTGAAGCCAGAATTTTGATAGCCGCACCAAATATAATTAAGCTGGTAGCGCCTTTCATAACCTGCTTCTGACCGCTTTCCATGGCTTTAGATGATGCAACAACAATAGTCGTAAGACCAGCAATTCCAACCAAGCCTCTCGCAAGTTCGCCCCAATCAAGATCTGAAACTTTCTTCAAAGCTCCTGCCAGAATAGATACTGCAACCGACATAGCAATCATTGCGGTACATGCTTTAGCTACTTTCCCCGTATCGCTGCTAATTTTATTGAAAATTGCCATCGCTCCAAGTAAATTAGCAAAGAGTACAGTGATAGCTCCAAGAGAAGCTGATAGTTTATCACTATCGATCAGGGAAATGGCAACGATAGAACCTGCAAGCAAAGCGATTGCTGCTCCGATTTTAAGTAACGTTCCGGCTTTAAGATTTGTCTGATATGCCTCAAAGCAACCTCTAACGCCGTCAAGGATTCCAGTTACTCCTTCAAGAACGCCATTCAACCCC
>OGHF01001946.1_pt1 | contig 11376 bp, 8 predicted proteins | sample 1571481 | NCBI WGS metagenome assembly OGHF01 (sample SAMEA2581952, study PRJEB24529) | metagenome | biome: Human gut stool | place: China | collected 2011
ACACCGAGGGCGAGGGCTGCCCCTCTCTGATCTGCGTGGAGCAGGACTACACCGGCAAGGCTAAGGAGATCGCCCTGGCTTACGCTTCCGGCATCGGCGCCGGCCGTGCAGGCATCCTGGAGACCACCTTCAAGGAGGAGACCGAGACCGACCTGTTCGGCGAGCAGGCCGTTCTATGCGGCGGCGTCTGCGGCTTGATCCAGGCCGGCTTCGAGACCCTGGTGGAGGCCGGCTACGAGCCGGAGATGGCCTACTTCGAGACCTGCCACGAGATGAAGCTCATCATCGACCTCATCAACGAGGGCGGCTTCGGCAAGATGAGCTACTCCATCTCCAACACCGCTGAGTACGGCGACTACCGCACCCGCAGCCGCCTGATTACCGAGGACACCCGCAAGGAGATGCGGCAGATCCTCAAGGAGATCCAGGACGGTACCTTCGCCTCCGAATTCCTGGCGGAGATGAACCCCAACGGAGGCCGCAAGACCCACTTCCTGGCCATGCGCCGCATGGCGGCCGAGCACCCCATCGAGAAGGTGGGCGCCCAGCTGCGCAGCATGATGAGCTGGCTGAAAAAGTAAGAGGACCCAAGGCACCGGCCCGGAGGCGGGAACACCTCCGGGCCGGGTAGAAAAAGGAGGAAAGCAAGACCTATGCGCAGTGATAATGTGACCAAGGGCGCCGAGCGGGCACCCAACCGGAGCCTTTTCTACGCCCTGGGCTACACGCCGGAGGACCTGGAGAAGCCCCTGATCGCTGTGGTCAGCGCCCACAGCGACATCGTTCCCGGACACATGAATTTGGACAAGCTGACCGACGCGGTAAAAAGCGGCATCGAGGCCGCCGGCGGTACCCCCTTCATGGTGCCCGCCATCGGCGTGTGCGACGGCATCGCCATGGGCCATGTGGGCATGAAGTACTCCCTGGCCAGCCGGGAGCTGATCTGCGACAGTGTGGAGACCATGTTCATGGCTCACCAGTTTGACGGCTGTGTGCTGGTGCCCAACTGTGACAAGATCGTCCCCGGCATGGTGATGGCGGCGGTGCGGATGAACGTGCCCGCCGTGGTGTGCAGCGGCGGCCCCATGCTGGCCGGCACCTACGACGGCCAGGAGGTCAGCCTCTCCAAGATGTTCGAGGCTGTGGGCTCCTACAAGGCAGGCATGATCTCCGCCGAGCAGCTGGAGGACTGCACCCAGAACTGCTGTCCCGGCTGCGGCAGCTGCTCCGGCATGTACACCGCCAACTCCATGAACTGCCTGTGCGAGGCCATCGGCATCGGCCTGCCGGGCAACGGCACCATCCCCGCGGTGTACAGCAAGCGGCTGCAGCTGGGCCGCCGGGCCGGCGCCGCCATCATGGAGATGGTCCGCCGGAACATCTGCGCACGGGACATCATCAACGCCCGCAGCATCCGCAACGCCCTGACCTGCGACATGGCCCTGGGCTGCTCCACCAACACGGTGCTGCACCTGCTGGCCATCGCCCAGGAGGCGGGCTGCCCGGTGGACCTGGCCCTGTTCAACGAGATCAGCGAGAAGACCCCCAACCTGTGCCACCTGGCCCCTGCGGGCCCCACCCACATGCCGGACCTGTACGCGGCCGGCGGCATCCCTGCTGTCCAGGCGGAGCTGGCCAAGCGCGGTCTTCTGGATCTGGGCTGCCTGACCGTCACCGGCAAGACCGTGGGCGAGAACATTCAGGGGGTCCAGAACCTCAACCACAACGCCATCCGGCCCATCGAGGATCCCTACTCCCCCACCGGCGGACTGCAGATCCTCTGGGGCAATCTGGCCCCCCACGGCTGCGTGGTGAAGCGCAGCGCCGTGGCCCCGGAGATGCTGACCCACACCGGTCCCGCCCGGGTGTTTGACAGCGAGGAGGACGCCATCGCCGCCATCTACGCCGGTAAGATCGTCCCCGGCGACGTGGTGGTGATCCGGTACGAGGGCCCCAAGGGCGGCCCTGGTATGCGGGAGATGCTGAATCCCACTTCCGCTCTCGCGGGCATGGGTCTGGACAAAACCGTGGCCCTTATCACCGACGGCCGGTTCTCCGGCGCCAGCCGGGGCGCGTCCATCGGCCACGTCAGCCCGGAGGCCGCTTCCGGCGGTCCCATTGGCCTGGTGCAGGAGGGCGACGCCATCGCCATCGACATTCCCAATGCCTCCATCATGTTGCAGGTATCTGAGGAAGAGCTGGCCGCCCGGAAGGCCGCCTATGTCCAGCCTGCCCCCAACATCACCACCGGCTGGCTGGGCCGTTACGCCCGGATGGTCACCAGCGCCGACGAGGGCGCGGTCCTCCGCTGAAGGCCTGAGATCGGGAGGAATGCAACATGCACGTACAAGAGATGTACCGGCGGCTGACGGGCCTTGTGGTGTTCCGCCGGCTGCTGCAGGACCCGGTGGTGGCCGCCTGCGGCGAGATGCTCTCCGCCCGGGTGCGGGGGGACAGCGGCGATTTCTCCGCCGCCTGCGCCGGATTTGAAGCCGCCCTCTTCCAGTCCAGCGACAGCTGGTCCTGCTATCTGCGGGAGACGGTGCTGGAGAGCGAGAACGTCTGCATCCGGGGGCAGGCGGTGGGCAGGAGCTCCGTCCTTCAGGAAAGCCTGCGGCGGGAGCTGGCCTTCTTCGACCAGCTCTCCCAGCTGCAGCTGGAGGACCTGACGGCGGGTCTGCGGGAGCCTCCGGAATTTCTGGTGGGCTGGGTCGTGTCTCCCACCGATATCACCCGGGAATACCTCCGCCGGATGGAGGAGGTGGGGGTGAAGGGCTACGGCATCTTCGCCCGGTACCACGTGTTCACGGTGGAGGAGGGGCAACTGGCGCCGGTGAAGCACCCGGATCCCCAGAGGCTGGAGGAGCTGCCTGGCTATGAGCGGGAGCGGGAGAAGGTCATCGCCAACACCCGGGCCCTGCTGGAGGGAAAGCCCGCCAACAACGTGCTGCTGTATGGTGACGCGGGCACCGGCAAGTCCAGCGCCATCAAGGCCATCGCCAACGCCTTCGCGGACCAGGGGCTGCGGCTGGTGGAGGTCAAGAAGAACCAGCTCTATCAGATCCCGGACCTGATGGACGCCCTGGCGTCCAATCCGCTGAAGTTCATCCTCTTCATCGATGATCTGAGCTTCACCGCCAATGACGACAACTTCGCCGCCCTCAAGGCGATCCTGGAGGGCAGCGTGGGCGGCCGGGCCGGCAACATCGCCGTCTACGCCACCAGCAACCGCCGCCACCTGATTAAGGAGACCCTCACCGACCGGGAGGGCGACGACATCCACGAGAGCGACACCCGCCAGGAGCTGATGAGCCTGTCCGCCCGGTTTGGGCTGACCATCACCTTCGGCAGCCCCGACCGGGAGCGGTATCTCCACATCGTGGAGGAGCTGGCCAAGCAGTACGGGGTGGAGCTGGACCCCAGACAGCTGGCAGTCCGCAGCGAGGCATTCGCGGTCCGCTCCGGCGGACGCAGCGCCCGGGTGGCCAAGCAGTTCATCGAGCTGTGCAAGGCCGGCGTCTTCAGCTGACGCCGCGGCGGGACAGTATCTGATAAAGAGAAAGGGGCAGTTCCCATGACAGCAGTCTATTTACAACTGGCGGCGTATGCCTGTGCAACCACCTTTTCCCCGGGGCCCAACAACATTCTGCTGTTCAGCAGCACCAGCCGGTACGGCATCCGGAAGTGCTGGCCGCTGATTTTTGGGATCTGGGCGGGATTGATCACCGTTATGCTGCTGTGCGGCTTCGGCTGTGCCTGGCTGGGAGAGCTGGTGCCGCAGATTGTCCCCGTGGCCAAGTATGTGGGCGCGGCCTATATCCTCTATCTGGCCTACCGCACGCTGATGCGCAGCCCCGGCGCCAAGAAGGAGGACGGCCCCTCCGGCAAGCCGCTGTCCTATGTGAACGGCTTCCTCCTGCAATTCCTGAACGTCCACATCCTGATGCTGGGGATCGCCGCCTATTCCGGTTATATCCTGCCCCATGGGTATACGGTGCCAGCCGTGCTGTGCTTCTCTGTCATCATGGCTGCCTGCGCCGCCACCGGAAACCTGATCTGGGCCACGCTGGGCGCGCTGCTGTACCCGCTGTACAGCCGGTATTACAAATTTGTCAACGCCGTTATGGCGCTGCTCCTGCTCTGGTGCGCCTGGAAAATCATCTCCGTCTGAGAATACATGGTCCGAACGCCCTCCCAAGCCGGGAGGGCGTTTTTTGTGCGGAACAGGCATGTCCGCACCTCTTTATATTATATAATGTAGGACGGGCGCGCCTGCGGCGACACCCAGAGGAGCGGTTTTTGGGGGATAGAGAGGCTGTGCGGCAGATTTGCGAAAAATTTGCGCAAACTGGACGCCGCCGGGCGCCTGATAAAAAGCCGACGCTGTCAAGTAAATGATTAGCTGATAAAAAATTTTCTGCATATTGTGCAAAAAAGTTCCGCAAAATTGTAATAATAGCTGTTTTTTACGTTAACACGTTGACTGTATAAGCACACCATGTTAAAATCTTCTTACTCCCGCAGTTCAGATCCATTTCTGCCTGAATGTGAGAGGAAACCAATTAAGAAGGAGAAAAGAAGTAAGATGAAAAAGTTTTTTGCACTTCTCCTCGCACTGGTGATGTCCCTGTCTCTGGTGGCCTGCGGCGGCGGAGATACCGCCAACGAAGACACCAGCACCGATGACACTGCTACCGAGGAGAACGGCGGCGATACCGCCACTGCCAGCGATGTGGAGATCGCTGTGGTCCTGAAGACCCTGGCCTCCGAGTACTGGGGCTATGTGAAGGCCGGCTGCGATGCCGCTGCCGCTGACCTGGGCGTTACCGTCAACGTGGTGGGCCCCGGCGCTGAGAGCGAGATCGAGCAGCAGGTTTCTATGATTGAGCAGCAGATCGGCGCAGGCTGCGATGCCATCATCGTCGCTCCCAATGACGCCGGCGCCGCTTCCGGTGCGCTTGCCAGCGCCATCGGCAGCATCCCCGTTCTGTCCGTCGATACCAATGTGGGCATTGAGGGTCAGACCAGCTTCGTGGGCACCTCCAACGTGGACGCCGCGAAGGAAGGCGGCCTGTGGGCCGCTGAACAGGCAGGTGAGGGCGCCAACGCCGTCATCATCTATGGCCAGGAGGGCGACAACACCTCCAATATGCGCCGCGAGGGCTATCAGGCCGCCTGCGACGAGGCCGGCGTCACCGTTCTGGACGCTCTGTCCGGCCAGAACACCACCGACGGCGCCACCAAGACCATGGAGGACCTGCTGAACGCTTATCCCGACCAGATCGACATCGTGCTCTGCCACAATGACGATACCGCTATCGGCGCCATGAACGCCTGCAAGTCCGCCGGCGTGGACGACATGATTATCGTCGGCTTCGACGGCAACGCCTCCGCCGTGGATCTGATCCTGGCCGGCGAGATGGTGAAGGCCACCGTTGCCCAGCAGCCCTATGAGATGGGCTACCAGGCCGTGGAGGCCGCGCTGAAGGCCATCAACGGCGAGACCGTGGAAGAGGTCATCAACGCTCCCGTCACCGTGGTCACCGCTGAGAACGGCCAGGAGTACCTGGATAGCCTGGCTGCCATGCAGGGCTGATCAGCCTGTGCCCCTCAGATCTCACATCTGAATGAATGGAATATGGCGGCAGTGGTCCTGCCGCCATATTCCCGTTCCGCACCTCCCCGCGGGCGGCGGGGACCGCTGAAATCAGGAAACAGAAACGAGGTAATCCCATGAGCGAGTATGTTGTCGAGTTGAAGAACATTACCAAACGTTTTCCTGGTGTCGTCGCATTGAAAAATATGTCTATTGGCATCCGGCCGGGAGAGATCCACGGCCTGATCGGCGAAAATGGCGCCGGCAAGTCCACCTTGATTAAGGTGCTCACCGGCGTTCACACTCCTGAGGAGGGGGAGATCTACGTGGACGGCCAGAAGGTCGTCTTCCACAACCCCGTCCAGTCCCGCGAGGCGGGCATTGCCTGCGTATACCAGGAGCTGAACATCGTCAAGCAGCTGTCTGTCACGGATAACGTTTTCATGGGACGCGCCGTCAAGAAAAACGGCCTTCTGGACTACCCCAGAATGTACGAGGAAGCCAAGCAGGCCCTGACCACGCTGGGCCATCCCGAAATTGATGTTAAAATGGAATGCGGCAAGCTGGGTACCGGCCAGCAGCAGATGGTGGAGATCGCCAAGGCTGTGTCGCTGGACGCCAAGCTGATTATCATGGACGAGCCGACTTCCTCCCTGGGCAAGGAGGAGATCAACCAGCTGATGGAGACGGTCCGGGGCCTGAAGGCCAAGGGCGTGGCCATCCTGTTCGTCTCTCATAAATTGGAAGAGCTGTTCGAGCTCTGCGACCGGGTCACCGTCATGCGGGACGGCGAACATATCGTCACCCAGGACATCGGTGACATGACGGAGGACTCCCTGATCAACGCCATGGTGGGCCGGACGCTGGACAACCTGTATCCCAAGGAGTTCGGCGTCAAGGGCGACGTGTGGCTGGAGGCCAGGAACCTCAACGAGGCCGGCGTCCTCCATGACGTGAGCTTCAAGGCCTACGGCGGCCAGATCACCGGCTTTGCCGGCCTGGTGGGCGCCGGGCGGACGGAGACCATGCGGGCCATCTTCGGCGCCGACAGGTTGGACAGCGGCGAGATCTACGTCAAGGGGGAGAAGGTACATATCCGGACGCCCAAGGACGCCATCAAGAAGAAGATTGCCTTCCTGACCGAGGACCGCAAGGGCCAGGGTCTGGTGCTGTCCCTGGACGTGCGGACCAACCTCATTCTGGCCAATATGAAGGGCTTCTCCAACGGCCCCTTCCTGAACAAGGGGAAGATTGAGAAGTCCGGCCAGGACAATGTGGAGTCCCTGCGGATCAAGACTCCGTCCCTGGACGAGGTGACGGCCCAGCTCTCCGGCGGCAACCAGCAGAAGGTGGTTATCGGCAAGTGGGTCAACACCGACGCGGACATCTTCATTTTCGACGAGCCCACCCGCGGCATCGACGTGGGCGCCAAGATCGAGGTCTACCATGTCATGAATGACCTGGTCAAGGCCGGAAAGTGTGTGATCATGGTCTCCTCCGAGCTTCCGGAGATCCTGGCCATGAGTGACCATGTGGTGGTCATGCGGGGCGGCCGGGTCATGGCCAATATCGACCGTGATACCCCGCACTTCAACTCTGAGGATATCATGAAAGCGGCCTGGGGAGGAGAATTAGACTGATATGAAAAAGAAGAATTCCGGAAAAGAGCTTTTGCAAAAGCTCGGCACCCTGATGGCGCTGGCGCTGCTGGTTCTCATTTTCTGCGTGATGATGCCCGATAAGTTCCCGCGGATCAGCAATATCATGAACATCTTCAAGCAGGCTTCCATCAACTGCCTGATCGCCTCCGGCATGCTGTGCGCCCTGATCACCGCCGGCATCGACCTGTCCGTGGGTTCCAACTGCGTGCTGTGCACCTGCACCATCGGCGTGCTGGTCCAGAACTTCGGCATCACCAGCATGCCGCTGCTGATCATCGCCGGCCTGGCGGTGAGCACGTTTGCCGGCTTTGTCAACGGCATTCTGCTGACCCGTTTGGACCTGCCCCATCCCTTCGTGTCCACCTTGGGCATGAAGAACGTGCTGTGGGGCCTGGCCCTGGTGATTACAGGGTCGAAATCCATTGCCTTTACCAACACCGGCGTGGACAACCTGATGTGGATCGGCGGCGGCTCCCTTTTCAAGACCGAGACCTTCCCCGGCATCCCCTTCAGCTTCATCCTGGTGCTGATCGTGTTCGGCATCTTCCACGTGTTCCTGACCCGGTCCGCCCTGGGCCGCCAGATCTACTGCGTGGGCGGCAACCCCGAGGCGGCGCGCCTCTCCGGTATCCCCTCCAAGAACGTGCTGACCTTCGTCTACTCCCTGTCCGGCTTCATGGCCGGCATGGCGGGCGTGGTGTCCGTGGGTCGTCTGGCTTCTGCCAACGGCAATGCCGGCTCCACCTATGATACTGATGCCATCGCGGCCTGCATCATCGGTGGCGCCTCCTTCACCGGCGGCAAGGGCACCATCTGGGGCACCCTGATCGGCGCCCTGCTGATGGCGGTCATCCGCAACGGCCTGAACCTGATGGGCGCCTCCAACGACATTCAGTACATCGTCATCGGCGCCGTCATCATTCTGGCGGTCACCATCGACGTGTTCCGGAACAAGGCTGAGGCCAGGGCCCGGAAGATGGCTGCCCAGTAAGCGGACATCCTTTGGAGCGCATTTGAAACGTGAAACGGCGGGGACTGCGGTTCCCGCCGTTTTTCCTGTCCGCCCCTTTCGGCGTGACAAGACGGCGGAGATGTGCTAAGATAGAGACCCGGCAGGACTGCGGTCCCGCTGGGATCAATTTGAACGAGCGAGGTGTCCCCCATGAACCAAAGAGAGCTGGGTGAGCTGCGCCGCCGGTTCCGGCCGGAGAAGAGCGCCATCAGCCGTGTTTACGGCTGCTATGTGAACAGCAGCCGCGAGATCATCGCCTATATCGACCAGTCCCTAGGCCTCATGCCCCAGGAGGAGGCGGAAAAATACCTGGGCCTGCTGAAAAAGGCCCTGTCCGGCACCCTGGGCCGGAACCTGATTGACATCGTGTTTTCCACCCAGCAGGTGGCGGACAGCGAGGAGCACCGCCTGCTCTCCGCCCTGCGGACGTCCGAGCTGAAGGACGCGGAGGCCCGGGATGCCTTTTACCAGCAGGTCACCGGCTCCCTGGACATGGGGGAGAACAACTATCTGATCCTGCTGGGGGCCGACGCCTATGATGTGCCCCACCGGGGCAAGGACGGCGAGGTAGACCGGGATGCCTGCGAAGAGGTGTTCCGCTACTTCGTCTGCTGCGTCTGCCCGGTGAAGGATGGGACGCCGGAGCTGGGATACTTCCATGGGGAGAACGAGTTCCACATCTCTATGGAGAAGCAGATCGTGGGCCAGCCGGAGCTTGGCTTTTTGTTCCCGGCCTTTGATGACCGGACGGCCAACCTTTACAACGCCCTGTTTTACAGCCGGAAGCCGGACGAGCTCCATCAGGAGTTCATTGACGCAGTGTTCCGCACAGAGCCGCCCATGTCCGCCGCCGAGCAGCGGGAGACCTTTCAGTCCGCCCTGTGCGGCACTCTGGAGGGGGCGTGCAGCATGGAGGTGGTGCAGTCTGTCCACGACTACCTGCGCCAGCGGATTCAGGAACACAAGGAGAGCCGGGACCCGGAGCCGCTGGCTGTCACCGCAGGCGAGGTGAGCGGCGTGCTGCGGAACTGCGGCGTGCCGGAGGAGCGGGTGGAGGCGTTCCAAACCGCCTGCGGCCAGTCCTTTGGCGAGGGGGCGCTGACCCCGGCCAACCTGATCGACGCCAAGCACTTCGCGGTCAAGACCGCCGACGCCACTATCCAGGTGGACCCGGAGCGGAGCTATCTGGTGGAGGCCCGGGTCATCGACGGACGGCGCTACCTGCTGGTCCCGGCGGACGAGAGTGTGGAGGTCAACGGTCTGGGGGTCCGGATTGCCGCCGCCAAAGACGGCGGAGAGACTACATAAACAGATAAACAGGGAGGAAGGAATATGCTGAAGCAGATCCTGATCGACGCCGACACCGGCATTGATGATTCCATCGCCATTCTGTTTGCCCTGAAGCGGCCGGACGTCCGGGTGATGGGCGTCACCACCGGCTTCGGCAACACCACAGCCCGGCAGGCGGCGGAAAACAGTCTGCGGCTGATCCGACTGGCCGGTGTGCCTTATGAGGTGCCGGTGGCGGTTGGAGCCACGGAGCCGCTGGCGGGGAACTGGAAGGGGCCGGATCCCCACATCCACGGGCCCAACGGCATCGGCGGGGTGGAGCTGCCGCCTTCGCCCCAGCAGCCGCTGGAGGAACCGGCCTGGGCGTTCATCGCCCGAATGGCCCGGGAGCACCCCGGCGAGCTGACCTTGGTGACGCTGGCCCGAATGACGAATCTGGCAAAGGCTCTGGAGATAGAGCCGGATCTGCCCCGGCTGTTGAAACGGGTGGTGTTCATGGGCGGCACGTTCCACGCGCCGGGAAACGTGTCCCCGGTAGCGGAGGCCAACATCGCAGGGGACCCGGAGGCGGCGGACCGGGTGTTCCAGGCGGGCTTTGACCTGACTATGGTGGGGCTGGATGTGACCCAGAAGGTGCGGCTGACCACGGACCATGTGGCGATCCTGGACAAGTACGCCGCGCCGGAGAACCGGCCCATTGTGGACTATCTGAAGCAGGCACTGCCCTTCTACTTCCGGTTCAACCGACTGCAAAACAACTGTCTGGACCACTGCCCGGTCCACGACCCGCTGGCCATGCTGGCGGCGGTGGATCCCAGTGTGGTGACGGTGCGGACCATCCCCGCCCGGGTGGAGTGCGGCGGCAGCTTCTGCCGGGGCATGGTGGTGGCGGATCTGCGGGAGCATCCCATCGAGGCTCCCGGCGTCTCCATCTGCGTGGATGTGGACAGCCGCCGCGCCCTGGAAGAGCTGCTCACCACCTTTATGGCATGAGGGAGGAGAAGGATATGCGCGTTGTCAACTTCGGGTCCCTGAATATCGACTACGTCTACCGGGTGGACCACTTCGTCCAGCCCGGAGAGACCATGAGCGCCCAGTCCCTGCAGATCCAGTGCGGCGGCAAGGGGCTGAACCAGTCCGTGGCTCTGGCTCGGGCCGGGGTGGAGACCTGGCACGCGGGCCTCATCGGGCCGGAGGGGCATTTTCTGAAGGAGACGCTGGACCGGGCAGGCGTCCACACCCGGTTTGTGGAGGAGTCCGCAGGCAGTACCGGCCACGCCATCATCCAAGTGGACAGCACCGGCCAGAACAGCATCCTGCTCCACGACGGGGCCAACGGCCGCCTGACCCCGGACTTTGTGACGGCGGTGCTGGATCAGTTCTCAGCCGGGGACACGGTGCTGCTGCAGAATGAGACCAGCTGCGTGGAGGAAATCATCCACCAGGCGGCCCGCCGGGGGATGCGGACGGCCATGAATGCGGCTCCCGCCAATGAGAAGCTGGTGGGCCTGCCGCTGGAGGCGCTGTCCTGGCTGTTGGTGAACGAGGTGGAGGGCGCCTTTCTGGCGGGAACGGAGGCGCCGGAGGCGATTCTGGACACGCTGGCGGCGCGGTACCCGGAGACCACTGTGGTGCTGACCTTGGGAGAACAGGGCGCTGCTGCAGCGCGAGGGGGCTGGCGGGCCTGGGGCCCAGCCCGGAAAACGGCGGTGGTGGACACCACTGCGGCGGGAGACACCTTCACCGGCTACTTCCTGCGCCGGGCGCTGGAGGGCGGCACACTGGAAGAGGCACTGTCCCTGGCCGCGGCGGCCAGC
>OGHF01001953.1_pt1 | contig 11361 bp, 7 predicted proteins | sample 1571481 | NCBI WGS metagenome assembly OGHF01 (sample SAMEA2581952, study PRJEB24529) | metagenome | biome: Human gut stool | place: China | collected 2011
TAATGGTTAAGCCCTTATCCCCTAAACTTCATTCTGCTACCTATCTCATCAGAAAGAAGGAAAAAGTGCTCTCCCGCGCGGCGCAAGCCTTCCATGAATATTTGAAAGACTACGCATTGAGCGCAGAAGCAGCTCAAAACAATTAAGCCGAAGAACGGGTCGAGGATGTTTGGCAGCTGCGCTAAACTTTCCTGCACGCTTTGAGCTCCGTTTTAAAACAGCATCTTTTTATTTTGGAAAATATGACTCAAGATTTCGTCCATCTTCGTATGCATACCGAGTTCTCAATCAAAGACGGTATGCTCAACCCGAAGAAAGTAGTACATAAGGCGATTGCCTCCGGGATGAAGGCGCTGGCGATTACAGACGCCACGGCGATGTTCGGTGATGTCATTTTCTATAAAGCCGCATCAGCCGCCGGTATCAAGCCGATTCTCGGCGCGGACTGCTCGATTACGAATCACTACAACCGTGATGATTATCTGCGCCTCTTATTTTTAGCGAGAAATCATCAGGGCTACCTGACGCTTTGCGACCTGCTGAGCCGTGCGTGGCTCACCAATCAATATAAAGACAGAGGCGAAGTCGACCTCGACTGGATTACGCCGGAAATGGCCGACGGCTTGATTGTGCTCTCCGGCTTCAATACCGGGGCGATCGGTAAGGCTATCCTGAACGGAAGTTTATCGGCTGCCGAACAGGAAGCCCGCAGATTGTCCCAGAAATTCCCGCACTTCTTTATGGAGCTGCAGAGAGTGGGGCGCCCGAATGACGAAATGCTCGTCGCCGAATCCGTCAAGCTCGCCAAGAAACTCGGGCTGCCGGTTGTTGCTACTCAGCCGATTCAGTTTGAGAACTCGGAAGATTTTGAATTCCATGAAGCTCGCGTGGCGATTGCCGACGGCTTCACGCTGGCAAATAAGGCTCGTCCTCGTATTTACACGCCTCAGCAGTATTTCCGTACGAAAGAAGAAATGTGCGAGCTCTTCAAAGACATTCCTTCTGCGATTGAAAACAGCGTTGAAATTGCAAAACGCTGCAATGTCACGATCAAACTCGGGAAACCGCAGCTGCCGATTTTCCCGACGCCCGACGGTATGTCTCTCAAAGACTACATGGCACAGCTCGCGCGCGAGGGCCTAGACCGCCGCCTGAAAGTCTTATATCCGGATGAGAAAAAACGCGAAGCAGAGTTCCCGCGCTACAAGGAACGCCTGGAGCGTGAGATCAAGATCATTCAGGACATGGACTTCCCGGGTTACTTCCTCATCGTGCAAGACTTTATTAACTGGGCCAAGACCCACGGCTGTCCTGTGGGTCCGGGCCGCGGTTCGGGTGCCGGTTCCTTGGTGGCTTACAGCTTGGGTATTACCGACTTGGATCCGCTTGCGTACGACTTGCTGTTCGAACGCTTTCTGAATCCGGAACGTGTGTCCATGCCTGACTTTGACGTGGACTTCTGCCAGAACAACCGCGGACGCGTGATTGAGTACGTGAAATCCAAGTACGGCGAAGAGTCCGTGAGCCAGATTGCGACCTTCGGTACGATGGGTGCCAAGGGCGTCATTAAGGATGTCGGCCGTGTTCTCGATATGTCGTATTCCGAGGCTGATCGCCTTTCCCGCATGATTCCGACGCGCCCCGGTCACAACACGACCCTTGAAGAAGCGCTCAGCGAAGAGCCGCAGTTCCGCGCTGAAGTTCGCAACAATCCTCAGGCCCGCAAACTCATTGAGTACGCCTTGAAATTGGAAGGCACCACCCGAAGCTTGGGCATTCACGCGGGCGGCGTGCTGATTGCACCGGGCAAACTGATTGATTTCTGTCCGCTCTACGCAGCAGGCATGCTGCCGGAAAACGTCATCAGTATGTATGACAAAAAGGACGTGGAAGCCGTAGGTCTGGTGAAGTTCGACTTCCTTGGTCTGACCACGCTGACGATTATTGAACGTGCGCTCGACTACATCGAAAAGAACACCGGCGTTCGTCCGGACATTGAGCACATGGAGTGCGATGATGAGGACACGTACAAGAAGATTTTCCAGACCGGAGATACGGTTGCCGTGTTCCAGTTTGAATCTCCGGGTATGCACAAGCTTCTGATTGACGCGAAGCCGACTCAGCTTTCCGACTTGATCGCTTTGAACGCTCTGTATCGTCCGGGCCCGATGGACCTTATTCCGGACTTCCTGGATATTCGTGCCGGACGCAAAAAAGCTGAATACGCCGATCCGCGTTTGATTCCGATTTTGGAAGATACGGCCGGCATTATGGTGTATCAGGAACAGGTGATGCTGGTGGCACAGAAGATCGGCGGCTACTCACTCGGCGGCGCTGACATTCTTCGACGCGCCATGGGTAAGAAAGACGTCGCCGAAATGGAGCGCCAGAGCAAAGTGTTCATCGAAGGCGCGGCAAAGAACGGCGTTTCCGAAGAAGTGGCCACTCACTTATTCGAGTTGATGCGTAAGTTCGCGGGCTACGGTTTTAATAAGTCTCACGCTGCCGCGTACTCTTATGTTGCCTATAAAACCGGATGGCTGAAGAATTACTATCCGGCGGAATTTCTGGCCTCTTCTTTGAGTGAAGTGATGACGGATCCGGAGAAGTCTCTGAAGATTTTGATGGATGCCAAACGCCACGGCGTCAAACTTCTCGGCCCCGATATCAACGAGAGCGAATTTAACTACACGAGTCCCAAGACGATGGAGATTCGTATGGGCTTAGGCGCCTTAAAAGGTGTAGGTTCTGCTCCTGCAGAAGCCATCAAGGCCGAAAGAGACAAGAACGGTCCGTTCAAGGATCCCTTTGATCTCGTCAAACGGGTGGGCTCTCAGCTCATCACGAAGAAGATTATTCAGGTCTTTGCGATGGCCGGTGTCTTTGATTCCATTGAGCCTAATCGCCGTAAGTGGTTTGAAAATGCTGACGTTGTCGTGCAGTCTGCTCAGGAAAATGAAAAGGCAGCCGACCAGTTCAGCCTCTTCGGAGAAGAGCCGTCCAACGAAGTGCCGATTAAGGAAGTTGCGCCTTGGAGCGAACGGACTCGAATGGAAAAAGAACAGTACGTTTTGGGCTTCTACTTCTCTGGTCACCCGCTGGAAGCCTACCATTCCGAACTCAAACGTAATTTCGGTGCTGTCGTTGCAGGAACGGAATCCGAGAACCCGGGCGAGTATCTCGTTGCCGGTATGTACATCGGGTGCGAGCAGCGCCGCGGCAAGGATGGTTCTCCCTTTGTCACACTGCATTTGGCGACACCGGACGGTCCAGTGGATTACAGCGTTAAGAACCAGTACTTCGAACAGGAAAGAGCCCGAATCAAGGAGATACCGAAGGGCGAAATAGTAGTAGTTGAGCTTAAAAAATCTCACAGCAAAAAGAGCGGTAAGACTTGGGCGAGCCCCGGAGCCTTCTATCCGCTTTACGAACTGCGTCACCGCCAGAAAGCGCATATCGTCATTCGGCCGGCTGAAGAAGCAGATCCGAAAGAGCTCGAACGTCTGATCTTGGACGTGCAGATGACGCATCCGGAGGAAGCAATTCGCGTGGACTTTGAGTTCTCTGACGACCGCAGTTTCCGGGTACGCCTGCCGTGCCCCTATAAGGCTGCGGCGGATTGGACACTGGTCCGAGATTTAGAGGATTCCCCTTCGATTCAGCAGGTTGAAGTGGCTTACGGTTTGTAACTTCGGCCTCCCGAACTGAGAGAAATTCAGGTTTTTAGGCTAAGTACAATTCATAATTCAAAGAAATCGCAAGAAAAGGTAAGAAAGCCCTTTCTTGTTACTCGGTTTTTGGTATTGTTTGATAACCAGGGCGAAATCCGCCCTTATAAATCGACAACCGACGGCCGCATAGGCCGTGCATTTGAGGTGAAATTTTGAACAAAAATAATTTATTCGCCAAAGTTGCCGTATGGATCGTGATCGCATTAGTTCTGTTTACTGTATTCAAGCAGTTTGACGGCGCTAAGAAGATGGTTTCGAATGAGCCGTCCACGAGCTACACGCAATTTATGGACCAGGCCAAGGAAGGCAAAATTAAGCGAGTCGATGTTCAAGGTCGTACGCTTACCGTGACTCCCACGGAAGGAGCTACCTATAAGATCACAGCTCCGGGAGACCTTTGGATGGTGGAGGATCTCCGTAAGGCCGGCGTTCAGGTCTACGGTCAGCCCGACGAAGAACAGAGCTTCTTAGCTTCTATCTTTATTTCTTGGTTCCCGATGCTGATCCTCATCGGCGTGTGGATTTTCTTCATGCGCCAAATGCAGGGCGGCGGAAAGGGCGGTGCTTTCAGCTTCGGCAAATCGAAAGCCAGAATGCTCGACAGCTCGAATAACAATGTCACTTTTGCCGATGTTGCAGGCTGCGATGAAGCCAAAGAAGAAGTGACCGAAATTGTGGACTACCTCAAGGATCCGAGCCGCTATCAGCGATTGGGCGGTCGTATTCCTCGCGGTGTGCTGCTCGTCGGCTCTCCGGGTACCGGTAAGACTCTTTTGGCCAAAGCCATCGCCGGCGAAGCCAAGGTTCCCTTCTTTACGATTTCCGGTTCCGACTTCGTTGAAATGTTCGTCGGTGTCGGTGCCGCTCGTGTTCGCGACATGTTCGAGAATGCTAAGAAGAATTCTCCCTGCATCATCTTCATCGACGAAATTGATGCGGTCGGTCGTCAGCGCGGCGCCGGTCTCGGCGGCGGCAATGATGAACGCGAACAGACCTTGAACCAGATGCTCGTTGAGATGGACGGTTTCGACACCAACAGCAGCGTCATCGTGATTGCTGCTACGAACCGCCCAGACGTGCTTGACCCTGCATTGCTGCGTCCGGGCCGCTTTGACCGTCAGGTCGTGGTTCCGCTGCCCGATATCCGCGGCCGTGAGCAGATTCTGAAAGTTCATATGCGCAAGATTCCGGTCGGCGCCGACGTGGATGAATCGATCCTCGCTCGCGGTACCCCGGGCTTCTCCGGTGCCGATCTGGCGAACCTCGTCAACGAAGCTGCTTTGTTTGCTGCCCGCCGCAATGGCCGTGTAGTTGCTATGGAAGACTTCGAACGCGCTAAAGACAAGATCATGATGGGTGCCGAACGCAAGGCCATGGTCATGTCCGAAGACGAAAAACGCAACACGGCTTATCACGAATCCGGCCACGCTCTGGTTGCTCGTCTGATGCCGAAGAGCGATCCGGTGCACAAAGTCACGATTATTCCTCGCGGACGTGCTTTGGGTCTGACGATGCAGCTGCCTGCCGAAGACCACTATTCTTATGACAAGCAGTATCTGCTGTCTCGTATCGCCATCCTGTTCGGCGGACGTATTGCCGAAGAAGTCTTCATGCATCAGATGACAACCGGTGCTTCCAACGACTTTGAACGCGCCACTCAGATGGCCCGCGACATGGTTGTCCGCTACGGTATGAGCGATGTGATGGGTCCGATGGTCTACGGCGAAAACGAGAACGAAGTGTTCCTCGGCCGCTCCGTGACTCAGTCCAAGCATATCTCCGAGAGCACGATGGAAAAGGTCGATGCAGAAGTTCGCCGAATTATTGACGAGCAGTATGCAATTGCCCGCAAGCTCATCGAGACTCATCAGGAAGAAATGCACAAGATGGCTCACGCGCTGCTCGAATGGGAAACCATTGACGCCGAGCAGATCGACGACATCATGAACGGCAAGGATCCGCGTCCTCCCAAGCAGCTGAGCAAGGTTCGCAGAAAGAACGAAGAAGCGGCCCAGCCGGCTGAAGGAGAGCAGACCGCTCAGGCAGCTCCTGCAGAAGATAAGCCGGAGCAGGCTCCGAAGCAGAACGAATCTTCCGAATCTGAAGCGGCTCCTAAACCGGCGGAAACTCCTTCCGAGGAAGTGAAGCCGGAAGATAGGCCGAAGGATTCCGACGATCGTCCTAAAGCCTAAAATAACGTTTGCAATAGAAGAGGCCGCTTCCGCGGTCTCTCTATTTTTAGTGCGGAAGGACAGCGGCAGCTAACCGAAGAAGTGGAAGGAAAACATCGGGAAAGCTGTCCGGTTCAAACGCGGGATGTAAACCATTTCATAAGTTCATCGAGCTCTTAAAAATGAACGAAGATCTTGAATTCAAAGATATCGACGAAGACGACGAAGAGGAAGTCAAAATTCCCGAGATCCACGGGACAAAGAACTACATGACGCGCGCCTGCTACAACCGACTTCTGGATTAACGCAAGAACCTGGTTTTAGTCGAGCGTCCGAATGTCGTGAATGTCGTCGCTTGGGCGGCTTCTAACGGCGACCGCAGTGAAAACGCCGACTACCAGTACGGTAAACAGCGTCTTCGTGAAATCGACCGCCGCATCCGCTTCCTGAATAAGCGAATCGAGGCGAGCGAAGTCATCGACATTGATAAAAGACCGCCGACGGATCAAATCTTCTTCGGAGCCACCATCGTTTATGCCAATGAGCAGGGCGATGAATCCAAGATTCGTATTGTCGGGAGCGACGAGGCCGACGCCTCGGTAGGAGATGTTTCCTGGATCTCTCCGATCGCCCGAGTTTTTCTCAAGCACTTTGAGGGAGACACGGTGCTTCTGCCGACCCCGAAAGGCGTAAAGAAACTTGAGATTTTGGAAGTGACTTACGTCAACGATCCTCCCGGGAAACCTCACATTATTTAACTTTTCAATTTTTGTAATTGGCCGGTCAAGCCATGGAAACGAAAGAACAACATTTATCAGATTTTGATTTTGAACTGCCCGAATCTTTGATCGCGCAGTATCCGCTGAAAGATCGCGCAGCTTCGCGTCTTCTGCACGTCAAACCTGACGGCTCCGTAGAAGACCTGCATTTCAGAGATATTCTGAATTTGCTGCAGCCCGGCGATCTTCTTGTCTTTAACAACACAAAGGTCATCAAGGCCCGTTTGAACGGTAAGAAAGAAACCGGCGGGGTCTTCGAAGCGATGACCGAACGCGTCACCGGAACTTATGAAGCCATTTCGATGATGCGTGCCAGCAAAGCGGCAAAACCGGGAACGATCCTGTACTTTGATCATCCGGAAGGGAAAGAGCCGGCAAGAGCTGAAGTCCTCGGACGCGAAGGCGAATTCTTCCGCCTCAAATTTGATCGTCCGGTGCTGGAAGTGTTGGACGAATACGGCAAAGTTCCTCTGCCTCCCTACATTCAGCATGCCGCTGAAAAATCTGATGAAAGCCGTTACCAGACGGTTTATGCCAAATATCCCGGAGCAGTTGCTGCTCCGACGGCAGGACTTCATTTCACCGATGAACTTCTTCAGCAGATTCGCGACAAAGGATGCGAAGAAGTTTTCGTGACGCTGCACGTCGGCGCCGGTACATTCCAGCCCGTGCGTGTTGAAAATCTGTCTGAGCATATTATGCACTCCGAGTGGTACAGCATCTCTCCGGAAGCAGCCGAAAAGATCAACAAGGCCAAAGCCGAAGGACGCCGCGTTGTCTGCGTGGGCACGACGAGCCTGAGAACGGTTGAAGCGAGCGCCTCTCAAAATCCGGAAGGAAAGGTCAGGGCAGAAAGCGCCGATACGCGCCTCTTTATTAAACCGGGCTACGAATTCAAAGTCTGTGATGCGATGGTGACAAACTTCCATCTGCCGAAGTCCACCTTGGTCATGCTGGTCAGCGCCCTCTGCGGACGAGATGAAATCCTGGCGGCATACAAACATGCCGTCGATGAAAAATATCGTTTCTTCAGCTATGGAGATGCGTGCTTCCTTGAGAAAAAGGTAAACCAATGAGTCTTACATTCAAACTCCACAAAACTGAAGGATTTGCGCGCCGCGCTGAAATCCATTTGAACCACGGCGTTGTTCAGACACCCGTGTTTATGCCCGTCGGCACCTACGGTACCGTCAAAGCAATGAGCCCGCTTGAGCTCAATGAAATCGGAACTCAGATTCTGCTAGGCAACACGTTCCATCTCTGGCTTAGACCCGGCCTGGAAGTCATTGCCGAACACGGCGGCCTTCACGGCTTTATGGGCTGGGAAAAACCGATTCTGACGGACTCCGGCGGTTTCCAGGTCTTCTCTTTAGGCAAGCTGCGCAAGATTACCGAAGAAGGCGTGCGTTTTGCTTCTCCGATCAACGGCGAACGTCTCTTCCTGACGCCTGAAGTTTCGATGGAAATTCAAAAGGTGCTGAACTCCGATATCGCTATGATTTTTGACGAGTGCACACCGTACGAAATCGACGGCCGTCCTGCCACTGAAAAAGAAGCTGCGGACTCCATGCGTCTTTCTCTCCGCTGGGCTCGACGCTCCCGTGACGAATTCGATCGTCTGCAGAATCCGAATGCGCTGTTCGGTATCGTCCAGGGCGGCATGTTCGAGCATCTGCGCGACGAATCTCTCGAAGGCCTCAAGGCAATCGGTTTTGACGGCTATGCCATCGGCGGCCTCTCCGTCGGCGAACCGAAGGAAGAGATGATGAAGATTCTTGATCATCTCAAGACTCGTATGCCCGAGGATAAGCCTCGCTACTTGATGGGCGTCGGAACACCGGAGGATCTGGTTGAAGGCGTGAAACGCGGCATCGATATGTTTGACTGCGTGATGCCGACCCGTAATGCAAGAAACGGCTGGCTCTTTACTCGCTACGGCGACATCAAACTCAGAAACGCCAAGCACAAACACGACCTTCGTCCGCTTGACGAGAGCTGCGACTGCTACTGCTGCCGCAACTTCTCTCGTGCTTATCTGCATCACCTTCAAAAGGTCAATGAGATTCTGGGCGCTAGACTGAACACAATTCACAATCTGCACTACTACCTGAATCTCATGAAAGAAATTCGTGAGGCCTTGGATCAGGGCAATTTCGAGGCCTGGTGCAAGAAGTTCGCAGAAGACAGAGCGCGCGGAACAGACTAATAACTTCGGGCAATTTCGAGGAACTTCGTGAATACACTGAGTTTTTATCGGATTGCCCGATTTTTACAAGCTCAATTTAAGAGAAAGAAAGTAGAATACAAGGTTTAAAAAGGGCGGGGCGCGCCCGGATTGCCCTTTGCATTCTTTTGAGAGGCAAAGGGAACCATGACAGGACTTGAACTGACAGGAGAAATTCTTAAGAGTCCTAAGCAGTGGACGTCGAAAAATTTTCACTGCCCTCAGTGAACCCATATCTCATAGTTGGAGTTTTAAATTGTTTATTTCTGAAGCATATGCACAAGCAGCCTCTGGCGCTGCTGCGCAGCCCGGCGGACTTGAAAGCATGTTCTCGTCTTTCGGCGTAATGATCCTCATTTTTGCCGTTTTCTGGTTCCTTTTGATCCGTCCTCAGCAGAAACGTCAGAAAGAACACAAGAAGATGATTGACGCTCTTACTACCGGCAATGAAGTGATCACGGCCGGCGGTATCTGCGGCAAGATTGTTGCTGCCGATGAGAACTACATCAATCTTCAGATTGCTGCCGTTGACGACAAACCCGTTGTCATCACTTTCCAGCGCATTGCAATTCAGGCTGTTCTCCCCAAAGGCACGGTCAAGTTCTAATTTTCAAGTGAAAGCTTGATAGGACGACCGTTCCGATTTCATGAGACGGTCGTTTGTGTTGTACCTACCTTTATGTGCCGGCACAACGATAGTTATGAATCGATACCCTCTTTGGAAATATATATTGATTGCGGTGATTTTGATCGTCGCAGCGGTATATACACTCCCCAATTTCTACGGTGAGTCTCCGGCCGTTCAGGTCAGCCCGGGTAAGGCAACGGTTAAAGTAACCGAACAGACGTTAAAGACGGTTGAAGACGCACTTGCCGCCGCTCAAATCAAACCCAACGGCGTTTTCTTTGAGCAGGGCGCTCAGCAGAACTCGGTTCGCGTTCGTTTTGCTCCGACAGACGGCGAACTTCAGCTTCGTTCCCGCGACGTGCTTGAAAAAGCATTGAATCCGGATCCTGCCGATCCTTCCTACATCGTCGCGCTCAACCTCGTTCCGAATACTCCGACCTGGCTGCTTAAGATCAACGCACTTCCGATGTATCTCGGTCTTGACCTCCGCGGCGGTGTGCACTTCCTGCTCGCCGTTGACATGAAGGCGGCCGTCACAAAACGTATTGAAGCAGCGACCGGCGAAGTCAGAACCCTGCTTCGTGACCATAAGATTCGTCATGCCGGTATTGTCCGTGTCGGCGACACACTTGAAATCTCTTTCCGCAATGAGCAGGATCTTGAAGCGGCTATGGACGTTCTCCGTAACCGTCAGACCGATCTCACCTTTGCGAAAGAAGATCAGAACAGCAAGTTCATGATCCGTGCCACGATGTCTCAAAAGGCGATGAGCGATGTTCAGTCCTACGCTTTGAAGCAGAACGTGGCAACTCTGCATAACCGAATCAACGAACTCGGCGTCGCCGAGCCTGTGATCGCTCAGCAGGGTGCAGACCGTATTGTGGTTCAGCTCCCGGGTGTGCAGGATACGGCAAAGGCTAAGGACATCTTAGGTCGTACTGCAACGCTTGAAGTTCGTATGGTCGACGACAGTCCCGAAGCGCTGGCTCAGCTTTCTCAGGGTACGGTTCCTTTCGGTACCGAGCGCTTTAAAGACCGTGAAGGCCGCGACATTTTGGTTAAACGTCAGGTCGTCCTGACCGGTGACAACCTGAACGACGCTCAGCCGGGCTTTGACAACCAGACGCATGAGCCGACGGTTAACCTGACGCTGGATGCTAAGGGCGCACGCATTTTCAAAGACGTCACTCGTGAAAACGTCGGTAAGCGCATGGCCATTATCTTGTTTGAAAAGGGTAAAGGCGAAGTCGTAACGGCTCCGGTGATCCGTCAGGAAATCGGCGGCGGACGTGTTCAGATTTCCGGCCGTATGACAACGGTTGAAGCTACCGACACAGCCTTGCTGCTTCGTGCCGGTTCTCTGGCTGCTCCGATGGAAATCATTGAAGAACGTCTGGTCGGTCCGAGCTTGGGTGCCGCAAACATTAAAGCTGGTTTTGAATCCACGCTGTGGGGCTTCATCGCGGTTTCCGTGTTCATGATCATCTACTATCACCTCTTCGGTGTGTTCTCTGCGATCGCTTTGACCTGCAACCTGTTCCTGCTGGTTGCTATCCTCTCGATGCTGCAGGCAACACTGACCCTGCCGGGTATTGCCGCTATGGCGCTGACGCTCGGTATGGCCGTGGACGCGAACGTGCTGATTAACGAACGTATTCGTGAAGAGCTGCGTGAAAACCGTACGCCGCAGCAGGCGATTAAAGAAGGCTACGACATGGCGTTCAACACGATTTTGGACTCCAACATTACGAGCTTGATCGCCGGTATCGCACTGTTGATTTTCGGTTCCGGCCCGGTCAGAGGCTTTGCGGTGGTTCACTGCTTGGGT
>OGHF01001958.1_pt1 | contig 11342 bp, 7 predicted proteins | sample 1571481 | NCBI WGS metagenome assembly OGHF01 (sample SAMEA2581952, study PRJEB24529) | metagenome | biome: Human gut stool | place: China | collected 2011
GAGTCCCTGACCGTCCTCGCACCCTTCCGGCCCGATGCCGCCCCGGAATGGGCCGTTTCCACCAGACCCGACGCCTATTGGGGCATCCCCCTCCCCACGGATGCGGCGGACATGGCCTATGGCCAAAAGCTCCGCAACCAGCTCCGGCGCGCCCGCCGGGACATTCTCATTGCCCGGGAAGGCTGGAAACCGGATCATGCCGAACTGGTGGAACAGTATATCCGTTCGCGGCCCTTCGCGCCGGGGACGCGGCATCTTTTCCGGAACATCGGCCCGTATGTGGAGGCCGTGCCCGACGCCCTGCTGTTCGCGGCGCGGGACTGTGAAGGCGCGTTGCAGGGCTTCGCCGTGGGCGATTACACGGCGCTCGGAACCGTTTTTTACCTGTTCGCCTTCCGCGCCCCGGAAAGCCCGCCCGGCACGGCGGACGCCCTTTTGGACGCCCTCGCCGCAGAAGGCATCCGGCGCGGGCATACGCTCCTGAACCTTGGCCTCGGCATCAATCCGGGCATCGTGTTCTTCAAACGCAAGTGGAACGCGACGATCCTCCGGCCCCACGTGGAAACGTCATGGGCGGTGCAACGGCCCCAGGAAGCCGGCCTGCTCGGGTCCCTGAAAAAACTGTTCGGCATGTAGGAGAACCCCATGGCAAAAGACGGCGGCGCGGCCGATCCGCTGCGCAACCCCCGTTTTCAGGAACCTTCGGTTTGGCAGCTGTTCCGGGAAAGCCTGTTCGGCAAACCCCGCCTGCTTGACTGCATACAGGTGGAAGTCACCTCCGTTTGCCCGGGGCGCTGCGTCTATTGCCCGCATACCACGCAGGCCGGATATTGGCGCTCGCGGCACATGGAAGCCGCGACCTTCGCCCGCCTGTGGCCGCTCATGCAGGAGAGCGGGCGCGTGCACCTGCAAGGCTGGGGCGAACCGTTCCTGCACCCGCGGTTCATGGATTTCGCGGCGCTGGCGCGCAAGGCGGGCTGCCGGGTCTCCACAACCACCTGCGGGCTGCGCATGGACGAAACGCTTGCCGGGCAAATCGTGGGGAGCGGCATCGACATTGTGGCCTTTTCCCTCGTGGGCACCGACGAGGCCAGCAATGCCCCGCGCGCGGGCGTGCCGTTCAGCCGCGTCCGTGAGGCCGTGCGCACGCTCCAGCGCGTCCGCAAAGCCAAAATGGGCGTGCATCTTGAGCTGCATTTCGCCTACCTCATGCTCGCCTCGCAGATGGAAGCCGTGGAAGGCCTGCCCGATCTTATGGACGAACTGGACGTACACGCGGCGGTGATCAGCACGCTGGACTATATCGCGGCGCCGGGGCTGGAGGCGGAAGCCTTTTCCCCGCACGAGGCCGGGAAACTGGACGCCGCCCGGGACATACTCGAACGCGTCGCCGAAGAAACCGCCAAACGCGGGCGCGGCCTCTACTACAGCCTGCCCTCCCCTCGGCCCGATGACGGTTGCGGCCTGTTCCCCTGCCGGGAAAACGCAGCCCGGACGCTCTACGTGGACGCGGAAGGGCGCATGTCCCCCTGCATCTACCTGAACCTTCCGGTGGATGCGCCCGCCTCTTCGCCCGAGGCCGTGAACCGCCGCGTGTTCGGGTCCGCCGTAGAGGAAGACCCCCTCGGCATCTGGCAAAGCGGCCCTTTCCGCATGTTCCGCGATGCGCTGCAAAGCCCGCTTCCGGATATCCCCTGCCGCACCTGCCCCAAACGTTTCGAAACGGGGAACTGACGCCTACCCCCTCCCGGTAAAACGATGCCCCGGAAACTTTAAATTCCGGGGTTCTTCTTTTGGGCTTTCAGGCGGGTAACGCACATCCATGACATCGTGGAGACAGGCCATAGCTTCGCTTAAATTCGGGCCCCCGATTTGTTATTGAACGCCCTACCCTACCGCAATCCGTATGAGCCATAGGCAGGAAGAAGGCTCGATAGCGCGTCCCCCCTATTGATAGTGAGGACCCCGTAAAAGATCGGGAAGGGCTTGAAGGAATGTTTCCTTCACACAGCGTCGCATAGAAACGACGTGCTTTGGGAAAGCCTTTTGGGGATGTGTTTACTTGAAATAGGGAACAGCTTGAAGCGTTTTTTTCTGTTTTGAAATCAAGAACAGAAAGATCTGACTTTTTCTTTCTTTCTATCATGTAGGATAAAACGGAAAAAAGGCCGTCCAATATGGACGCGCAGAATATCCGTCCATTTCGTCCTCTCTTGGATGTATATATTGTTTTTATTATCTATTTTTGAATACGGACATTTCTTTTCGTCATAAATATGATTGTCCGCGAAGAGCGGCCATTCTGTCCTTGCATGTTGGACAGGCATACTGTCCCGGGACACGCTGGGCGTCCAGAATGCAAGGACAGCGTGTCCTGACATGCTATCCCCGCTCATTGGACTTCCAAAATGTCCCTACTTCCCGGCGATCTGCATGTCCTTTCAGTGTGTCCGATCTGAATATCCTCACAAAAAGGACATACGTTTTGTCCGGACAGTTTGTTTGAGCATAATGGCCGATCAAAATATGCATAGCCGTTTTTCCGGTCAAAATATCCTGCCATACTAGACGCTCGAAAAGGACTCTCATATGTCCCACTCAAAATGGACACTCATAATGTCCATGCAAACCATATATGGTTGCCTGTCTCCGCCAGAGCGATTGGGAATGCTCCGGTGGGGAGCAACAGCTCTGGACCTGTAGTGATACCTTCCGTTTCTGAGGGAGGAACGATGGTTGGGGAAAGGAGCATATGGGGAAAACGGTCCCTCAGGCCTCTTCTTTTGGTGACCGGTGGAGGATAGCCGATTGTTGTAAGGACGGTGGCCAACCGGAGAGGCGGGGGGACGTTCCTGATGATGGGGCGGCTTATGGATAATGTGGGTGTCCACTAAGGGAGTCCATATTGGATGCTTTCAGGGCGACGAGCGGATACTCAAAAGATTTGCAGTTCCTCCCTGTATGTTGGAAGAATGCAATATGATATGAGCGTCTCCATTTGAGCGTCCATTATGATAGTCCGTTTTGAGTGGATACTTTGCTGTAAAAATTCATCTTTTTCATGTTTAAAGAATGAGAAAAAACATTCATCTTATAAATATGCTATCAGAATATCTCTGCGTGTTTTTTGAAATATAAGAATATGGACATACAAAATGGACACTCAAAAAAATGGATCAACATGTACTCTCAAAATGGCCTCTCAGAAAGTCCTCGCAGAAAGGAGGGGATGCAACAACGCTACGTAGAGAAGAATACCATAAGCTCGGGTACGTGGTTACATGTGGGGAATAATCAGGTTCGTCATGGCCTCACGAACTTGGGGCTAAAATGAATACGCATTGGAGCATGTCGGCATCAGCAATGGTACTGGTGCAATAGGGGAGGGTAGATGTTCCGCCGTAGAGTTTGTTTTCCTGCGCCGTTGAAACGTTCGTTTTGTCCAGGGATGGGCCCATGCTGACATCGTTCAATCTTTTTGAAATCGTGTTTCGCCCTATGGTGAATAAAGGCATGGCTCGTGGAGTAAGCGCTATCCTCCAACGGGCTCCGGGGCTGAAAGATTTTTGAGTGGGCGGTCTAAGGGCTGGGAGGATGGCCCCCCTGAAGGCAATGGAAAAGGAATATGATAACAGCCGATGATTTCCGTGTGGCGTATCCCTGAGTGGGTGGATACTCGCAAAAACATATTTGATATACGAATTTTTTCGGGTAACCATCCGTCCTTCAAGCATTCTTTTTTTGTATGTCCGCTTGTCTGAAAAATAACAGGTATGGATTTGTAATATGCTGAAATAAAATGATTTTATCTCAAACAAAAAATCCATCAAGGGAACCGCTCTTGATGCGCGAGCCCATCCGCTGCGTAAGGGCGAACATTCATCGAAAGAAATATAGAAAAAAAATAGACTAAAAATGTTGTGCTTCAACGTTTTTTATTCTATCTGAAAACCAAGTCGTTCACTAAAAGGAGATTCCGATGGGCAAGATCATTTCGGTCGTCAACAACAAGGGTGGTGTGGGGAAGACGACGATCACCGTCAATCTCGCACATGCCCTGGCCATGCAAGGGAAAAAGGTGTTGATCGTCGATGTGGACAGCCAGTGCAACTCCACTTCCTTTTTCAACCTCGCTCCCGGCTGTGCTTCGCTTTACGAGCTGCTTGCCTCGGTTTATGACGAAGAAGCCCCCGAAATCAAACCTGAATCTTGCATCTATCCCACAGAGATCGGTTGCAGCATCCTCCCGAACGTTGAGGAGATGGCCTTCATCGAAGCCGAATTCTATAAGAACGAGTCATACATCGTCGCCCTCCGTGAACGGCTGAGAGAGTATGCGACCAAAGAGTTTGACATCACCCTCATCGACTGCCCGCCTTCAATGGGGGCTTTCGTGTATATGGCGATGATCGCCTCCGACTTTATCATTGTGCCCATCCGTGCGGGATCGCGTTTCTCGCTCGACGGTATCACGAAAACCATCAATGCTATCAACCAGATCCGCCGCACGAAGCTGAACGAAGGGCTTGTCCTGCTTAAGTTCCTGTACAATATGGCTGACTTGCGGCGGCTTGCGGACAAGCACTCGCTGACCATCCTGAACAACCGCTATCCCGGACAGGTCCTCACCGAGTATATCAGTGAGGCGACCATGCTCCGATCTTCCGAGATGCTCTCCGAAACGGTGTTCCAATCTTCACCCCGCAGTAAGGTGGCGGCGAAATTCCGCTCCGTCGCCCGTGAAATCCTCGCCGCCCTCGGCATGTAAACAGGAGCCTCTGATGACCCCCGGACAGACGCATCCCCGCAGACGCGGCCTCAACGAACTGATGGAATCCGTCGCGGCCAAGCTGGCAGAGCGCCCAGATCACATCGCGGCGGCCAGAGTCCTTGAGGAGATGCAGGCTGACGCCGCGAAAATCTCGCATAAGGCGGATGGTGTGGACGTGCAGAATGGACAGCCTGAAGTGTCCTCCTCCTCCTCCTCCTCCTCTGTGGACGCGCAAATTGATTCTTCTGAGTGTCCTGACAAAGTGGACGATCAGAACGGACTTGCAAGTGGACTCGCCACGGAGGCACGATCTGGCGTCTCTGTGAAGACAGAAGCTAAGGACATGCAAAATGGACAGCCTGATATCACTGTCAAAGTGGACGCTCAGGCGTCTCAGCACTCCCCTTCGCAACGAGAAGCAACGGGAAAATATTCTGAAACTTCAAGCCTTGAGTCCCTGAGCGCGCCCTCTACGTGGACGCCGATAGTGGACACTCTACATGGACATTCAAAGGCATCTCCGGCTGTTTCCCGTCCCGATGGACGGAAACGTCCTTATCAAGTGGATGTCCAGAATGGACACTCAGAATATCCTGACAAAAGATCCTCTCACCATGAAGAGCTGCCTGAGCGGAATCCAGAGCTACCGGTGGAGAACAGACAAGAGGCGGGGGCTTCCACGGAGCAGGGGACGTCTGCCTCTCGTAAGCATGATCAGGAAGAAGCCGTACCTGTCCAGGCCGCTGCGATGACATTGTGTTCGCCCACATCAGACGCTCTGAATGGCCGCTCACGCCAAAGTTGACGTGCAGGCAGGGGCCCGGTGCAAACCCAAGAGGGTCGGAGAAGGGCAGATCAGCCTCCTCAGGCCTCTGGCTCCAGTGCATGGGGCCAATCCGACGAAGCTCTTCAAGTGGCTTTACGGGATCGGCAAGAAAGAAACCATCGACCTGACCCTCCCCATCATTGAGGAGACCATCGGTATCGATGCGCGCACCTGCCGTCGGATCATCGCTACATGGGCGGAAACGGGCGTGTGCGAGAAAACGGTCCATCGGCGGGGGATGCGTATCAGGCTTCTTATGGATGAAAAGGAGGCACTCGGCGCGCCGCGTGCCGCTTCCCCTTCCGTGTCGGCTTCTCCGGCGGATGAGCTGGAGAGGGCGCTGCCCGAGCTGTGCCCGAGGCTGATGGAGGTCGGTTTCACCGCCAAGCACCTGCGCCGGATCAAAGAGCTCCTCGCCGTGCAGAACATTGACCCCGGTTCCCTCACGGACGCCCTCCGGTATGCGGAGTACGAGCTGGAACACGGCCAGATGGTGGACAGCAAGGGCCAGCCCGTTTCGCGTCCGGTGGATTGGGTCTTTCGCTGCCTGTCCAAGGACGGGACCTACCGTATCCCCACGGGGTATGTTTCTCCGGCGGAATTACGCCGCCGGGAACGCGAAGAGGCCGTGCGCCGGGAACGCGAGGCATTGGAGGCCGAGCGGAGGCTGCTCGAAGAAGAGGCCGCCCTTGCCCTTGAAAAAGAGGTCGAAGCGATGTTCCGTCAGATGCTCGATGAACCCGACGGCCCGTTTGCCGCACAGATCCTGGAGAAGGTTCCCGCCGTCCTGCGTTCGCGCGGGGGGTTGGAAAACCCGCTGGTGCAGAAGGCCTGCCGGATGCAGATCAGCTATATGCTCCAGGACGCCGTCGGGGCGGGGCAGTAGGGCTATTCTGTGTGTCCATTCTGTGCGGATATGTAGCATGGACATTTTGGGCGGATAATGTGCCCGCCCGAGATGCGTGCGGTTGCGCATGGACAGGCAGCCCGTCCGGAAGGCCCGGACATGCTGGACACCCAATCCGTCCGAGGATGTTGTGAGCGGCCTGTGAGGCAGGACAGAATGGCCGCACACGCCGGACAGTCTTCTTGGCGATGTCCCGGACACTCTGACAGGAAAAAAAGCTGTAAAAACAGTGTAGACTCTCGTGAAGGGACAACTTGATCGTCCATTTTGATCGGATAATCTGATCGGACATTCCCTTCGCCTATAGAAAGAGAGAAAGAAAAACTCTTTCTCTCCCCAACGATTCAAGACAGAAGGTGCTGCTGCGAATGGCTTCCAAATCGACCAAAAAAGATCTTGTCCAACACATAGCGAAGGCTCTGGAAGTGAGCCCTGTGGAAGCCGAACGGGTTATGCTCGTGGTTATGCGGTACGTCCGGCGGCAATTGCTTGAAGATACGTCGGTGATCCTGCCGGGCATCGGGACGCTGGCCGTGACGGAAACCGCGGCCCGTCTGGGGCGCAATCCCCACACGGGGCAGCCGGTGCCCATTCCCCCGCGCAAGACGATCAAGCTCAAGGTGTCCAAAGACCTCAAGGAAGCGATGGAGCCTTCCGAAACCGTGCGCACGGGCGGGGCCGATTTTGACGCCCAATAGCTCCGCCGTTCCGGAGCACGCCTGAAGGCGGGGCCTGGCCGGAAGGGGCTTATCCCTCGAAAAGGACGATCCGGTTTCTGCCGGACGTCTTGGCTTCATACAGCGCCTGATCCGCATGGGGCAGCACTTCGCAGATGTCCGCATCTTCCCCGAACGAACGGTGCGCAATGCCGATGCTGACCGTCAGCTTGCCCGTCCGGGAATCGGGATGGACAAGGTCCAGTGCGGCCACTTCTTCCAAGATGCGCTGTGCCACGGTCATGGCCGAATACTGTCCGGCCCCGGCCAGAATGATGGTGAATTCTTCGCCGCCGTACCGGAATATCCTGTCCGAATCCCGCAGGAGCGCTTTTTGCGTGGCCTGCGCCACGGCTTTCAGGGCGGCGTCCCCGGCCTGATGCCCGAACCGGTCATTGTAGTTCTTGAAGAAGTCGAGGTCGAGCATCAGCAGGGCGAGCGGCGTGCGCGCCGGGATGCGCTCCATCGTTTCCTCAAGCGCCCGGCGGTTGTATACGCCGGTCAGCGCATCCCGGAAGCTGAGGTCAGCATACTGGTCCCGTTCCTGCGCGAGCTGGCCGGAACGGGTGTTCAGTTCGTCCATATGGCGGCTGATGTCCGGCAAAACGTCGAGTACGTCCTGCAATTCCCGGATGCGTACCCGGGGAAGTTCCGAGATGGAGTGCCCGGAACGGATGGTCCGCAGCGCCTGAGAGAGCAGGGACAGGGGGCGGAGGATCTGAAGGTGGATGAGCAGCAGCGTGGCCAGCAGCCCCGCGAGCAACGCGGTCCCCATGATCGGGAACAGTTCCTTGATGCGTGAAACTTCCTCGTTGATGTGGGACATGCTCCGGTAAATCCATTCGGCCTCGTGGGTCGAAACGGCGTCGCTGAGCTCGCGCAGTTTGCCGTCGAGGGTGTTCCAGAGCTGTTTGGCTTCCACGTGGCCTCTCGCGAGCTGCGTCCAATTGGACACGATGCCGTCCCAGTTCGTCCGGAATTCCCCGCAGTCCTTGAGCAGCGTCCGTTCAGGGGGGGCGGCCTGTTCCGCCTTGGCGCACATGTCCATCAGCGGGCGCAGGCTTTCCTGCAGGCCCTGCTTGTTGGCCGTGTTTCTGGAGAAATCCTTGTCCAGGTGCCGCGCACTGTGCCTGAGGGGATAGCTGTATTCCATCCCCGCCCGCATAAGCAGCCGCCCGAGCACGTTCGAAAAAAAGATTTCCGCATGATGGAGCCGATCCTCGGCCAGATAGCTCTGCTGCCTCAGCTCAATGAGACGGAGGAGTTGCGGCCTGATCTCATCCATTTTGCTGGAGAAGTCCACCGACGTCTCCTCAAAGACCGATTCCGCGATCAGCGCCTGGGCGGTGATGCCCGCGTTCCGGCTGATGGTGGGGTCGGACGCGCTGTACACCAGTGCGATGTTGCGGCGCATGTTTTCGACGTTGAGGAGCATCTGCTGCTTGGCAAGGATCTGCGGCAGATGGCTGTTGCTGGTGGAGAGCGCCAGATTTTTGATCCGTTGAAGGTCATTGGTGAAGATAAAAGAGACGAAGGCCAGCAGCGCCAGCAGGGGCACTGAGACGAGCACGGGGAAAAGGTTGATGCCGAGTTGTCGTTTCCGCTTCGGCTCCGCGTTTCGGGAAGGCTTGCAGTACATGAACGCGCTCAATAAATGCTGAAGGGGAAATATTTGCGTACGATGCGGTCGTACTCGCCGTTCAATTTGATATGGACGATGGCTTCGTTGATCGCCTCGATCAGTTCGGAATTGTTTTTCCGGACGCCGATGTGGGCATAGGCGAGGTCTTCGTCGGGCGGGAGGGGATCATCCAGTATGGCGAAAGGCTGGCCGCGCTCGCTCTGGAGGAATTCGTACCCGGACAGCCCGTCCACGAGGATGGCGTCCAGCTGTCCGGCGCAGAAGGCGTCGATCAGTTGCCCATAGGTAGGAAAACGGATGATTTCAGCCACGTTGACCCAGTGACTCCGGAGGAAGATCTCCTGCTGCGTATGATCCTGGACGCCAACGCGTTTCCCTTTCAGGCCTTCGGCGCTGACGGCCACGCTGCCCGGAAGCCCCAGATAGATGGAACGGGAGTGGTAGTAGCTGTTGGTGAAATCCATATGCGCCAGCCGTTGTTCGTTTTTGGCAAGCCCGGCAACGATCATGTCCAGCTCGCCCCGGCGCATTTTTTCGAGCAGCGTGCCGAAAGCAAGGGGCTCGACCGTGCAGGAACGGCGCATGGCCTTGCACAACGCCTCAGCGATCTCCGGGTCGAATCCGGCCTGCGTGCCCTCGGCGGGAAAGGAGAAGGGCGCATAATCGTCTTCCACGCCGATGCGGAGGATTTCCTCGGCTCCGCTGCGGGGCGGGAACCCCGCGAACAGCAGCGCGAGGAGGAACCCAGCCAGAAGAACGGGCCGGAGTGAAGAAAAAGACGGTATCGTGATTCTCAAGGGAAACTCTCTCGGGGGGCAACCCGCAGCCCCTGCGCCGTTTTCGGCGGGGCTCGCGGGACGCTTCAATGTGATGCTCTCGTTTTCAAGGAGGAAAAAGCGTTCCTCAGGCCTTAACGTCGGGAAGTTCCCCAACAACCAAATCGGGAAAACGACGGAGCGGTGGGAACCCCGGAGGAGCCGGGATAAAGCCGTGCGGCGGAACTGGCGGCGGGTAGCGTCAGTTCCCGAAACCGCTCGATACGCGGCGTCGGGACCGGACAGCCGGATGGGGTTGGCCGCTTTTCCTGAGGTGCGGCCTGTCCTTTTCTAAAGGATATTTCGGCCCGTTGCAATCAGTGTTTGGGGAGGAATAACGCTTTATTATGATAAATTGCCCCGCTTTATGGCGAAGTGGGGGATGGACGTGAAAGCGGCCCAGGGCCTGAGGGGAACGCCTCCGGATGCCGCGGTTTTCGGAACAAAGGACCGGTGCGGGCAAGATATCTGCACATAATCATATGGAATGGCTATAAAATTGCGGGGAAGGCCCCTTCCCCGCTGGGGATACCACAGCGGCGAATGCCGGGGAGAAGCGGGCGGGGAGAGCGGGCACGGGAGCAATCATGCGGGGGAGAGGCTGGCGTGCTGTATTTTGTTTTTTCTCCGCAATCCTGTGGCGTGTTCCCCGTTTTTTGGGCGATCGGTTCTCCGTTCCGCACGGAGACTCTGTCCGGCATCCGTTTGGGATACGGGGCCGGGCGGAGCCCGCCTGTGCTTGCGCTCCGCCAACAGGCGGGGAGGGTACTATTTTATCGCATAATCTTTTAAATTATGTCAATTTTATACCACGGAAAATAGCTGCGAAATCCTTCCCCCCAATGCCCGGCATATGCGCGATCCGCTGCAACCGAGTGCCGCGCATTCGTAATCAAAAAAAATTATAACACAGTAGAATTATAAAAATAAATCCATCCCCGTTTCTGGACGAGGCGGGATTTGGAGCCAAAGGCGCTCACAAAAGGGGAAAAGGGAGGGGCCGCTGTCTATTCCGCGAAAGACTTCCGGCGCAATCGGAGAAAAGCGTAGCCACCCCTCGTAATGAGAAATACCTGTTTATAAATACATGATAGTCTGTTAGAGATCTACAATTTGTTGGCTTTCAAATCTGTCAGAGGCGAAAAAAAGGACGTTTTCAGGGAAGCCCTACCGCGTTTCCGGCGTGAAAACCCCAAGTTTCCGCAGGAACCCGCTTGCGGCACCCTCCCGGGGCTTCGGGAGGCGCGGCTGCCTGCCTTATACATAAATCCCTTATTTTTCCGGCAGGATAATGTCAAGATAGGCGATATACAGTTCCTTCACGTCGAGCGGGGCCTTGTCCTTGAACATCCCTTGCCAGAGCAGCCCCTGCATGATCGGCGAGACGAGAAGCTGCGGGAACCGCTGGAGCGCCGGGTGCGGGTGCTCATGCGCGGCGAGGCGCAGGTTCTCCCGGTGCAGTTCGAGGATCGGGGCGACGAGCCCGTGGTAGAACGGCGCGACGAGCTTGGGGTTGTGCAGCCCTTCGGCCCACACCAGCCTGATGATCCGCGCCGTCCTTGAGCAGCCTTGTTCATCCAGCATCGGCCCGCAGAAACGGAGCAGCCTTTCGCGCAGGGTCGGCGTCTTGTCGTCGAGGATCTCCTTGGCCAGCGCGTGCATGGG
>OGHF01001984.1_pt1 | contig 11227 bp, 10 predicted proteins | sample 1571481 | NCBI WGS metagenome assembly OGHF01 (sample SAMEA2581952, study PRJEB24529) | metagenome | biome: Human gut stool | place: China | collected 2011
TAGGCGGATTCCGGGAAATGCTCGGTATCCGGTTCGTTTCCCATGGACCACATGACGATGCAGGGATGATTTTTGTCCCGTGCGATCAGATCCCGTAGTACCTGTTCGTGATGCTCTCTTATGGGAAATGTCTTATAAGGGTCACAGCTGTCTCCGGCACCGATGCCCACGGCGGGCGTCTCGTCAATAATAACGATACCCTCACGGTCACAGAGCCGGTAGATCTCCTCCGCGTAAGGGTAATGGCTGGTGCGGAAGGAGTTGGCATGGATCCACAACCAATAATTAAAACTTTATCAATTAACTTTAAAACACCAACACCGCCCCTGTAAAACAATCTTTTATGAGACACATTTTGTACAAAACCTTTTTTAGGAGGTATCCTATATATATCCTTCTGATATACAAAAGTCGGCCATAATATATTTGATTTGCAACCTTTTCTAAATCCATTTGGTATAGAAACCTCGGAGTGAATAAATATTTGTATAGATTCTCTATTACTCGGAAGAGAAAAAGCTATAACTGCTTTATTTGGTAGATGTTTTCTTAAAAAATCATTATACCTTATATAATGTTTAGTCTCTTTTTGCATTATTTTAAAAAAATCTAAATTACTATAAGAAAATGGAGGGTATATTGGTGAACTCAAAGGTATATAAAGGCAATCAGTATACTTAATATTAAAAATCTTCTGTTTACCTATTTTATATAAGAATTCATCTAAATCCTCAGCATTTTGAGCAATATATATTTTTCCATCTACCGAACAACATTTTATAACTTTAACTACTTCACCAGGATCAAAAATACTTTCACAAATAAAATCGCATTCTCTGTGCCAATATGCATTGAATTCTTCTATATACTCTTCACAATTCTCTTTTAACATACCTTCTTTTATTACATTTAAGGCTTGTTTCATGGATTCAACAATTATCTTTACAGGCTCTTTCCAATTTGGAAAGGCTTTATTAGCATCGAAAGTGCAAATATTATTATCGTCATTTATATGTGGTAAAGATTCTATATTTTCACCGTAAACAGAAATAATGGGAAAAACATATGGAAATGCATCAGGAAGAACACACTCAAACCTTAGAGCATGTTCTTCCACAAATATATCACATGATATTTTTTTATTATGAATTTTTATATTTTTAAATTCTAAATCTGACAACAAACACTCTATTTCCTCATGCAGACCGGCCATCATGTTTTAAAACCCCCGGAGCAGACGTTTGAACAAATACTTTACTTGTTTTGTCACCATCGTTACTTGTCCCTTTCGGAAATCTACTTCCAAAAACTTCAATCATATACTCTGAAGCTTTTAGTTGATTATCTTCATTTATTGCCAGCTCAACCTTGGATTTTAAAATCTTTAATGCTTGCATGATATCATCTTTCTTTGTTCGGCTAATTCCGTCAAATAAATCCTCAAATGGCTTTACAGGTTTTAAACACTCAAAACGAACCTCTAAGTTGTCAATTATCCGATTTAATGTTCTTTTTAAAGCTTCTTCATCTCTACCTTCATAAACGCAAATATTATTAGCAACAAGAATGGTTATTTCTATACCCTTTAATGATACATCTTTAAAATCTTTCCAAGCCTTGAGATATTTAACTATTCGCCTCAGCTGCTCTTCATGACTATTTACTTTACCAATAAACCAATTCGTAAATTCTTTGGGATCGCTCTCAATCCAACCGTTAGACTTATGAGCTAACCGAGCGTTCACGCCATCTTTTAATATATATATTGGATAATCAATATGATATCCTTTAGCATAAACCACACGAACACATGTGTTTTTATCTATTGGAGCTTCTAAAGTATGCCCGTCAACAGCATCTTTTATCCAACTATGAACTGTTGTCGTAGAAGGCCATTCAGAACTTTCTTTGTCAGAATACCCATTTAAATAAATACCATCATCTAAATCATACTCTTTATCACCTAAAGGATTTATTGTGGTTTTCATTGCAAAAGAACCCTGCCAACAAAAATTTGGTTGCAATTTATCATTATCTTTAAACCATTTTTTTATTTTTTCTCGCAATGCATCTCTTCCTGTTCTCAAGCCATCCGATTTAGAATTAGTCAAAGTTATGTTATCATTAAAAGTTTTAAATAATTCATTAATATCAGCCACATTATCACCTCTCTGTGTTTATTTTATCACTTGTATATTCCACTTCTAATCTACAAGTATGATACTTTCTTACAATTGTTTATTTAAAATGCACTTTTAATATATTAAATCAATCTATTAACTTTACACTAAGTCCTGAATTTACACCTCCTGGTATTCCCAAAAATGTATTTTTGCCCAAATTATTTTTTAAATCATCCAATAGCATAGCAGCATCTACTATTTCACCTATTCTGCATTCAGATTCTGGTCTGGGCCTAGAAGAGTCTCTTACTCTACAAACTTCAATTCTCTTATTTTCAAGAATAGCTCGCCTACATAAGGCTCTAATATAATAACGATTATATTCTCCTTCTGCCAATGTAACATTTGCATTATAGGGAATGCTTTTATAAGAGCCTTTACCATTACTTTCTTTTTCATTAAAATATCCTAATAAGCTTTCAGCTAATGTACCGTCATTGCCTGATTTGGCACTAGCTATTAATAATTCCTGAAATCTTATTTTACCATCAGCATTTAATCTAGAACTTATATAAACCTTCCTTTCTGATATATCACCTTGCATCTCTTCTACCATGTATTTCCTAGTAATGTCATCCAAATTATCCAATTTTAAAGCCATTTTCATTGCCTCCTTTTATGAATTATTTTATTCTATCAATTAACCTTATTTTAACATATACTTAAAAATAATACATGCTATAATACTGATAATTAAAGTAATCGAAATATCAATATCATAGGAGTAATCTTTTATGCAGAAATTTATAATTATCACCTTCGCGTTTATCATTTCTCTTTCCATTTCACTGGCAGTATACGCGGCAACTTATGTCGGTAACCGCAATAGCTGAAAATTCCATTATCAGGACTGCCAACGTAAAAGCAACCGCATTTATTTTTCTAACCGTCAGGAAGCGATCAATAAAGGCATGGCTCTCTGCAAGATTTGTCATCCTTAAAATTTCTTCTAAATCAATCACCATAACAAACACAAAAACCAACTACCTAAGCAGGCGTTTTTGCTTTTACTTGACAAATGCGATATAATATAGAAAAAGAGATAGCAAATGTTTGGTAGCGTTGGCTCATCTCGTAACATTGTGTATTTGAAGATGGGCCCGCATACTATGTTGGGCTCATTTTCTTGCTATTTAAGGGCAAGAAAAATGGTAGCGACGAGAATACCAAACGCTATCATTAATGACAATGCCTGATATATGCTCATAGTCCCACCACCAATCCGTTACAGGACTGATAAGCCAACTCATTTGCTATCTCCTGATTTAGTATAGCACTTTGCAATCATGTTTACAAACCAAAGATCGTTATTTTATTTATATATTATATATTTTACCATTTTTATAAATGTACTAAATGCCCAAACAAAACCCCGCACAAAATGTGCGGGGTTTCTTTTTTTACATTATGCAGCGGCCACATACGGCACGCCGGGCGTCACTGCTCAGGCCGCTGCTCTTGCTCTTTTATACTCTGCAATGCTCTTTTTATTTTCTGCAGTGATGTTGGTTTTGTAATATAGCCGTCCATGCCTGCATCTTCAGTAAAGGCATTTACAGACATATCTATGTTAAGCAGATTTTTATTTTTCTTCTATGCCCTTCAGCATTTTTATGACCCGCACAACTTCGTCGATCGTGATCTCGCTGTGCTTTTTTTCGTCGGTTTTTTCTGCGCCTCTGACCAGATAATCCAAGCTTACCTGCAGAATATCACAGACCCGGCACAGCATCTGCAAAGTGATCCCGCTGCGGCCATGCTCGATATTACTCAGGTGTGTCTGTGAAATACCCAGTTTAGAGGCGCATTCAGTCTGTGAAACCGCCAGCTTCAGCCGCATGATCCTGATCCTGGTGCCGATCTCTTTATAATCGATGCTGTTATCAAATGCTTTTCTGCCCATCTGCTATTCAGCTTTCGCTGTATCTTCAGCCAAAATCTGTTCTACACGATAGGAAACGGTTTTCTGTCTGGCGGCTGCGGCCTGGGCAGCCAGCTCCTGCTCGCGTTGTTTGTCTTCTATCACTTTACGGGCTTTTGATTCCGAGCTTCTGCCAAAGCGGAAGGTCGCGCCGACATTAGCTGCCTTCTCACTGCCGCTGATCGAAAAACCCACGCTCAAAAGGACGTCTTTATTGGGGTTGTGGAACAGACCTGCCGCAATAGCGCTTTCACCGCTGTAAGTACCTGCCGCCATCGAGAATTGAGTCGGGGCATCCGGGTCATATTCCAGCGGATGCAGGCCGGCCATAGCGACTGCCAAAGCTCCGACTTTATCAATGCGTCCATCCAGCTCGTCGATGCGGTTGCTTAAGCCGTCGATCCGCCCGTCTAAACGCTGTACTTCCTGGATGCGTTCTGTCCGTTCGGTAGTGATTGCCTGCGTATTTTTTTCGATATTTTCTTTATTGGTCACGATATCGCTGGTATTTTTTTCTACAGCCTCTTTGCTGGCAATGCCTTCAGCAATCGTGATATCTTCACCAGCTTCGTTTTTCAAATGCAGCTTACCTGTTTCAGCATCATAAACAGCGTCAGCCACATCTGCTTCTTTACGCAGTTCAGCTTCTTCTTTTACTTTATTATCCACATAATCAGTACCGGCAACCTTAATATCTACCTTTTCCTTATCATTGGTAATGATGTTCTCACCGTCAAAATTATGTTCTTTCTTTTCTGCTGTGATCGTTACTGTTCCATCATCATTTTTATTATATGATATTGTGGTTTCATTATCGACATAGGTATTTTCGTCAGTTGCCAGGTCTTCGTAAAACTGCTCTTTCGAACCTTCATAACCACCGGCTACAGCACTTTCATAAGCGCTTTCGCCATCCTTACCGTCTACGCCGTCCTTACCAGCAGCGCCCTGCTCTCCTCTATCGCCTTTATCACCTTTATCGCCCTTTTCGCCCTGCTCGCCTTTATCGCCTTTATCACCCTTTTCGCCTTTCAATTCTCCGTTCTCGATTTTATCATTGACATCCTTAACTGCATCAGCCAATTTTTTATCATTTTCTACCAATTTATCTTTTATTTCCGCAATCTGCCCTACTGTCAAGTCACCGGCACTCTCACGGCACTCAATGTCGTCTTTATGACCGCCACCATAATAGTCTTTATGTAATATTTCCGGGTCATCTATTTTGACACCACCTATGGTCTCAGTCTTATTCGTCGGTATCCTAGAATCACTCTGGATAATGAACCCTTTGCCTGCAGCCGCATAGCCTTTTAAACAAAAGTCCCCCCCATATGTACTCCGCCCATTATCAGGCTCAAAACGACCGCCTTTGCTAAAACCTTATTCATCCTTTTCATATTCTTTTACCCCCTTGAGATTTATTTAGCATCTTTCTAAAACATGCTAAATTTCACTGTATTTATTCAACATCCAGCAAAAAAATCCTGCTCTCTTTTTGCATATTTAAGCAGTTACAAGGGATAAATTAGCCATTTTATACATATTAATATCATATTTTATAATATTAATTCATTTTATTTCTTCGTATGCCAGCATTTCTATTTTTTATGTTTATTTCTTATTTATATTATTTTCGATTATTTGCTTTTATTTCCTAACTTGCGAAATCAGAAAAAATTTTTATACATTTTACTTTTTTAAATGCCAACTCAACAGCAAACAGTATTCTTATTACAAATATAACAACTTTCAGCACACTCTGACCGCCGTACCCGAACCGCAGCTGTCAAATAAAAATAAGACCGGAAAATCCGGTCTTATTTTACTGTCCGCTTCTTGCTTAAAACACAGTATATTTTATTTCTTTTTCAATAACAGTGCCTGTTTCAGGGTTGAATTTCATTTCGCCCCGTACCTCCGGCGTGTAAAAATCTGCTTCATATTCATAAAGCCCGTCACCGCGGTCTAATTCTACTTTAGTAAAAACAGCATTCGGGAATTCCTTCCGGACCAGATTTTGCACATCATTTACTGAAAGGACGATTTTAGGGCTGCCTAAAGCGGTCTGCGCTTCCATTTTAAACTCTCTTACCTTGCCGCCGTTTCTTAAAACCTCGATTTCATAGGCGGTATTGGTTTTATTATCATAGAATTTAACGTCATAATGAGGCACGAATTCAAAGCTTTCGTCCTTAGTCACCAGATGTGTGCTGCCTGCCGGTACCCATTGAGCAGCAATACTGCGCGCCTGTTCCGCATTGATGAGTTCGGCAGCTAAAGCTGTAACTGTGATCGCCAAGGTGCAGAGAGCTGCTGCCAGCATCGCTATAGATTTTCTTTTCATATCCTTTACCTCCTTAACGGCCGTTACGTCGCCGGCCTTTGCTTTGTCTTTATTTTATAACGCCAAGATTAAAACCAGATTAAAAGCCGCATTACCTGTCAAGGCCTGCTGCAGCTGCCTTTTGAACCTAAAACATATAAACAGCTCCACTCTGTTCAAAAGATGATTTCCAGTAAATTTTTTTGAAATTTTAAAGCTGTTTCATTGTTTTTTGTTGACTGCTTTTATGCAGATCATCAGCCGTGCTGTGCTGCTCCTATCCTCAGAATAAAACCCCTGTCTGCTTAGCAGACAGGGGTTTTGCTGTTAGTTTACTTTTGCTTTCAGTTCTTCTATTTCCCGGCTTTGTTCTTCCAGCTTAGCCAGCAGCAGTTTGATTTTTTCATCCTGCGCTGCCAAAGAGCTGTCTACCTCTTTACGGGTATAAACTATATCTCGTGCTTCTGCCTTACGGTCTCTAGAGCGATCCAGCGCAAAGTTGACGCCGAAGTTGCCCATTTTGCTGCCGCCTTCAGAAACACCCAGTCCCAGTGAGAACATTACTTTTTCATTAGGGGCGTAGAAGCCGCCGACTGCTAATGCGCTTTTACCGCCGTAACCGCCGTAAGCCATGGCCAGCTCGCCCTTGTTACCGTCCTGGAAGCGTGGATGCAGCCCTGCCATCGCTGCTGACAGCGCGCCGACCGTATCGATCTCGTCACCCAGCTTATTGATATCTCTGTGGATATTGCCTATATCCTGCTGTACTGCATACAGCTGACTGCCGTTGATGGCGTCCATCGAGGTGGCGCTGACTTCGCCCGCCGCTACATTGCCGATCGTAGTGCCATTGCTGCCTTCCAGCGTTATTTTGTTTTTATTGATAGTGCCGCCGCTGTCCACATCGTATTTGATAGCGCTGTCAGAAACAATTTTCAGCTGGTCTTCGGTCGCCGCCTGGCCGCTGGTGATATTCTCTGCGTCCCAGGCAGTATTGGTCAGACCGCCGATCGTGCCTGCACCGCCGTCGATAGTGATCTTATCGGCCGTAATAACGCCGTTGGTGCCATTCATATTGATATTACCGGTACTGATCGTACCGTTATTGCCGTCGATAGTGACTTTATTGGCGCCGCTGCCGATCTCGACTACTTCATTCAGCTTCAGCTCGTGATCGATGCCGCCGCTGTCATTAGTGGTTTTTGTGACGATAAAGTTACTGTCGCCTGTCGATACCGAGCTTTGCTGCGCGGCCAGCTCGACTGCTTCCGCCGCCGTATCGTAGATCGCTTTCAGCTGGTCTTCCGTTGCCGCCTGCCCGCTGGTGATATTATCCGGGTCCCAGGTAGTATTGGTCAGGCCGTTGATCGTGCCTTCATCATCTTTATTGATCGTCACGCCGCCGGCAGTTATCGAACCGTCGCTGCCGTCGATGACAACATTGCCGTTACCGACTTCGATCTTACCGTCGCCGGTGCCGTCTACTTTGACGCCAGTACCGATCTCCAGCTCATCAGCCAGCTTCACTTCGTAATCGGTGCCGCCGCTGCTGTTGGTAGTTGACGTAACGACGACATTGCTGTCGCCTGCCGAAACAGTAGCCTGCTCGGCCGCTTTCTGCGCTACTTCATACAGCTGGCTGCCGTTGACGGCATCGGTAGAAGTGGCGCTGACCTGCCCTGCCGCTACGTTTTGGATCTGACGGGTCGCCCCGGAGCTGCCTACGCTGACAACTCCCACAACATCGCTGACACCGGCCCATTTAGTATAACTGCTGTTGCCCGTAACGCTGTTGATCGCCGTCGCTGTAGAATTATTTCCCAAAGCTACACTGTCTTTTAAGCTGATACTGATATTATTTCCCAGCGCCGCCGAATTTTCTGCACCGGAGCTGATCGTATTGTTATTGCCGATAGCAGTGCTGTTTTCAGCGGCAACTTCATTAGCAGTGCCGACTGCGGTACTGCTGCTGCCGGAAACAGTATTTCCCGTTCCGAAAACATTGCTCTTGGAACCGCTGGCAATATTATTATAGCCAAAAGCATTGGCATTATCACCGCTGGCAGTATTGCTGAAACCAAAAGCGCTGGATGCCAGGCCGCCTGCAGTATTACCGTAACCAAAAGCACTGGCATTTTCATTCGTAGCCGTATTATTATAGCCGATCGTACTGGAACCTACGCCGCCTGCTGTATTATTGTAGCCAACTGCACTGGCAGCCAGAGCATTAGCATTATTGCCATAGCCGACAGCGCTGGCATTCTCACTGGCCGCTTTATTCCTGAAACCAACTGCGCTGGATGCCAGGCCGCTCGCCTCATTGCTATAGCCAAAAGCACTGGCATAGTCCACTTTAGCAACATTGCTGAAACCAAAAGCACTGGACGCTACACCGCCGGCATTATTGCCATAACCGACAGCGCTGGCATTTTCATTGGCCGCTTTATTTCTGAAACCGAGCGCGCTGGACGCCAGGCCGCTCGCCTCGTTGACATAACCAAAAGCGCTGGCATTTTCGGCGCTGGCAGTATTGCTCCAGCCAAAAGCACTGGATGCCAGGCCCCCGGCAGTATTGAAATAACCAAAAGCACTGCTGGAATTAGCGGAAGCTGTATTATTGACACCGGCAACAGTGGAATCAGAAGCACTGCCACTGGAAAAAACGGGCGCCGCCTGCACATTACTCGCATACAGGCCTGAAAAAATAAAGACACCGCTGCTTAAAAAAATCATAATTTTTTTCTCTAACTGAACTTTTCGGGATTTAGACAATTCCCCACCTCTTTTCCTTAAATAGTTACTTGCTTTGTATAGTATGCTGAAACAATAAATCTGCCCCTCATCTATTTTTTATAAAGCTGTTCTGTTTTTTAGGATGACCTCTGCTTTCTCCATCGTCTTTTCATTCGTAATAATTTAAGTAATTTTAGTTTAATTAATTTATAAACCTTAATACTTAATATTATTTATATGGATTATTTTTGCTATATTAACATATTTTCTTTGCACCTTGCAAGATATTTTTATTACAATTAAGCACTTTTTTATAATTCTTATAATTTTTATAACTGTTACATTTAAAATTTCAAAAAATGATCCCTTATCTGCCGCTGTGGCAAAGGGATCATTTTTTGAAATCAGATGAGCAGCAGCAAGCTTTCTGCTGAAAATATCGCTGCTGCTTTCTATTTAAATGCTGTGAAACGGGCAAAACTGTACTGTTACTGCTGTTGTTCGCCTATGGGCTGAAAGGAAAACGCCCCTAGATCGTTCTGCTTATCGAAAACGAATATAAACAGTAGAGCTTTCTCCTTACTGTATTTAGCCAGATAAGTCAGGCGGTCGCCGTCAGCATACCGCTGATAGGCCAGAAACCTGTTTTCGCGCTGCTCGCCGTAGCTGCGGCGCAGATTATTTTTCACACTGCCGAAAGTTTTTTCATCCAGCTCTGTTTGCAGCTTCGCTGACATCAGCTGGCGTATGCCGGTATATTCCATCCCGTTCTGACCGTTTAAGGCGGCAAATACCTTAACTACTGCCTGCTGCTGTTTGTTCAGGTCAGCGCCGTCGCTGGCCAGGCAAACGCTGGTCATCGCCAGACTTATGACCAGACATAGGATAAAGCTCCAGATCTTTTTCATACTTACTGCTCCTCTGCTCAGAAAGTTTGCCCCAGCCTTGCAGGCCGGGGCAAGTATAGTATTTTCTGTATTTACTTTTCTACCTGTGCTCGCAGGTATTCGATTTCACGGCTTTGTTTTTCCATTTCTCTGCTTTGTTCTTCGACCTTGGCCAGCAGCAGCTGGATCTTTTCATCCTGCGCCGCTAAAGAATTATCTACTTCTTTACGGGTATAGATGATATCTCTCGGTTCTGCCTTGCGGTCTCTAGAGCGGTCCAGTGCAAAATTGACGCCGAAGTTGCCCATTTTACTGCCGCCTTCGGAAATGCCCAGCCCCAGTGAGAACATTACTTTTTCGTTGGGGGCGTAGAAGCCGCCGACTGCTAATGCGCTTTTGCCGCCGTAGCCGCCGTAAGCCATGGCCAGCTCGCCCTTGTTACCATCCTGGAAGCGCGGATGCAGGCCTGCCATCGCTGCTGACAGCGCGCCGACCGTATCGATCTCGTCACCCAGCTTGGTGATATCCTGATTGATATTATTGATGTCCTGCTTGACCTGATACAGCTGGCTGCCATTGACGGCGTCCATCGAAGTAGCGCTGACTTCGCCTGCCGCTACATTGCCGATCGTAGTGCCGCTGCTGCCTTCCAGCGTGATTTTACCGGTGTTGATATTACCGCCGCTGTCCACGTCATATTTGACTGCGGTATCATAAACGGTTTTCAGCTGATCTTCCGACGCAGCCTGCCCGGAAACGTAATTATCTGCGTCCCAGGTAGTATTGGTCAGACCGCCGATCGTGCCGGAACCGCCGTCGATAGTGATCTTATCGGCAGTTATCATGCCGTTGGTGCCGTTCATATTGATATTACCGGTGCTGACAGTGCCATTTGTACCGTCGATAGTGACTTTATTGGCACCGCTGCCGATCTCAACGACATCATTCAATTTCAGTTCGTGATGGTCGCCGCCGTCAGCGTTAGTGCTTTTTTCGATCAGGATATTGTTGTCGACAGCTTCCATAGTTGTATGCTTAGCTGCCAGCTCGGCCGCTTCCGCAGCTTTATCATGGATCGCTTTCAGCTGGTCTTCGGTCGCTGCCTGCCCGGATACATAATTGTCCGGGTCCCAGGTAGTATTGGTCAGGCCGTTGATCGTGCCTTCATCATCTTTAT
>OGHF01001996.1_pt1 | contig 11174 bp, 13 predicted proteins | sample 1571481 | NCBI WGS metagenome assembly OGHF01 (sample SAMEA2581952, study PRJEB24529) | metagenome | biome: Human gut stool | place: China | collected 2011
ACGAACACCACCGCGTCCACACCGGCCAGGTCCGCCGGGACCTCCTTTCTGTTGTGGACCATGAAAAAGGTCACGCCGCCCAGGGTAACGGTGAGATCGTGCGGGATGGCCTCCGCCCAGTCCTTGTCGTTGTTGCCCCGGACGATGTACAGCGGCGCATACTGCCGCAGCTCATCCACGATGCTCTGCCTGTTGATATCTCCGCCATGGAGGATGGCGTCGGCGGTCTTTAGATGCTCCGTGACCTCCGGCCGCAGCAGGCCGTGGGTGTCGGAGAGAATGGCAAGTTTCATAGGTTTCCCCTCCCCCTCAGATGATAATGCCCTCGCAGTGGTCGATCTCGTGCTGGATAATCTGGGCCGTCCAGCCGGTGAAGGTCTTGATCCGCTCCTGGAATTTTTCGTTCTGCCAGCGGACCTTGATGGACTCCCACCGCCGGGCTCTGCGGGTGCCGGAGAGGGACAGGCACCCCTCCTCCACCTCATAGGGGCCGGCCCTTTTCACGATCTCCGGATTGAACATGACCATATAGGCGCCCTGGTTGTCGAAGGCGATGATGCGCTTGTTCACGCCGATCATGTTGGCCGCCATACCTACGCAGCCGTCCCTGTGGACTTCCAGTGTCTCCAGCAGATCCGCCGCCACCGGCAGGTCCTCCGGAGCGGCGGGCTCGGCCTTTTGGGCCAGAAATGCCTGGTCTTTGCAGATGTCCCGAATCATGATGGGTCCTCCTTGTGTCGTTGAATCGCCGCCGCTATGGTCTCCGCCGCAATGCGGGCCCCCTGCCCGCTGGGGTGGACGCCATCGGCGGCGTAGAGGTCCTGCGTGCCGAGCAGCTGGTAAAACCGCCGCCCCACGTCGGCAAGCAGGCAGCGCTTTTCCTCCGTCGCCCTGCGGTACGCCGCGGACAGGTTCCGGGCCATCCCGCCATAGTCCCATCCCTTGGCCGACAGCCGGGCCCCACCCTTCTGATAGGCCCAGGTGGCATAGAGCACCGGGATGGCCCCGTTCTCCCGGATCTGCCGGCAGAGCCGCTCCACGCTGGCGAAAAAGCTCCCGGGAGCGGTGATGGGGCCGTGGCTCATTTCCTGCAGCACCACATAGTCCCACTGCTCCTTTGCAAGTGCCGCCTGCGTTCGGGCACCCAGCCGGGTGTTCGGGTTCAGATGCTCGGACAGCCGGGCCCCGCCCCGGGTATGGCAGACCACTTCCGCCCCGGTCAGTTCCGCCAGAATGTCCGGCATATCTTGGGCAGAGGTGAGGCTGTTGCCCAGCATCAGAATCCGCATGGTGCTCCTCCTTGTCTCGTTTCCGTGCGCGTCTGCGCGAAAGGCTCCCGCCGTCAATGCTCGGGGCAGCGCTCCATAAGCCCCCTGCCGGATTTGCTGATATCCCCATATCCCGCCGGAGCCGCAGCGGCCCGCTCTGGGCGGCACCGGTTCTCCCATTGATGGTTCCCTCCAGCAGGCGCACGGTGCCGGGGAATGATGCGTTTCATGGGGCGAAATCCCGGCGGCAAGGGCCCTGTGCCCCTGCTCCGCGAAGTGGCACACCGTCATAGGCCGGGGAGACGTTCCACCGCCCGGCAAGGGTCCGGCAGCACCCGGCGAAGGTCCGGGAAGCGGCAATGAGCATTTGGCCCGGCACCCATTCCCCCAGGGACCCGGACGGCAACGCGAACAGAGGGATCTTCCCCCGTGCCAGCTCCAGGCCGGTCAGGAATCGCTCCATCCGCTCCGCCGTGGCCTTGGGCCTGCGGCCCTGCAAAAGGTCATTGGTACCCAGCATCACGATCAGCAGGTCGGTGTCCGCCGGAATGTCAGGTGCCGCGTCGGGGAGCTCCCGGCCGTTGGCGCCCCAGTTGCCCAACACCCATCCGGTTTCGGCCGCCAGGATGTCCACCCATCAGCTGCCCGGGGCACAGCGCCCGCCCAGCCGGGACCGGGGATCGTAGCCCTAGGTGCTGGAATCGGCGAAACAGATGATCTTCCTCACAGCTGTCCCTCCAAGGCACAAGCCCCGGACGTGCGCTCACCTTCCCCGCATCCCGTTTAGGCCGGTGCGTGCGGTGCTATTCTGCCTGCGGCATTTGTGATTTCATCACGGTGCAATTCATAGATATGCGGTATGATGAACCCACTCAATTTAGGGAGGCATGCTATGAATTCCGTGAAAAAGCGGCGCAGAGCCGTGGTGGACCCGTCAGCCTGTGTGGCCTGCGGCTGCTGTGTGAAGGTCTGTCCCCTGCAGGCCATTGAGATCGTGCGGGGCGTTATGGCCCAGGTCCGGCAGGAGAAATGCGTGGGCTGCGGCAAGTGCGCCAGGGAGTGTCCGGCCAGCGTCATCAAAATCCGGGAGGTAGAGGCATGAAGAAGCACTGGTACGACTATCTGTGGGTCGCTTCGCTCCTGTACCTCCTGCTGGGATTTTTCAACATTCTGTTTGCCTGGCTGGGCCTGCTGTGCTTCTTCATCCCCCTCATCATCTCCGTGGTCAGCGGGACCAAGAGCTACTGCAACCGCTACTGCGGCCGGGGCCAGCTGTTTGGGCTGCTGGGCGGGCGCTTCGGGCTGTCCCGCAGGAAAGACATCCCCAAATGGATGAAAAGCAAGGCGTTCCGATACGGATTTCTCGCCTTTTTCTTCGCCATGTTCTTTCTGATGCTGTGGAACACCTATTTGGTGTTCGCGGGTGTGCGGGATCTGGGGCAGGCGGTCACCCTGCTGTGGACCTTCAAGCTGCCCTGGAACTGGGCCTACCACGGCACCCTCTTCCATCCCGGCGTGGCGCAGTTCGCCTTCGGCTTCTACGGCGTCATGCTCACATCCACAGTCTTGGGGCTAATCACCATGGTGCTGTTCAAGCCCCGCAGCTGGTGTGTCTACTGCCCCATGGGCACCATGACACAGCTGATCTGCAAAGCAAGGAACAGCCGCACATGACCGTGCCGTATCACGCGGCTCAATCCTGCAACTGCCGCAGCCTGTCCTCATCAAGGAGCCGGACCATGCCCCGGGAGAGCCGCACCATGCCCTCGCTCTGAAAATAGCGCAGCATCCTGGTAATCACCTCCCGGTGGGTGCCCAGGTGATTGGCAATGGCCTCATGGGTGATCTTCAGCACGCTGCTCCCCTCGATGGAAGCCTCCTCCAGCAGAAAGGCCGCCACCCGCTTGTCCAGGCTCTTCCACATGACCTGCTCCATCAGCCACATGACCTCGGAGAACCGGCTGGCCATCAGCTCGTTGGTGTAGTTGGCCACAGGCGCCGACGCCTCCATGATGTCCTGGTAGACCTCCGCGGGAATGACCCAGAGGTCCGTGTCCTTCTCCGCCTGGATGGTGACCTCAAACTGGATGGAGCGCATGATGCAGGACGCAGAGAACAGGCACAGATCCCGGTCGAACAGGCGGTAAATGGTGATCTCCCGCCCCTCGTCAGAGAGGATATAGGCCCGGAGCTGCCCCGCCTTCACCAGGAGGAGTCCGGTGCAGTCCATGTCCCCGTTGTGCAGGATCGTCCCCTTCTTCACGGTTCGGAAATTCAGATTGCTGCGGATCCGGTCCTGCTGGTCTGTTTGGAGCTTGTTCCAGATGGGAAAATAGTCCTGAAAGGTCATTCCGTGTCCCTCCTCATCGTGTTCTCAGTATAGTTGACAGGAGCTTTGCTGTCAACCGGCCCGCTTTTCGGAAAATCCCGTGTTTTGGGTGATGTCGTCACAGAAAAATCGCGGACTTTCGGTTATACTAGGACCAAACCAAGGAAAGGAGCTGACCAGCATGGCGGCTATCAATCTAAACAAGGAACAATTCCAGCAGATGGCAGAGGGCGGCAAGCCCATCCTGGTGGATTTCTGGGCTCCCTGGTGCGGCTACTGCCGCCGGATCGGGCCCGCGTATGAGAAGATCGCGGACGAATACGGCGACCGTCTCACCGTGGCGAAGGTAAACATCGACGAGGAGGCCGCGCTGGCCGAGGCGGCGCAGATCGAGGTCATTCCTACGCTGGTCCTGTATCGGGACGGGAAAGCCGTGGATTCTATCGTCAACCCCGGGTCCAAAGCGGCCATCGACCAGTTCATCCAGGAGGCTATGGCGAAGTAAGGAGGCGGAATCCATGGGCGAAACTCGTGTCTACGACATGATCGTGGTGGGCGGCGGGCCGGGCGGCTATACGGCGGCGCTCTATGCAGCCAGGGCCGGGCTGGATACACTGGTGCTGGAGAAACTCTCGGCAGGCGGGCAGATGGCCCTGACGGAGGAGATCGACAACTATCCCGGCTTTGAGGACGGGATCGACGGCTTCACCCTGGCGGAGAAGATGCAGCGGCAGGCAGAGCGGTTCGGTGCGCAGACAGCGTACGCACAGGTGGAGCGCATGGAGCTGACCGCTGCCCCCAAGGCGCTGGAGACCAGCGAGGGGACCTTTTATGCCAGGACGGTAGTCCTTGCCACCGGAGCCAATCCCAGGGAGCTGGGCCTTGCAGGCGAGGAGGCCCTGGTGGGCCGGGGTGTGGCCTACTGTGCCGCCTGCGACGGGATGCGCTACAAGGGCAAAACGGTCGCCGTGGTGGGCGGCGGGAATTCCGCCGCCGGCGACGCCCTGCTTTTGAGCCGTATCGCCGAAAGGGTGGTCCTGGTGCACCGCAGGGACCAGCTGCGGGCCACGAAGATCTACCACGAGCCACTGATACAGGCAGAGAACGTGGAATTCCGCTGGAACAGCACTGTTACGGAGCTGCTGCACGAAGAGAAGCTGACCGGCATCCGGCTGCGGGATGTGCAGACCGGGGCGGAATCCGTCCTTCCCTGCGACGGGCTCTTCATCAGCGTCGGCAGAAAGCCGGCCACGGAGCTGGTGAAAGGCCAGCTGGAGCTGGATGCCGGCGGCTATGTGACGGCGGACGAAACCACAAGGACCAATCTCCCCGGCGTCTATGCCGTGGGCGATGTACGGACGAAGCCGCTGCGCCAGGTAGTGACGGCCGTGGCCGATGGGGCCATGGCGGTCCACATGGCGGAAGAATATCTGGCAGGCGGCGCCTGATCGAAGAAATGCGGCAGAGAACGGCTGAAGTCCTCCCGCATATATGCCCATCCCGTTCAAAATGCAGGCATCCGGGATGCAGGCGGCCTGAAAAGAACACAGCTGCCCGGAGTATCTGATGGAACAGATTCCTCCGGGCAGTTTTTGTATCCTTGTTTTGCAGAGCGGCAGGCCACGGAAAAGGAACCCGTCATGCGGCAAACCGCGCGGTCCGGCGGAGCCCTTTGGGCAGGATCCTCAGTTCTGTTCCAGCAGCCGTCTGACTTCTGAAATACTGTCCACCGGCCGGGCACAGGCGCCGTTCCGGCATAGATAGTACCGGACGCCTGTCTCCGGAATCGGATAGGCCTCCGTGAAGGGGGCAAGCTCCTCCAGCGGCTTTGCCGTCTCCGGCGTTTTCACCAGCACCGTCAGTTCGGGCCTGGAGGCCTCCCGCAGAAAAGCCGCCAACTCCTCCGGCATGGTCCGGGCCGCGCAGACCAGCTCCGCCGAGGGCCACAGCTCCTCCAGAAACACCAGCATGGCAAAACCGTGTCCGGCGGGATAGGTCCGGGTGGCCCCAGCCAGATAGCCCAGCTGCAGATCGGCGGCGGTCCGCCAGCGGGCCTCCCCGGTGAGGCGGGCCAGGCGGGAGAGAACCAGCGCCGCTGCCGCATTGCCCGACGGCATGGCCCCGTCATAGGTCTCCTTTGTCCGGGTGATGAGCTGTTCCCCATCCGCCGCGTAGGGGTAAAACCCGCCGTTTTTCCCGTCAAAAAACTGCTCCAGCAGCCGTGCCGTCAGGTCCCTGGCCTCCGCCAGATAGGCGGTCCGGAAGGTCACGCCGTAGAGTTCCAGCAAGCCCCAGGCGCAGAAGGCGTAATCATCCAGCTTTCCGGGGTGGGCCGCCTGCCCCGCCCGCCATCTGGCCAGCAGATGACCGTTTTCCTCTGTGAGGCTCCGCTTCAAAAATGCCGCGGCTCCCACGGCGGCGTCCCGATAGCGGGGCTCATCCAGGGCCAGTCCCGCCCGGGCCAGGGCCGCAATCATCAGTCCATTCCATGCGGCAAGCACCTTGTCGTCCCTGTGGAGGCAGGTCCGTTCCAAGCGGTAGGCATACACCCTCTCCCGCAGGGGCCTGATGCGCACCGGCTCCCGCTGGACCTGTTCCCGGCCGATTAGGTTGAGGATATTTTTCCCCGCAAAGTTCCCCGTCTCGGTGACGCCGTACCAGCCGCAGAACGCCTCTGCGTCCTCCGGTCCCAGCAGGTCTCTCAGCTCGCCTGCGGTGAATACATAGTATTTCCCCTCCTCGCCCTCGCTGTCCGCGTCCTGTCCGCAGTAGAATCCGCCCTGAAAATCACGCAGCTCCCGCAGGACGTAATCTAGCGTGCGGCGGACGATCTCCCCATAGAGCGGGCGCCGGGTCTGCTGATAGGCCTCCGTATAGGCCAGTGCCAGCAGGGCGTTGTCATAGAGCATCTTTTCAAAGTGGGGCACCAGCCACATTTCATCGGTAGAGTACCGGGCAAAGCCGCCGCCCACATGGTCGAACAGGCCGCCTCGGTACATGCTCTCCAGCGTCTGCTCCGCCATGGCCCCGGCCTGGGCCTCCCCTGTGCGCCGGGCGTACCGGAGCAGGAAGATCAGATTATGAGGCGTGGGGAATTTTGGCGCGTGCCCGAAGCCGCCCCAGCGGGTGTCAAAACTCCGGGCGTAAAGGCCCGCCGCCATGCCTGCCAGTGCCCGGTCTGGAAAGCCGGTGCCTGCGCCCTCCGCTTCCCTGAGCCGGTCGGTCAGCGCCTCTCCGGCGGTCAGCAGACTGCCCCTATCTTCCCGCCACAGGCGCGCCGCCTGCTGCAGCAGGGACAGCAGCGCCTGTCTGGGGAGGTACGTCCCCGCCCAGAAGGGCTTCTGCTCCGGCGTGAGCAGCACCGTCAGCGGCCATCCGCCGGAGCCTGTCATAGCCACGCAGGCGGCCATATAGACCGCGTCCACATCCGGGCGCTCCTCCCGGTCGACTTTGATCGGGATAAAATCCCGGTTGATCGCCTCCGCCACCGTCTCGTCCTCAAAGGACTCATGGGCCATGACGTGGCACCAGTGGCAGGTGGAGTAGCCGATGCTGAGGAACACCGGCTTGTCCTCCTCCCGTGCGGTCTGGAATGCCTCGCTCCCCCAGGGACGCCAGTCCACGGGATTTTCCCGGTGCTGGAGCAGATACGGGGATTGTTCAAATTGCAGCCGGTTGGGCATGGGTCGTCCTCCTTTGACCGGGCGGCGCACTGCCGCCCGCATGGTTCCGCAGGTTTTCCGTCCAGTGCCGCGCTTGCCCTCTGCTTATTCAAGGCGTTTTCCCCGTCCGGCACGGGCCGGGGGCCGCAGTTTGTTCCGCGGACTTCCGCCTCAGCGGGCCAGATCCGGCGGGAACGGCCGGGCAAAGCGCGCCCCTGGTGTCGGACCGGGCAGGTAGATTCCGGCAAGTAGCGCCCTGGCCCGCCAAGGTATCCAGGTCGTCATGCCTTCCCCCGCCAAAAAGTCTTGCAGTGGGCCTTTTCGGTGCGGTTGAAGGCGATCATCCGGCGCAGCAGCGTGTAATCCACGTCCCTCTCCCACGGGATGCGGAACAGCATTTTGCCCCGGCATAGCCGCCCCGGGCGATTTCCCGGAAAAAGCCCTCCAAGCCCGCCCCGGAGAAACGGCCAGATGCCCGGCGGAGACGCTGATCCCGACGATGAACGTCCCATGATCTGTGAACACAGGCTGGTTCCATGCAACCCTGAGCTCCAGGCCGGAAAACGTCCGTTCCGCCCACTCCAGCACCTCCGCCATACGGACGCGGCGCTGCGGCGCTTTCGCCTGCGCCAGATAATCTGCTAAGGTCTCCAATCCACCCGCCCCTTCACATCCAAAGAGCAGAAATAGTCTGTGCATTTCAGGAGGGATTATCACCCCTCGCCTCAAGCAGCGGCGCCCCGGGCGGCCGCTCTTCCGTCAGGACCTGCAGCCTGTTCCGGAAACGAGGGCCTCCTTCAGGTTCATTTCCTGCCCTCCTTGCCCAGGCTGATCTTGTATCCATCATAAGTGAAAAAGGGCCGCACCCGGGCGGAGGTGGACCAGGTAACTGCCTGTCTCACCGGGTACACGCTGGCGGACCTCGCCCGGCTGGAGCGGTCCAGCGTCACCTGCGCTCACTTTTTTCAACGTGCCCCCGCCATGAATCCTGACCGTGCCCTCATCACCGACAAGGTCTGCGGTGTCCGGGTATGGGACCTGCTGATACGGGATATCCGGTATCTGGGCAAGCTGGTGGACGAGCTGCCCAAGGGACCCCTATGGAGCAGATTCTCCGGAAAAACAAGTATGTCCCGGAGCTTCTGGCCTTTCAGAAACTCGGGGCTGTTTTCGCCTCGAGAGCCCTTTGCTTTGCCGCCGAGAAGGGGCAGCGTTTTCCGATGCACTGGCTGTTTCGGGCACTGTAAGAGCAGACGGGCACGCTGTGCTGCATCTCCACCCCCAGGTGCTCCCGGACAAAGTCCACGGCGGCCTGGACGGCCAGCCAGGAATCCCGTTTGCAGCACCGGGGGCCACCCACCTTGCCGATGCTGTCCAGGGCCCGGGCGGTCATCTGATTGCTCAATCCCCAGGGCTCCCGGGCCAGGGGCGTGGATGCCGTGGCGATGGCCAGGAACTGCCCCGCGCTGATCCCCGCCCCGCAGGCGCCCCAGAAGCCGCAGGCCCCGCCGGGGACAGCTTTGCCCCGGCTGTACATCTCCCGGAGAGCGCTCTCCAGGTCCAACTTGCCCCCGGCATTTTTATAGGCGGTGAGCAGCGCCGCTCCCACCATCACATGGTGCTCTGGCCCGTGCATATGGCAGAAGGACAGGTCCATCATCCGGCGGAGGATAGCGGCGGGGTCGGCGGAAGTCTCCGCCAAGCACAGGCCGAAGATGGTGTCCATGCCCTGGGTATGGCAGTCATTGCAAACATAATGGCCGTTGACGCACCGGGTCTTGCTGGATTCCTTTTTATGGCAGATGGCGCACTCCATGTCCTCGTCCCGGACCAGATATTCCAGCGGTGCCTTGCAGATCAGGCATTCTTCTGGATGCAAATCGATCACTCCTCCCTTATCCGCAGCGCAGGAAGTCACGCGGCTGCGCAGTCCCGACGTCCCCCACAATATGCTGTGGGGAAATGTTCTTTCTCATAAATCGGCTCCCCCCGATGCGTTCATCCACACATCAGCTGTGTACTCTCTCCTGTTATTTTCTATCATACAATAGCCAAGATAACCCGCTGAATGTAAAATCCGCTTAAGGGGAGCAAACATTTTCTCCGGCTGTACATGCAGTCATTCTATCCGTTCAGCGTTTTCCGGAAGCATAGTCGCCCATATGGATGTCCACCACTCCCCTGGGCGGCTGGATCAGGGCATCCTCGTACTGGCACTTCCACTGAATCTCCCGGCTCATCCGGCCATTCTCTATGCCGTCAATCGTTTCCCCATCCCCAATGGGGTTATCATGCTCCAGTATGTACGACGCCGCATTATAGGCGTGGTTCACTACCCAGTTGGGATCCATGCTATGGAAGTGGTACTGGAGGTCCGGCAGGAACAGGGTGTTCATGCCCACTGTGTCGATGAGCATATCCTCGGTGCCCTCAATGTTGAAGAAGCGGACATTGACACCAAATCGGATGAAGCGGTCCGAGCCCTCGATCTGGTGGGAACGCACATCTTCCGCCAGCAAGAGCTTGCCGCAGTTCTGGAAATAGAACGCCTCACAGGTGGGGTACAGCTCTGCCAGGGCCTCTACGAAGTCGGCGTCCAGGTTGGCCCTCTCCAGGGCCGGAAGCGCCGCCGCCAGCATATCAGTGGCCACGACCTGATACCGGCACTCCCGAAAGATTCGCTCTCGGTCCTCCCGGCAGTCCCACATCTGGCTCATAAGGAATGCATCGAAGCCCTTGCCCTTGAATTTGTCACATCCCATCACCATCAGCTGCACCGGGCATTTGCCGTCCTGAAATTCCGCGATATGATCCAGGGCAGCAAAGCCTGCCATCTTTTTATCACGGCAGAAACACTCTACCGCGCCGATGTGCTTTTTCATCACAGCGGTCATCTCATCCTTGTCCGGCATGTCTACCGGCTCTTTGAACAGCATTTGAATGAGATAGGGGCCGCCGGGCTGGGGCCCTTTTTTGTCATCCAGGTTTTGCCGGAACACTTGATTACTCATTTTTGTCCTCCTTATAGCAGCAGACCATGTAACAACGGGCGATCGCTACTTTGTATGCGGGGTTACTCCAAAAATCAAAAAAAGAGCCACACTAAATAGAACCAATCCGATGAAGTTGCGCTCTATCAGCAGTTTTATGGCCAAGAGAAGCAGCAGACCACAAACCAGAATAATAATACCATTCATTTCTTTTTATCCATTTTGTCAGGGAACAGCTTGAACCGAAACGCCAGTTCCTGATTAACGATTTCCTTGGGCAGCTTTCGGGGATTGGCGATTAGATACCAAGCCCGATAAGTCCGCTTTTCCATGTCCTGCTCCTGAAGGTAGATCTGATAGCCCGCTTCGTCCTCCTCCGTCCAAGTGTCATACTGCTTCTTGGCCTGGACATGGTTTCCCACGACCACGTCCAATTCCTCCACGGAGCGGCTGGCGGCCCAAGCATGGTCCACATCGCCAGCATGGGAGAAATAGAAGATTTGCATCCCCATCCACCGGCGCACCTTGCTTTCCGGCGTTCCACGCAATTCCGCCTGACGGCGGTACTCCGCCAGCTGCTCTGGTGTTCCGTATCTTTCCACCGCCTGCTCCTCCACATGAATACGCCAACTGTAATCCTCCGGCTGGGTAAAGGGGGCGCAGACCGGCTGTAACGCCTCTGCCGGGTCCTCCTCAAAGCGGTCGATAAAGTCAAGGTAGCGGGCTTTGATTAAGGGCAGAAAAGTGTCCAGCAACCCGGTATCCAACCGCAGGTCCTCTGTCAGCATCTGGAAGAACGAACCGCCTGTTATCGGTTCTATTTTGAAAGAGTAGAGAAAGTCATCCCCCTGCTTAATGAAGCAGCTGAATCCCACCTCCACATTTCCATGGCCGATTTCGTAGTCTATGTAGTTGTAGCGGCTCC
>OGHF01001999.1_pt1 | contig 11146 bp, 13 predicted proteins | sample 1571481 | NCBI WGS metagenome assembly OGHF01 (sample SAMEA2581952, study PRJEB24529) | metagenome | biome: Human gut stool | place: China | collected 2011
TGAACCTGTCGGCGTTTGTGCTGGCGCTGCCCATGCTGTATATTTTCGGCTGCGGCCTCTATACTCTCTATTGTCAGGAGTGGCTGCAGTTTTTGATCTTGCTGGTGGCAGAGTTTGGCTGCTTTGCGCTGATCTTCATGGGGGCTTTGATCGTGGATGCGGCGGAGCGTTTTAATGGCTGGGTTGCCGGATTGTGAGGGATTAGATGGACACAGATGCTATGACCGACTATTATTGGAAAAATCTGAAAGATATTCTGCAACGACAACTTGCAGACGATGATGAATATCGTGCACTGATCCAGAAAAAGATTGCCGCAGAGATTGCGTTGAAAGCTTTTATCGGCGAAGAAGCATGGAGCCTCTATCTGGAATTGGATGCAATCAGCAACGAATTGGAAAGTGTTCGGCAGGAAGCCATGTATCTGGCAGGTGCTGCCGATCACGAAAATTTATCCAAATAATCTTGATGCCGCCGATGTGCGGCATTTTCTTTTTGTCGGAGGTGATGGCACTGGCAGCAACACGGTTGATTGCGCTGCATAAAAACAAAGGCATGACCGTTGCGACCTGCCTGAAAAATCGCACAGACTATATCGAAAACCCGGACAAGACCGAGCAGGGACAGTTTGTCAGCAGCTATGCCTGCAGCACCCTGACGGCAGATGAAGAGTTTATGCTTACCAAGCGGCAGTACGACCTTGTGAACGGACGCCGGCAGAGAAGCGATGTAATTGCTTATCAGATACGGCAGTCCTTCCGACCCGGTGAGATCAGCGCAGAGGAGGCTAACAAGGTGGGCTACGAACTGGCTATGCGCTTTACCAAGGGCAAGCACGCCTTTGTAGTGGCAACGCACACGGACCGGCAGCACATCCACAACCATGTGATCTTCAACTCCACAGCGTTGGATGGCAGCAGGAAGTTCCGGGATTTTTTCTTTTCGGCGTTGGCAATGCAGCGGTTGAGTGACCTGATTTGCTTAGAGCATCAGCTGTCCGTCATTGAAAAGAAGCCCTATCGGGAGCGTCAAAAGCGCATTGTCTACCCGCCGAAAGAGAGTAATCGTGACCGCCTGTGCGGAATCATCGACACCATCCTTGCAGAAAAGCCGGGAGATTACGAAACTTTTCTGCAAAAGCTGAAGCGGCAGGGATATGAGGTGAAACGTGGCAAGTACACGTCGGTGAAGGGCAAGGGGCAGAAACGTTTTATCCGGTTCCGTACACTGGGCACCGGCTATGGCGAGGATGAGATCAAGGCGGTGCTGGATGGCAAGGTGAAACACCAACCGTACCAGAAGAAGCCACCCAAAGAGCAGTCCTTCCAGTTGCTGGTGGATATTCAGGGGAAAATGGCAGAGGGCAAAAGTGTCGGCTACAAAAAGTGGGCAACCAAGTTCAACCTGAAAGAGATGTCCAAAACCCTGCTGTTCTTGCAGGAGCAGAAAATCGGTAGCGCAGAGGAACTGCGGGAACGTGCGACGGCGGCAACGGAACGTTATCATGCTATGGGGGATTCCATCAAAGCGGCAGAAGCGAGGTTGACCGAAATCGCCGTGCTGAAAACTCACATCATCAACTATGCCAAGACCCGTGATGTGTACGCTGCTTATCGGAAAGCCGGGTACAGCAAAACCTTTCTGGAAGCCCACCGGGAGGAGATTACTCTGCACAAGGCGGCGAAAGCGGCGTTTGATGAATCCCATTTGAAAACGCTCCCAAAGGTCAAGGAGTTGGATGCGGAGTTTGCAGAACTACTGACCCAAAAGAAAGCAGCCTACCCGGACTACCGCAAGGCACGGAACGAGATGCAAGAACTGGTTCGGGCACAGAAAAACGTGGAGCGATTTTTTGCGGAAGAAAAAACAGTACAGGAGAACGAGCAAGTTCGATAAGAAAAGATTGCCGGGAGTTGACCGTAAGAGGTCTGCTTCCGGCAATCTTTTTTCCGTTAGTTCAATCTTTAACGGAATTGTTCATCTCTTTCGATTGTGTATATTCATGCGTTTAACAGGTATCCTATGGAGTGTAAAGAACACGATAGGATGAGGTTGCGCTATGAAAGAGCTTTTTGGACAGAGACTGCGGGAGCAGCGGATAAAGCATGGGTTGACGCTGGAACAACTTGCGGAAAAATCCGAGCTTTCCTCCAACTATATCGGCATGGTAGAGCGTGGCTTAAAGGAACCCGGTCTTGCCACCATTGTCAAACTTCTGAATGCTCTGAATATTTCCGCAGACACATTGCTGTGTGATCTGGTTCCCAGTGCATCCCATGTGACCGACGACGAGATCCGCAAGCGGCTGGATGGTTTGACCCCCATCCAGAAAAAAGCGGCACTCGATCTGCTGGACACCTATATCGGCAATCTCCCTTATCTCACAAACGAGGAATAAAATCACAAACTTTGCAAGCGCATCGGCTGAAATTTAGCCGGTGCGCTTTTCTTTTGCATTCCTTTCGGCTATAATCATTCTTATGGGATGTATTATTTCCTAAAGAGTTGATTTAGGGGGTGTCAAAATGAGAGAACCACGGTACAACATTTTAGCCGATATTCAGGATGCAATCGAGAGGGCAAAACAGGGTAAGCTGGCGTTGTACTGGCAGCGCACTATCCAGCAGGAATACCGTTGCAAAAAAGTCACCCCAGCCGAACAGCAGGCGTATGAGCAGCTGCAAAGCATTCTTTCCGAGATTCCGCAATGGAGCGATGAAGAAGATCTGCACTCCGACATGGAGGAAATTGGCGGCAGGGTCTGGTATTGCCACTACTGGGAGGAGCATTACTCCATGGTGGAGTTGACCGAGGACCGCAACGGAAAATTTAACGTTGACTACGTTTTGGACGACGCAGTGACCCCGGAGGTGCGCCGGGAGGCTGCACTGCTGGCACAGAAGGAGCTTGCGGAATGTATACAGGCGTGGGACATTGCACTTCTGGATACGTCTGTCCCGGAACAGATGAAGTATGCTTCTCTTACGGAAGCAGCATCACACCTCATGCAAGTCCTCAACGCCCCGGAAAGCATCACCGGGTAAAAAGCGTCCCGCAGGGATGCGCAGCCTGCATTGGAACAATGCAGAACAGAGGGGTTTGGGGCATTTCCCAACAAGCATTTTGCAGCGCGAAATAAGCAGATGTATATACGTCTGCACTGCTTGCTGGTACAATGTCATCGATGAAACAAAAATATTTTCATCAAGGACGGTTATATGGTTGTGCCGATTTCCAAAACATAGTAATATTGAAGTACTAACTGGGGCTGAAAGTGGCAAAACTGCTTGCTTGGTTTCCATTCAGGAATTACTAACAGCGTAGACCGTCCGTTCGCTTCGTAAAAGATTCAATGTTTTGATTGGTTGGGTCGGCACAACCGTTACCCGTGTCAACAACGCGCCTGTTACTTTTGCGAAGAAGCGAAACTGCCCTGAAAGGAGAGGTGTATATGAGTTATTGTCCGGTAGCTGGAATTGATGTCAGCAAACGATTCAGTGATATGTGCATTTTGTCGCCAGACAACAAAATCTTTGCACAAGAAAAGATTTATCACGATGAAACATCGATAAATCGAGCGAACGCCCTACTCCAAAAGGCTGAGCGGCTTTTTTTCAGTAAGCCTGTTATTGTGATGGAGTCCACCTCACACTACCATTTGATCCTCTTTCAATTTTTCTCAGAGCATGGATATGACGTGATCGTGGTGAATCCACTTCAAAGCAATTCGATGAAGGACTTCTCTATCAGAAAGAGGAAAACCGATCGTGTGGATGCCTTCAAACTGGCAATGATGTATCGAACAAAGACATTGCGTCCTTCCCAAATTCCTCAAACGGCAACGCGTGCGCTACGCCAGCTCTGCAGACATCGTGCGGAATTGTTGAACGACGTTTCGAGTTATAAAAACCGATTAACAGCCCTTTTGGATCAGACCTTTCCAGGCTATGATAAGGTCTTTTCCGATGTGGGAGGCGTCACTTCTTGCGCTGTGCTTGTACGTTTTCCAACGCCGACCATTTTGCTTATGGAGGAAGAATCAGAACTGGTTGAAGTGATTGCTGCTGCAAGCAAGTCTAGTTATAGTTTTGCTAAAAAGAAAGCTGGATTGCTAATCTCCGCAGCACAAAAAGCGCAGACATTGGGGATTCATTCATGTGCCGATGAAACACTCATTGTGTGTACCATTCAAATGCTTCGTACATTGTCCGAAAGTGTGCTTCAAATAGAAACCGCAATAGATGATTTGCTGGCTCAGATAAAAGAAATGCGAAACAACGTTTCTTTACTGCAAAGCATCCCTGGTATCGGTAGTCATTCGGCAGCCCTTTTACTAGGAGAAATCGGAGATATCTCGTTGTTCAAGAAGCCGAAACAGCTTGCAGCATATTTTGGTTTAGACCCAACAGAGCGGCAATCCGGATCATTCAGAGGAACAAAGAACAAGCTCTCAAAACGTGGCTCTCCCTATGCAAGAGCTGCACTTCACATGGGAGTAGTTAATTCGATTTGTAAGCGCGGAAAGGACTCTGCAGCGAACCCCGTACTGCTCAGTTATTATGAAAAGAAATGTAAAAACAAACCGGCAAAGGTTGCTCAAGCAGCGTCAATGCACAAACTGGTCTTTATAATCTTTGCAGTCTTGCGTGACCAGAAGCCCTTCGAACTGAAAACGCCAGAGCAGCATGCTGTTGAACAGGGATTTGTAAAAGCAGCCTGAAGTTTTTGAGAGATTCAAGCCCTGAAACAAACACAGGGCCTTATTTGGTATGCGAAAAATTTGAATTTGGAATCTTCCACTGCCTTTGTTCTTTACTTGGTGTAAGCGATGGCAGAGTTATAAGTGGTGAATACTGAACACAAACCGTTCGATTTTGTTCTTATCAGCCACACGTGCTATTGACTTTGCTTAATTGGTCTACTTAGCGACAGCCCTTAAAATGGCGCAAAAAAACAGAGGCCCTTATTCTGGAACCTCCGTTTCTCTGGCTTTCTTAATGCCCTCGGCTGTGGCTTCTATTACAACAAGCTCTTTTTCATTCATAGAATTTAGGAGCACATCAATGTGCTTTCTGCAAGAGCTTGACCTTGCCCCTCCGTCCGCATGAATAAACTGGTCAACTGAAACGTCAAACATGGTAATGAGTTTAACAAAAAGGTCGAAGCTGGGATACTGACCTTTGTTCTCAATATTCATAATGGTACGGGAGTCACGGTCTACTAATTCCGCAACATAGGCTTGTGTCCAGCCCTTTTCTTCTCTGGCTCGTTTGAGAGCTGCCCCGAGGCCGTGAAAGTCAAACCTTCTTTCATCTTGGTTCATTCTCATATCACCCTATATCATTCTACATTTCGGGTCGAATTATGAGAATGTAATGAAATTTTACATTAAGTAGTATTTTGTTTCGCATCCATGTAGGCTCTAACTTGTATTATTCGAGGTAGAGAACTATAATATATCCTGTGGAGGTGCGAAATGGACTATATGACATTGAAAGAGGCCGCCGAAAAGTGGGGCGTGACACCTCGTAGGGTAAATTATTATTGCGCCGGTGGGCGTATCCCCGGCGCTGTGAAAATGGCCGGTGTTTGGCTGCTCCCTAAAACTGCGGAGAAGCCGCTTGATGGCCGGACAAAACAAGGGAGGTTGCTGAAACATGAATAGCGTTTTGATTATAGACGATGACAAGGAACTTTGTGCCTTGATGAAAAAATGTGTGGAACAAGAAAATTTATCTGCGGTAGTAGCACATGGCGGCTTAGAGGGTCTGAGGCTACTGGAAAAAAACAAGGATACCTGTTCACTAATTATTCTGGATGTGATGATGCCAGATATGAACGGGTTTCAAGTATTGCAGAAAATCCGAGAGAAAAACAATGTGCCGGTGCTGATGCTGACCGCCAAAAGCGACGAAGAAGATAAGGTTTCTGGTCTGCGGCTGGGGGCGGACGATTATCTGACAAAGCCGTTTGGAATTAGCGAACTGATGGCTCGTGTCAATTCTCTAATCCGGCGCTATACCACCTTAAACCCTGTGACTGGAAACGAAGCCGCCACCATGCTTCTGAAAGATATGGTAATTGATAAAATCAACCGAACCGTAACGGTTCAGAATCTCCCGGTAGACTTGACCGGCAAGGAGTTTGACTTGCTTCTATTTCTGGCGTCCAACAAGGGACGGGTCTTTACTAAAAAGCAACTTTATATGCAGGTGTGGACAGAAGAATATGATTTTGACGACAATAACCTCATGGCATTTATCAGCAAACTGCGAAAAAAAATCGAGCCAAATCCAGAGCAACCTTTTTATATCCAGACTGTCCGCGGTGTAGGGTATCGCTTTAACAAGGAGGCATGAGCATGGAGATTAACCTTTATCTATTGTTGTCTTTATTGATTGCCTTGCTGGTAATCAGCTATCTTCTGGGAAAACTTCACCGTGTCCGTGGTCAGCTTTTTCTTATTAGGGATGCCCTAAACGATATAAAAGCCGGGAATTTGAATCGCCGTGTATTGACACGGGAAAGCGACCTGACAAAACAAATCTGTTATGATATTAACGAGATTGCCATGAGCAGCCAATCTCGGCTTATACAGCAAAAGCAATCCGAACAAGCTTATAAACGGCTTATGACAAGCCTTTCCCATGATGTAAAAACCCCTCTTGCTTCTCTGGTTGGATATTTGGAGGCTGTGGAAAGCAAGATGGTAACAGGAGCTGAGAAGGAAGAATACATTCGGGTGGCTATGGAAAAAGCCCACCACCTGAAAGATTTTGTGACCGCCCTGTTTGAATGGGTGAAGCTGGATGCCGGGGAACAGATTTTTCATTTTGAGGTCTGCGACCTGAATGAGCTTTCCCGTGACATCATGGCTGATTGGGTGCCGCTGCTGGAAAACCACGATCTTAGCTATGAAATTGAGATACCCGAAACAGAATACATGACACGGGTTGACTCTACCGCCTACACTCGTATTCTCAATAATTTACTGCAAAATATCCTGACGCACAGTGCTGCAAGCAAAGTTTTCCTGACCGTGACTGAAACGGAGCAGCAGGCAAAAATCGTTGTTGCTGATAACGGCAATGGGATTGCCGCCTCTGATCTCCCGCATATCTTTGAACGGATGTATCAATGTGATCACTCCCGTTCTGCCAAAGGGAACGGGCTGGGCCTTTCGATTGCCAAAGAGTTAGTCAGTATTCATAAAGGAACGATTACAGCCGCCAGTGTTCCCGGAAACGGAACAACCTTTATCATCATACTTCCGAAAGCTCTGTGATCCCACAGAGCTTTTTTTGAAAAAATTTTATCTCGGCAAGGTTATGGCAAGGTTTGCGTTTTATAGTTGGAACCATGAAAGGAGAAAACCGTATGACGATTATTACAACTGAAATCCAGAAATGGAAACGGAATAAAATTGTCTGGTGTATTTTGGCTCTGACACTTCTGCTTGGAGCGTTTGCAATTGAGAGGGCTTGCAGCATTTCAAGGAGCAGTCCCTTTATGGATAGTTTTGGCGACCTTTACACACTGGCCTTTAAGAATCTGTCCAGCCTGTTTCTGCCGATTGTGCTGGGAATGTTTGCAACGACACTGTTTTTCGATGAACACAAAAATGACACGATGAAAGAACTGCTTATCATCCCTATTACAAAAGCACAGCTATACTTTTCAAAGGTCGCTGTGGTTATTCTGATGTCCGTAGGACTGTGCCTGATTACTTTTCTTTTGTGTGTTGTCGGTGGGCTGATTGCCGGAGGCTTTCCCGATCTGAACGCCCAAACACTGATGGACGCTGGTCTTTTGTATCTGGCAGGTGGTATTCTGATTCCCATAGCCATGCTTCCGATTGTGTTTCTTTCCGCGCTGTCAAAGGGATATATCTTGCCCATTGGCGCAACGCTGCTTTATCTGATTCCCGTAGTCATTGCCCCGGCTTATCTTACGGGAATACACCCGCTGGCAAGCGTGATGGGGATTTATCCCCATATTTCCGAAGCGGCCGCAGCTATGGTAGAAAGCCTGATGCAAGGCGTTTTATTCAATACTTCGCCGCTTGTTTGTGTCGGTTCGCTGCTCTTGATCGGTGCTACATTTGCCGCCGCATCCGTAGTGGCTCTAAAAAAGCAATCTTACTGAAAGGAAAGACCTATGAAACGATTGAGTTGTTTATTACTCGGTATTCTGCTTGTTTTTTCTCTTTGTGCCTGCCAGCAGGCCGCTCCATCTTCCGGCGAGGCTCCCGACCAACAGGCCATTACGGAAGAAGCAACCGAATACTTTAACCAAATGATGGATGGAGATTTTGAAACTTTCTTCAATGCGTTGCCGCAGGGCGTACAGGACAATATTTCTGCGGAAACGATACAGGAAACATGGGAAGAAGAAGTCGATAAGCTGGGCGGGCTGCCGAAGAACACTTCCCCGGATGTGTCCTGCTATGTGCCGGAACACTCTGACCAAATCCGTGTTGAATTTGTCATTCCTTGTGACAAAGGCAATTTCAAAGTATTCATCAACTATTTCCCGGATGGCAGCCTTTACAACTATGTTATCTGGAAGAACGAAACAAAATGAGAAAGCGAGGTATTTTTATGAGTGATCTTGTGATTGAAACCAAAAAGCTGACAAAGATTTATGGGGAACAAACTGCCGTTAATTCTGTGAATCTTCATGTGAAACCGGGTCGGATTTATGGACTTTTAGGACGCAACGGAGCCGGTAAAACCACAATTATGAAAATGATTTTGGGCCTTACACCAATCACTTCCGGCGAAGTGGATGTGTTCGGACAGAACATCAAAGGCCATGAGAAACGCATTTATCCCCGTATTGGGGCCATCATCGAAACTCCCGGTTTTTATCCGAATCTGACCGGCACAGAAAACCTTGAAATTTTTGCGAAGTTGCGAGGGACACCCCAGCCCAATGCCGTCAAGAACGCGCTGGAAGTTGTGGGATTGCCCTACAAGGACAAAAAGCTGTTCAGTAAGTATTCCCTCGGCATGAAGCAGCGCCTCGGTATTGCCAACGCTATTCTGCATGACCCGGAGCTTTTGATTTTGGACGAGCCGACCAATGGACTTGACCCTATCGGTATAGCCGAAGTGAGGAACTTTATTAAGAATTTAAGTGTGGAGCGTGGCAAAACCATCCTAATTTCCAGCCATATACTTTCCGAAATTTCACTGTTGGTAGATGATATAGGCATTATCGACCACGGGGTTCTGCTGGAAGAAAGCAGCATGGATGAATTAGAAAAGAAAAATCGGAAATACATCCAGCTTCAAGTGTCGGATATTCCAAAAGCCTCTTTAATTTTGGAAAGGCAATTCCATGTGACCGATTATGCAGTGCAGGACGAACACAACCTGCGGCTTTATGACACCGCACTGGATATGGCGGCAATCAACAAGGCCCTTGTGGTGCAGGATGTAGCTGTTATCAGCTCCCAAATCTGCAATGATACCCTTGAGGATTATTTCAAACAGATCACAGGGGGAGAGGGAATTGCTTAAACTGATACAAGTTGAATTTCTAAAACTGCGCCGGAGAAAGTTTATCTGGCTCATGCTGCTGGCGGCGCTCTTTATGCCACTGGCTGCCGTATTTTACTTTTCAAGTGTCAAAGGAACCGGTGTGGACCCCATTATGTTTTACAAATGGACAGCGTTCAGCTATACCCCGTGGATCATCCTACCGGTAGTGCTGGGGATGTTGTGTACCATGCTGATGTATAACGAAAACCAGTATGATATGCTCAAACAGCTTTGGATTGTACCGGTCAATAAAATGGCATACTTTTTCAGCAAGTTTGCTGTGGTGCTGGTGTATTCCATTTGCTTTATGCTAGTCACCGCAACGGCGTCCATTCTGACCGGCGTACTATCCGGTTATATTCCCTTTGACAGTGAAAGTGTCCTTTATCTTTTGCGGAAGTGTATGGAAATTTCTCTGTTGACCGCCTTTGCGGTGTTACCAGTACTGGCGGTTGCCGCAGCGCAAAAGGGCTATATTCTCCCTGTTTGCCTGACGCTGATTTATACATTCCTCGGCTTTATCCTCTTGATGGTGAATATGTACCTACATCCGCTGTCCAGTATGACCGCTATTGTTATGTATGATATTCCGGGTGTTGTATTCGATCAGCCATTAAATATTCCAGCCGCATTTCTGTGTATTGGTGTATGGGCTGCTGCTTCGGCTGTATTGGCGAATGTGGCATTGGTTCGGAGAAAGTGAGGTGCAAAAAATGATGAAAGATTTGCTTTGGGCGGAGAGCCAGAAACTCCACCGTTCCAAAATACTCTGGATTGCTGGGTTTGCAACAGTCATGGTAGGGTTAATCGTCTTTGCACAGGGACAGTTTACATTCTATGACCGCCGATATATTGACGGGGCTGGATGGTTTATGACAGCGGCCCAATCCCTTGCTACCTTTTATGTTCTGCCTGCTGTAATTGCCCTATTGGGAAGTTATATGATTTGCCGGGAGGAACAGGAGGATACCTTAAAATCTCTGCGGCTCATTCCCGTAGATGAAGTGAAACTGACACTTGCCAAAATGATACTTGCCTTTGTGTTCAGCGTTCTGATTTACCTTTTACTTTTTGCAATTACCTTTCTTGTCGAGGCAGTTTTGCATTTAGAAGCACTTTCCGTTGGCCTTGTGTTAGAGAATCTGAAAATATATTTTCTGGATGGGGTAGGCGTATTCTTTGCAATTTCGCCTATTATCGCTCTGGTAGCGCGGATGAAAAAGGGGTATTGGCTGGCTCTGGTATTTGCAGAAATTTATTCGTTTGCTGGATTATTTGCGAGTATGTCCCAGCAGTTAAAGACGGTATATCCCATGACAGCCGTTTTCAATATCTCTGGTTATTATAATGCAAATATGTTTCAGGTTTTAATCGGCGTTGTAATTCTGATGGTTTGTGTGATTTTGTCATTGTTAATTTTGAAAGGATTGAACCGCAAGACTAAATAAATGCAATATATCTAATGATCTGCCGGACGACGGCAAAAGAAAAAAAGCCGTCGTAAAGCAGACACATTTTCACGCGCCTAAGAAGCGGCGGCTTTGGTTTTCAGAGCCGCCGTTTCTTTTCGTCTATCCTAAACCAACGACGACCTAACACCG
>OGHF01002013.1_pt1 | contig 11100 bp, 7 predicted proteins | sample 1571481 | NCBI WGS metagenome assembly OGHF01 (sample SAMEA2581952, study PRJEB24529) | metagenome | biome: Human gut stool | place: China | collected 2011
GCCGCCCGGCCCCCAGCTGCCCGCCACGCCCACCCGGCAGCCGCCGCGGATAGTGAAAAAGCCCTGGCGGAGTTCTTCTTCATAGGCAAAGACCGAATCCCTGCAAAGATGCTGGAAACAGTCCTGCACCTCTTTGGCTGTGAGCCTGCGCAGCCTGTCCGCCCGGGGCAGGTACTTGGCCGCCGGGCTTATCCGGCCATTGACCGTAAACAGCATAGACTGCCCGGCCCGCAGGCGGATCTCCTGCACATAGGGCGCACAGCGTATGGGCAGGGCGGCCAGCTCGGCCGCGTAGGGCTGGGGCAGGCATTGTGCCAGGCGATAATACTCGTCCATTTTTCGCTTCACCTCACACTGCCACTGTATGTGCGGCGGGGCGGGTACAGAACCCACCGCCAAAAAATCACAGCCAAATGCTTGACAAAACGCCGCTCAGGTGCTATAGTTAGTTACACAAGTAATGAACCACTTAACCACGTATGGAAAGGCGGTGAGCACTTGCCCCCGACATTGAATGAACAGACTTCGATTTATCTGCAGATTGCCAAAATGCTGGAGGATGGCATTTTGCGCGGCATCTACCCCGAGGATACGCAGGTTCCCAGCACCAACGAGCTGGCGCGTACTTTGTGCATCAACCCGGCCACGGCGGCCAAAGGCCTGAACCTGCTGACCGAGGACGGCATCCTGTACAAGCGCCGCGGCATTGGCATGTTTGTAGCCCCCCGCGCGGCCGAAAAGATACGCGCCAAGCGCAAGCAGACATTTTTTGAGCAGTATGTCCGCCCCCTGGCGGCCGAAGCTAAGAACATTGGCATCACCCCTGCGGAACTGCAGGCCATGCTGGCCCAGGCCAGCGAGAAGGAGTAAATGATGGAAGCAAAAGTTTTAACAGCCCAAAGCCTTTGCAAGCGCTACGGCACGCTGGACGCTTTGGACCATGTAGACCTGACGCTGGAGCCTGGGCACATCTACGGGCTGATCGGCCGCAACGGCGCGGGCAAGACGACACTGCTCTCAGCCCTGACGGCGCAGATGCCGGTGGATGCGGGCACCGTGACCTACGGCGGCGCGCCTGTGTGGGAGAATGAGGCTGTGCTGGGCGAGCTGTGCTTCAGCCGGGAATTAGGCAGCACCGTCGGCGGGATGAACAACGCCTTGAAAGTGAAGGATTATCTGAACGCCGGGCGGCTGTTTTATCCCCATTGGGACGAAGCCTATGCCCAAAAGCTGATAACACAGTTTAAGCTGGCCCCCAAAAAGAGGATCAGCGCCCTGTCCAAGGGCATGGCCAGCATGCTGACCATCGTGCTGGCGCTGGCCAGCCGCGCACCTATCACCTTTATGGATGAGCCGGTAGCCGGGCTGGACGTGGTAGCGCGGGAGGATTTTTACCGCCTGCTGCTGGACGATTACGCCGAGACCGGGCGCACGTTCGTTATCTCCACCCACATTCTGGAGGAAGCCTCGAACGTGTTTGAGAAGGTGCTCATCATGAAAGAGGGGCGCTTGATCGAGGCCTGCGATGCCGACGAACTGCTGGCGCAGTTCTGCGCCGTGACCGGGCGGGACGATGTGGTGAACGAAGCCTGCGCCGGGCTGAACATCCTGCATACCGAAACATTGGGGCGGCAGAAGTCCTGCGTGGTGCGGGTGCCTGCCGAGACCATGGCCGCCAAGGGGCTGGATGTAGATTGCACGAGCCTGCCCCTGCAAAAGGTGTTTGTGGCGCTGTGCGGCCACGAGCAAGAGCTCCAGGAACATCGGGAGGGCTAAGCGATGAAAGGCACTGTTAAAACGCTGCGTTTTTTTGCCTGGCCGCTTGCCCAGATGCTGGGCGTTGCTACCCTGTTTTACTTTGGCACCCTGGTGTTAGGCGGGCTAACGAAGATGGTCATCTTCTCCGATTATGCAATTTCTTTCTGCTTTTTGTATGGCATTTTTCTGTACATTTCGTTTTGGCAGTTTTCCGCCGCCTACAGTCAGCTGGCGCTGAGTTTTGGCGCCACGCGGCAAAGCATCCGCCGGGCCATTTTGGTGCTTTGGGTGGTGGGCAGTCTGTTTGCCGAGGCTTTTACCGTGCTGGCGGCCCAGCTTTCGCTGTGGATGCCGATGAATGAACCAGCCGGACGCAATGTATTTTTGCTGCAATGCGGGCTGCACCCAGTGGGCGGCTTTTGCCTGATGCTGTTTTTGGCGGCGACCGGCTCTGCGGCCGGTACAGCCTTGCCCGCCGCCTGGCCGCGGACGCTGTGCCTGACCGCAAAGATCCTTTTGTATATTGTGGCGTTTGCCCAGATCTTTGTGTTTATGCTGCTGGCGTACTTTTGTCCGCAGTGGTTTGTGCCCTACTGCGCGGCGCTGGTCGTGGCTGGCTGCCTGTTGATGGCCGCCGCCCTGCGGGCACTGCGCCACATAGCGGTGCGCTGATGTGAGGTGTTTGTGATGAAACGAATGATTTCCGCTTGCCTGCGCTTTGAAGCGCCGGACCTTTGGCTGGCGGTGCCCGCCGCGCTGTTCCCGGTACTGGTGGTCGAAGTGACCGCACTGATGATAGCCGCCACCGAGGATGACCCCGAAGCGCTGGTATTGCTGCCCGACGTGGGTATGATTTTGACCGTGGTTCTTTGCTGTGTGCTGGGGGTCGTGTACCTGTGCAGCAACTTTCCCCTGCTGCTGCAGTTCAGCGCCAGCAGGCGTGGATCGTTGGCGGGGCTGTGCCTGCATATTCTGCGGATGACCGTACTGGCCGAAGTGATCGCCGCTGCAGCTACTATAGCTCTGGGCGCTGTGAACCATGGGTTCTTCCCACGATTTGCCGTTGGCGAGTTATGGCGGGGCATCCCGGTTTTTGTGTGGCTGATCTGCGCCGTGCTGCCGGTGCCGGTGGGCCTTGTGTGGGCAGGCGTACTCACCCGGTTTGGCCGCACCGGCGGCTGGGTGCTATACTTTTTGCTTATTGGCGGGTGTTTCAGCATAGACAAATGGCTGCACCCGCTGGCAGAGCAGCCGTGGATGGTGGTGTTTCCCGTGGGCGTGCTGGCGGCACTGGCCGTGTGCGGGGCAAAGTGGTTGATGAAAGCGGCGGTGAAATAGTTACCCTGCTTATGTAGGGGCTGATGCTTGCACCAGCCTGCGGGTCGCTGCAAGCATCGCCCCCCTACAAATAAAGAAGGCTCCCTCGCCGTGAGGGGGCCTTTTGTGTTTGTGCTGTTTTTTTATTCTTCTCCCCCATTTTCGATGAGGGCGTACAGGCCTGCTTCATCGATGACGGGGATACCGAGGGTCTGGGCTTTCGTCAGTTTAGAGCCGGCGGCCTCACCGGCGACCACGTAGCTGGTCTTTTTGCTGACCGAGCCTGCAGCCTTGCCGCCGTTTTGGGTGATGAGGGCTTCGGCCTCCTGGCGGGAGAGCGTGGGCAGCGTGCCGGTTACCACCAGCGTTTTACCGGCCAGGGCAGTGCCCTTCTTCTCGCCGGTCCACTGCATGTTGACCCCGGCGGCGGCCAGGCGAGCCAGCAAGTCCTTGGTACCGTCCTTGGCAAAGAACTCCACCACGCTCTGGGCCATGACTTCTCCGAAGCCGTCGATCTCGCACATCTGCTCCGGCGTGGCCTCCCGCAGGGCGTCCATGCTGCCGAAATGCTCACCCAGCAGGGCGGCGGCCTTGTCGCCGATGTTGCGGATGCCAAGGCCAAACAGCAACTTATCCAGATTATTGCGCTTGGAACCCTCGATGGCGGTGAGGAGGTTCTGGGCGCTCTTTTTCTTGAATTTATCGAGGGTCAGCAGGTCATCCTCGGTCAGGGTATACAGATCTGCCACCGTGTGTACCAGCCCCTTGTCGGACAGCTGGATGGCCACTGCCTCGCCCAGACCATCGATGGCCATGGCGTTGCGGGAGGCAAAGTGGATGAGGTTGCGCAGGCTCTGGGCCGGGCACTCGGGGTTGACGCAGCGCAGGGCGGTCTCGTCCTGCAAATGCACCACCGGTGCGCCGCAGGACGGGCAGACCGTGGGCATCTGGAAGGGCTGTGCGCCGGGCAGATGGGCCGATACAGCGATGACCTCGGGGATAATATCGCCTGCCTTGCGTACCTGGACGGTATCGCCGATGCCGACGCCCAGGTTGGCGATGATGTCGCCGTTGTGCAGGCTGGCGCGGGACACGCTGGTGCCCGCCAGGAAGATTGGGTCAAACACGGCGGTGGGTGTCAGCACACCGGTGCGGCCGACCGTGACCTCGATGTCGCGAACGACGCTCTCCTTGACCTCGGGCGGGTACTTAAACGCAATGGCCCAGCGCGGGAATTTGTTGGTGGAGCCCAGCAGTTCCCGCTGTGCAAAGTTGTTCACCTTGATCACGGCACCATCCATATCAAAATCCAGTGCGGCACGGTTCTGGCCGATCTGCTCGATCTCTGCAATGGCATCCTCGATATCGTGCATGATATGATAACGCGGAGAGACCGGCAGGCCCAGACTCTTGAGGTAGTCTAGGCTTTCGGCATGGCTGGTCAGTTCCCTGCCCCGCACCTGCTGAACGTTGAATACGAAGATGGACAACCCCCGGCTGCCGGTGATCTTGGAATCTTTCTGGCGCAAAGAGCCTGCGGCAGCATTGCGCGGATTTTTGAACGGTGCCGCACCCTGTAATTCCTGTTCCGCACAGAGGTGCTGGAAGGCATCGTGCGGCATGTAGACCTCGCCGCGAACTTCCAGATATTCCGGGGCATTTTTCAAAGTCTTTGGAATACGCTTGATGGCCTTGACATTGGCTGTCACATCTTCACCCACCACGCCGTCGCCGCGGGTGGAAGCACGCACTAGCACACCGTTTTCATATTCCAAGCTGCAGGAAAGGCCGTCGATCTTGATCTCGACGACATATTCCGGCTCGATCCCGGCTTCCCGTACCCGGCGGTCAAAATCGCGCAGTTCGTCGTAGGAAAACGCATCCAGCAGGCTTTCCATCTTCACAGCATGTGTCACCTTGGCAAAGCGCCCGCTGGGGGTGCCGCCCACTTTCTGGGTCGGGGAATTCGCAGTGACCAGCTGCGGGAATTCTGCCTCCAGTGCTTTCAGCTCCCGGGTCAAAGCGTCATATTCAAAATCCTCCAGCTCCGGGGCATCCTGATCATAGTATAAACGGTTGTTCCTTTCAATGATCACGCGCAGCTCTTCTGCGCGTTTGCGTGCCTGTTCCAGTTCCACGTTCGTTTACTCTCCTTTTCCCAATACCAATACGGTAATTATACCATATTTCAAAAGCAAAATACAGCCAAAAGTGCTTCCGGTGACCTGGGAGAGGACGCGCCGAATCCTGACAAGGCAGTCGCTTTATTTTGCCCAGGTGGGTTCCTCCGTGCCATCATAATCGAACAGGCCATCATTTTTCTCTTCCATGGCCTTGATCATGTGGTAGGTATACTCGTTGTACGGCGTGGGAGTCCCAAGCTCCTTTCCCATCCGCATCAGAGCACCCGAAAACATATCGATCTCTGTGTGCCGTCCGGCATCCAGATCCTGCAGAGTGGAATAACGGGCCGTGGCAGGAACAGCGCATCCGTGGCTGACGGCATCTGCAATGCGCAGATCAATGCCCCGTGCAGTTGCAATGGCTTCCAGTTCCCGGCGCAGGCCATCGCTGATGGCTTTCATGTGGACGCTGTCCCGGTAACAGCCTACACCGGCCCCCAGAATCGCCTGCGGCAGATTGTTGCAGACGTTCAGCCGGAACTTGCTCCACATCTCTTCCTGAATGTGCTCCGTGACCCGGAAGTTGACCCAGGAATCCGTGAACAGTTCCCGCACTGCCTGGACACGTTCACTCTCAAACGGTGCCGACAGCTCACCATAGATCACGCCAAGTGTTGCATCCGGGTCAAAATGGTAACCATTCGCTTCCTTGTGAGATGCAACTTTGATGAAGGAATACAGCAGATGCTCTGCGCCCACCTGTGCGGCGATCAGCTCTTCGCTGTCCACACCGTTCATCAGACTCATCACAACGGTATTGCTGCCGACAGCGGTCTTGATGCTTTCCAGAGCTCCGGGCAGTGAGCCATATTTCAGTGCAACGACCAATAGGTCTACGCCCTGTGCTTCCTGCGGGGTCCAAACCTCCGGGCGGTAAACTGCTCCATTGATGGCGCAGCCGCTTTCCTTCAGCCGCCGGGCACGGTCGCCTTCTGCGATCACACCCAGACGGATATTATCCTTTTTAGAAAGCCCCCAGATGATGTAAGAGCCCACCGCTCCAGCGCCCAAAATGGCAACAGATTGTATTTTCATGTTAGATTCTCCCTCTTTGATTTGTCCGATTCTATTGTAGCACGAATTCGATTTGCTGGGAAGAGAAATGAAAATGCGAAGCCACTTTTGCACATAGATTTTACAGCAATTAGATTGCAGCGGATGCTGATGTGCCGCGGGGCAGCGGATATGCTGGGCGCAACCTTCAAATTGACCGCAAACGGTGCCAAAGTGCTTTAAAGCGGGACACAAAAGCCCCCGGAGAACTTTTCACGGTTCTCCGGGGGCTGATTTTACGCGTTATAAAACGTAGATACGTCTGTTATTCTCAAATAGAAATGGTGTTGCAAACATCAATGAGCACCGGGTCAAGCGTCTTGGTCATCTCCAACGCCTCATCCACGGGGTAATCCACAAGGTGCTCACCCTTCATACCAACGATGCGGTTGTACTTGCCCTGCTCCAGCAGGCAGACAGCGTGATAGCCCATTGCGGAAGCGTTCACGCGGTCACGCAGAGTGGGAGAGCCACCGCGCTGGACATGGCCCAGAATGGTAGCACGGGTATCGATGCCGGTGCGGGCCTGGATCTCGTTGGCAATCTCCTGAGAGTGGCCAATGCCCTCGGCAACGATAACAATGAAATGGCGCTTACCGGTGCGCTGCGTCTCGGTGATCTTATCCAGAATATCGTGCTGCATATCGAATTCCTTCTCGGGCAGCAGCACAGCCATGGCACCGGAGGCAATGGCAACGTTCAGAGCGATGTAACCCGCATTGCGGCCCATGACCTCGACCACGCTGCAGCGGTCATGGCTCTGGGTGGTATCGCGCAGCTTGTCGATCATTTCCAGGGCGGTGTTCATTGCAGTATCGTAGCCGATGGTGTAATCGGTGCAGGCGATATCATTATCGATGGTGCCGGGCAGACCGATCATCGGAATGCCGCGGTGTGCCAGCTCACGGGCACCGCGGTAGGAGCCGTCGCCGCCGATGACCACCAGCGCGTCAATGCCCAGCTCACGGCACTTTGCAGCGCCCTTATCCTGACCCTCCTTGGTCTTGAACTCCAGGCAGCGGGCCGTATACAGGATGGTGCCACCGGCAGAGATGATATTGGAAACGCTGCGCAGGTTCATTTCAAAGCACTCGCCGTCCAGCAGGCCATTGTAGCCGCGCTGAATGCCGATCATACGGAAGCCCTTATGCAGGCCTGCACGGACAACGGCGCGAACAGCAGCATTCATACCCGGAGCGTCGCCGCCGCTGGTCAGCACACCAATCGTTTTGATTTGCTTTTCCATGGAAAGATTCCCTCCAATTGTTTCGTCATTTACCTATGGAGCACTTACCCTCTCTCTTTGGGCACCAGCTCCATCGCCTTGCTCAGATCAAAACTTGCCTTTAGACATTATAACACAGTTCCCGCTTGAATCCAATACCTTTTTGGCACTTCGTTAAAAGTTTATTAAAATTCACAGGCGTACGTCTTGGTGTTGTTTTTGGCACACGTGCACCTGGTTTGAATCGTTCCTGCGCATGTCATTTTGTTGCAATATTCTTTTCACCCACGATGCGCTGCAGTTCCTCAAAGAAAAGCGGATGACCTGACGTATACAGCCTGCGGGGAGCCGCCAGCTTCTGTTTTGTGTCCTCCAGATAAAAGATCACCGGCATATCACCGTCAAAAATCTCCAGCAGATTGACCACCTTGGCGTACTCCGGGCTGGTGCGGGAGGGCAGCCGGACGTAGAGCCGCCGGGCTGCATCCCGCATCTGATTGGGGCGATTGGCCTGCGGTCTGGCGGGGTTGTAGCCTTCAATGGGCGAAATACTCTCGGCGACCAGACGGGCAGGTTCATCCTCTCGGATAGACAGGCGGCCCTCAATGACCACGACCGCGTTATCGTGCAGCACGTCCCGGAATGTTTCCAGTGTACGCGGGAACACGATGACCTCCATGGTGCCGGTCAGATCCTCTACGCTGGTATAGGCCATCATGCTGTTGGTCTTGGTCGTCACCATTTTGCTCTTGACAATGGTGCAGACGATGCGGACATGGCTATTGTCCGGCACATTGGCATCCTCGCCGGTCAGAGCTTTGATGGTGTGGGTAGCAAACTGAGCTGACTGCTCCCGGTAGGCATCCAGCGGATGTCCGGAAAGGTACAGGCCGCTGACCTCTTTCTCCTGTTGAAGCAGCTCGGCGTGGGTATACTCAGGGCAGGGCTTGATCTCATAGCTGTCGGCGGCAGACGTATCGTCCGTGCCGCTCATCATCGAGAAGAGGTCGATCTGACCATCCAGATTCTTCCGGCTGTCACTCTCGATGCTCTTGAGCACACCCTCAGTTGCTTCGACCAGACTGCGGCGGTTGGAACCGAGATTATCAAAGGCACCGGCCTTGATGAGGCTTTCTACAGTGCGGCGGTTCAGCTCGGTGCCATGCATCCGCTTGCAGAAATCATACAGGCTGGTATAAGGCTTTTCCTGCCGCTCCTCTACGGAGTGCTCGATCAGCCGGGTGCCGACATTTTTCACAGCATTCAGGCCAAAACGGATCCGGCCGCTGTCCTCTGCAGTAAAGCCGCTGCCCGAGATATTGATATCCGGCGGCAGGACCTTGATCCCCAGCCGGGCGCATTCGCCGGAATACTCGATGACCTTGCCGGTGTTGTCCAGCACACTGGTCAGCAGAGCAGCCATAAACTCACTGGGGTAATGGCACTTGAGGTAGGCTGTCTGGAATGCCACATAGGCATAGCAGGCGGCATGACTCTTGTTGAAGGCGTAGGATGCAAAGCTGGACATCTCATCGTAGATTTCGTTTGCAACCTTTTCCGAGATGCCGTTTGCCACACAGCCCGGGCACTCGTTGCCGGGGTCTGTGCAGCCGTGGACAAAATGTTCCCGCTCTGCCTCCATCACAGCGTGTTTCTTCTTGCTCATGGCACGGCGGACATTATCTGCCTGCCCGAACGAAAAGCCTGCCAGCTCCCGGAAGATCTGCATGACCTGTTCCTGATAGACGATGCAGCCATTGGTCACATCCAGAATGTGGGCCAGCTGCGGGGTCTTATAGCTGATTTTGTCCGGTTCATGGCGGTTGCGCAGGTAGGTCGGGATGGAATCCATCGGGCCGGGGCGGTACAGGCTGATCAGAGCGATGACATCTTCCAAATTCTGCGGCTGCAGGCCCACCAGCACCTGCTTCATACCCGAAGATTCAAGCTGGAACACACCTTCGGTCTCACCCCGGGAGAGCATTTTGTAGGTCTCGGGGTCGTCATAATCCAGTTTGGCGATGGAGAAATCCGGTTCTTTTTTCTGGATGGCCAGCTCCGCATCCCGGATGACCGTCAGGGTGCGCAGACCGAGGAAGTCCATCTTCAGCAGGCCCAGCTCCTCGATCTCCGTCATGTTAAACTGGGTCACGGGCAGGCCATCGTTGGTGGCAAGGGGCAGATAATAATCCGTTGGTTCCGGGGTAATCACAACACCGGCTGCATGGGTAGAAGCGTGGCGGGGCATTCCCTCCACCTTCATGGCAGTGTCGAGCAGTTCCGTCACCTTCGGGTCCGTTTCATACATCCGCCTGAGCTCCGGTGAGACCTCCAACGCATGTTTGATGGTCATTTTGAGCTCCGCCGGGACCTGCTTTGCCACTACATCCACTTCCTGATACGGCATTCCCATCACACGGCCCACATCGCGAATCGCATTGCGGGCAGCCATGGTGCCAAAGGTAACGATCTGAGCTACATGGTCAGCGCCGTACTTGCGGTTGACATAGTCGATCACTTCCTGGCGGCGCTCGTAGCAGAAGTCCACGTCAAAATCGGGCATGCTGACGCGCTCCGGGTTCAGGAAGCGCTCGAAGATCAAATTGTACCGGATGGGGTCGATATCCGTGATGCCTACGCTGTAGGCCGCAATGCTGCCTGCACCGGAACCACGGCCCGGGCCCACCGGGATGCCCTGACTTTTGGCGTAATTGATGTAGTCCCAGACGATAAGGTAGTAGTTGGTGTAGCCCATGGTTTTGACCACGCCGATCTCATAGCTCAGACGGTCCTTGTTGGCCTGCGGGACATTGGGCCCGTACCGGCGTTCAAGGCCCTCCCAGCAGAGCTTTTCAAAGAATGCCTGATTATCCATACCGTCCGGGGCTTTATAATATGGGATCTTGGTGTGGCCAAATTCAAAGTCAAAGTTGCACTGTTCTGCAATTTTTGCTGTGTTTTCGCAGGCTTCCGGCACCATGGAGAACAGGTCATACATTTCATCGGTGCTTTTTACATAGAATTCCTCGGTCTGAAACTCCATGCGGTCCACATCGTTGACGGTTTTGCCGGTCTGGATGCACAGCAGAATGCTCTGCATCTTGGCGTCCTCGCGGGTGATGTAGTGGGAGTCGTTGGTGGCAACCATGGGGATGCCTGTCTCCCGCGAAAGGCGGATAAGCTGCGGCAGAACGGTAGTGTCTTCTTCCAGGCCGTGGTCCTGCAGCTCAATATAATAGTTTCCCTGGCCGAACAGATCGTTATAGTAAAGAGCAATCTGCTTGGCGCGCTCATAGTCCCCTGCCAGAATCGCCTGAGGGACCTCACCGGCGAGGCAGGCGGAAAGGCAGATCAGGCCTTCGTGGTACTGCTCCAGCAGGTCATGGTCAATGCGCGGCTTGGAATAAAAGCCCTCCAAGAAACCGGCGGATACCATTTTGATCAGGTTTTTATACCCAGTTTCATTTTTGCAGAGCAGGATCAGGTGGTTGTTGCCGTCGATGCGGTTGACCTTATCAAAGCGGGTGCGGGTGGCCACATAGACCTCACAGCCGATGATGGGCT